>Ga0153918_1000662_pt1 | contig 15515 bp, 12 predicted proteins | sample TSFL002MetaG_FD_104687 | JGI IMG/M metagenome (GOLD analysis project Ga0153918, IMG submission 104687) | Attine ant fungus gardens microbial communities from Florida, USA - TSFL002 MetaG | ecosystem: Host-associated > Fungi > Mycelium > Unclassified | place: USA: Florida, Paynes Creek Historic... | reverse complement strand
GGCACAGATACTCGACGCTGCGGAAGAGTCCAGCGACCTGGATTTGCTCGGCCGCCTGATGTTGCGCACCAGTGCGCGCAATCAACTGCAGGGGCAGGTCAGCGGTTTGCGCAGGGAGGGCCGGCATGATCGGGTCAGCCTGGCATTGGGCGGCGGGCTGGAGATCGATGCGCTGATTACCCCTGACAGCACGGCGCGGCTGGAGCTGACATTGGGAACCACGGTGGTGGCGCTGCTCAAGGCCGGTTGGGTGCAGTTGCTGGCGGCAGGGGATGAGGCGGATGCGGGTAGTAATGTGCTGAACGCCACCGTCGAAGCGGTGCTGGCGGATGCGCAGGGGGACAGCGAGGTGCGGTTGGCGCTGGGCAATGGGCAGACATTGTGTGCCTTTGCCGAAGCGGATTGGCTGGCCGGGCAGTCGGTCAGTGACGCAAGCCAGGTACGCGCACAGTTTCATCCTTCCCATGTGTTGCTTGGGGTACCGGTTTAACCTGTGCGGGCCTCTTCGCGGGTAAACCCGCACCCACAGGTACTGCATGCTATTCATGTGTTGTACAAATCTGTGGGAGCGGGCTTACCCGCGAAAGGGCCAGTGCAGGCGACATCTGGGCAGGCCTTGGAATGGGTTACCATGCCAGCATGCCGCCCACCCCCGGAGCCACCATGTCCCACCCCTTCGACACCCTCACCCCCGACCTGGTCCTGGACGCCGTGGAAAGCCTGGGCTTTCTCAGCGACGCCAGGGTCCTGGCGCTGAACAGCTATGAGAATCGCGTCTATCAGGTGGGCATCGAGGATTCGCAACCGTTGATCGCCAAGTTCTACCGCCCGGCGCGCTGGAGCGATGCGGCGATCCTCGAAGAGCACCAGTTCACCGCCGAACTGGCCGACTGCGAAGTGCCCGTGGTCGCGCCGTTGCAACACGACGGCCAGACCCTCTTCGAGCACAAGGGCTTTCGCTTCACCCTATTCCCGCGCCGAGGCGGCCATGCACCGGAACCCGGCAACCTCGACCAACTCTACCGCCTTGGCCAGCTGCTTGGCCGCCTGCACGCAGTGGGGGCCGCACGCCCTTTCGCACACCGCGAATCGCTGGCTGTGGACAACTTTGGCCATGCCTCGCTGAACACCCTGCTCGACGGTGGTTTTGTCCCCAAGGACTTGCTGCCGGCGTTCGAGTCCGTGGCCCGGGACCTGCTCAAGCGGGTCGAGGATGCCTACGCCCGCACCCCGCACCAGGTCATCCGCCTGCACGGCGACCTGCACCCCGGCAACCTGATGCATCGCGACGAGGTGTATCACGTGGTCGACCTTGACGACTGCCGCATGGGCCCTGCAGTACAGGACTTGTGGATGATGCTCGCCGGCAGCCGTGAGGAACGCCTTGGGCAACTGGCCGAACTGATCGACGGCTACAACGAGTTCCACGATTTCGACCCGCGCGAACTGGCCCTCATCGAGCCGCTGCGCGCCCTGCGCCAGCTGCATTACAGCGCCTGGCTGGCGCGGCGCTGGGATGACCCGGCGTTCCCGCCGAGCTTCCCGTGGTTCGGCCAGCCGCGTTACTGGGGGGACCAGATCCTCGCCTTGCGCGAGCAATTGGCAGCACTGGATGAACAACCGCTGAAATTGTTCTAGAAGCGAGCGCGCCTCTGTCTACAATAGGCGTCGCTTTACTGAGCAAGGACTCTCCATGCACGCTGCAAACCCGCGCCGCGGGTACCTCCTGGGCCTAGGTGCCTACATCATCTGGGGCTTGTTCCCGCTGTACTTCAAAGCTATCCAGAGCGTTCCGGCGGTGGAGATCATCGTCCACCGGGTGCTCTGGTCGGCCCTGTTCGGCTCATTGCTGCTGCTGGTGTGGAAGCACCCCGGCTGGTGGCGCGAGCTGCGTGATAACCCGCGCCGGCTAGCCATCCTGGCCCTGAGCGGGACATTGATCGCCGCCAACTGGCTGACCTATGTCTGGTCGGTGAACAACGGTCGCATGCTCGAAGCCAGCCTGGGTTACTACATCAACCCCTTGATCAATGTGCTGCTGGGCATGCTGCTGCTCGGCGAGCGCCTGCGCCGCCTGCAATGGCTGGCGGTGGCCATGGCGGCGGTGGGCGTAGCACAGCAGGTCTGGCAAGTGGGCAGCCTGCCATGGGTGTCGCTGGCGCTGGCGCTGAGCTTTGGCTTCTACGGCCTGATTCGCAAACAGGCACCGGTGGCGGCGCTGCCCGGCCTGGTAGTGGAAACCTGGATGCTGGTACCGCTGGCGCTGGGCTGGTTGCTGCTGCATCCGACAGCGATGAGCGCACAAGCTGACTTCTACGCCAGCAGCGAGGCGCTGTGGCTGATGGCAGCAGGGCCGGTGACGCTGGTGCCGCTGGTGTGCTTCAACGCGGCAGCGCGGCACTTGCCCTATACCACCCTGGGCTTCCTCCAGTACCTGGCGCCGACCTTGGTGCTGCTGCAAGCGGTGCTGCTGTTCGATGAGCAGCTGTCGTCGAGCAGCTTGCTAGCGTTCATCTTCATCTGGGCGGGGTTGGCGGTGTACAGCGTCGATGCCTGGCTGAATCTGCGCAAGCGTGCCTGATCAAAAAACGATCAAAACTGTGCAGGCCACGCCGCCCGTGGCCTGCAGCAACATCTCCAAAGGTTATCCACACCCTCGTCCCCGTGCTTTGTGCACAAGCGGCTGATTTATGTACGTTTTTTGATCAAACCTCGGAAGGCCTTGCCGCTCCTGGGCTGGAGAGCTGCGCCCCCAGCTTATCCACAGGGCCGTCCCCGTGAAATCGGGATAACCCGATCACTCCTGCGGCCGTAACTTCAACTCCACCATCAGGTCGTCCGCCAGGCTCTCCAGCTTCTGTTGCAGCTCATCCAGCGACAGGGTCAAGGGCAGCGCCAACAGCGCGTCGGCATGGAACAACGGCTCACTGCTCATCGGCGCTGGCCGCACTTCGGTGGTGAAGCGCTCCAGGTTCACCCCCTGGTCCGCCAGCAGGCGGGTGATATCGCGCACGATGCCCGGGCGGTCATTGCCGACCAGTTCCATGGCAATCGGTTTCCAGGTACATGACGGTTCGATGCCACTCTCGGCGATGAGCACGCGAATATCGTATTGACCCAGCGCCTGCAGCGACTTCACCAGTTCGTCGTAGTTTTCCGCCGGTACCGCCACCCGCAGGATCCCGGCGAACTGCCCGGCCATCCGCGACATACGGCTCTCCAGCCAGTTGCCGTTATGGTCGGCGATGCACTGGGCAATGCGCTCGACCTGGCCGGCCTTGTCCGGGGCAATCACGGTCAGTACAAGATGATCCACAGGCCCTTCCTCGGTGTCGGGCCGCCCAAAGGCGGCGTAAATACGGGGGATCGACTCAGTATAGGCAAGGCGCGGCAACCTGCCGCAGGGCAATCGGCATAACAAATCGTGTACTGTTTCAAGATTTATCTGGAACAATCCACCTGTTTTTTGCGAACATACGCTCTCCCAGCGTGACCATACGCGACCAACCGGTCGCATAACGGCGCTTTTAGTCTGATTTTGCCTCGCCTACTGCTTCATGTAGTATCCCGTGGCGCGGACTACAAAACGTCGTTTGGATGTCTGCCAAGGCGCCTGTGAAAATACGCACACTGTCTGCCAGCCCGTCTGGCAGGCCGCACCCAGCCGCGCTCGTGCCATCCGACGAGGGCAAGCACTGGAACGTGTTTAGAGAAGCGCTACAGGCTTAATACAGAAGAGCGAAATAGCTGAGCAGAGTGAGGCAAGCAATGACTGGATACGTTCAAGTCGGTGGCCTTCAGGTCGCCAAGGTCCTGTACGACTTCGTGAATAACGAAGCCATTCCGGGGACCGGCATCGTCGCCGAGCAGTTCTGGGCCGGTGCAGAGAAGATCATCAATGACCTCGCTCCAAAGAACAAAGCCCTGCTCGCCAAGCGCGACGAGCTGCAAGCCAAGATCGACGCCTGGCACCAGGCACGCCAAGGCCAGGCGCACGACGCCGTAGCCTACAAAGCATTCCTCCAGGAAATCGGCTACCTGCTGCCACTAGCTGACGATTTCCAGGCCACCACCCAGAACGTGGACGAAGAAATCGCCCACATGGCCGGCCCGCAGCTGGTCGTTCCGGTGATGAACGCCCGCTTCGCCCTGAACGCCGCCAACGCCCGTTGGGGTTCGCTGTACGATGCCCTGTACGGCACCGACGCCATCAACGATGAAGGCGGGGCCGAGAAAGGCCAGGGTTACAACAAGCTGCGCGGCGACAAGGTCATTGCCTTCGCCCGCGCCTTCCTCGACGAAGCCGCGCCACTGGCTGCCGGCTCGCACGTCGACTCCACCGGCTACCGCATCGAAGGCGGCAAGCTGGTCGTCACCCTCAAAGGCGGCAGCAACAGCGGCCTGCGTGATGATGCTCAACTGATCGGCTTCCACGGCGACGCCAAGGCACCGACCGCCGTGCTGCTCAAGCACAACGGCCTGCACTTCGAAATCCAGGTCGACGCCAGCACCCCGGTCGGCAGCACCGATGCCGCCGGTGTCAAAGACATCCTGATGGAATCGGCACTGACCACCATCATGGACTGCGAAGACTCGGTCGCCGCCGTGGATGCCGACGACAAGGTCATCGTCTACCGCAACTGGCTGGGCCTGATGAAAGGCGACCTGGCCGAAAGCGTGAGCAAAGGTGGCAAGACCTTCACCCGCACCATGAACCCGGACCGCGAATACGCCGCGCCCAACGGCGGCAGCGTCACCCTGCACGGCCGTTCGCTGCTGTTCGTGCGTAACGTCGGTCACCTGATGACCAACCCGGCGATCCTCGATGCTCAGGGCAACGAAATCCCTGAAGGCATCCAGGACGGCCTGTTCACCAACCTGATCGCCCTGCACAACCTCAACGGCAACACCAGCCGCAAGAACACCCGCACCGGCAGCGTGTACATCGTCAAGCCGAAGATGCACGGCCCGGAAGAAGTCGCCTTCGCCGCCGAGATTTTCAGCCGCGTCGAAGACCTGCTGGGCATGAAGCGCAACACCGTGAAGGTCGGCATCATGGACGAGGAACGCCGTACCACGGTCAACCTGAAGTCCTGCATCAAGGCAGCCGCCGAGCGCGTGGTGTTCATCAACACCGGCTTCCTCGACCGTACCGGTGACGAAATCCACACCTCGATGGAAGCCGGCGCAGTAGTGCGCAAGGGCGCCATGAAGAACGAGAAGTGGATCGGCGCCTACGAGAACAACAACGTCGACGTCGGCCTGGCCACTGGCCTGCAAGGCCGTGCGCAGATCGGCAAAGGCATGTGGGCCATGCCTGACCTGATGGCCGCCATGCTCGAGCAGAAGATCGCTCACCCGCTGGCCGGCGCCAACACCGCCTGGGTACCGTCGCCAACCGCCGCCACCCTGCACGCCCTGCATTACCACAAGGTGGACGTGCAGGCGCGTCAGCGCGAACTGGCTTCGCGCACCCCGGCTTCGGTCGACGACATCCTGACCATCCCGCTGGCGGCCGACACCAACTGGTCGGCTGAAGAGATCCGCAACGAGCTGGACAACAACGCCCAGGGCATCCTCGGCTATGTCGTGCGCTGGATCGATCAGGGCGTAGGTTGCTCGAAGGTACCGGACATCAACGATGTCGGCCTGATGGAAGACCGCGCCACCCTGCGTATCTCGGCCCAGCTGCTGGCCAACTGGCTGCGCCATGGCGTGGTCAGCCAGGAGCAGGTGCTGGAAAGCCTCAAGCGCATGGCTGCGGTGGTCGACAAGCAAAACGCCGGCGACGCCCTGTACCGCCCGATGGCGCCGAATTTCGACGACAACGTCGCGTTCCAGGCGGCGATCGAGCTGGTCATCGAAGGTGCCAAGCAGCCGAACGGCTACACCGAGCCAGTGCTGCACCGCCGCCGCCGCGAGTTCAAGGCGCGTAACGGGCTGTAAGTAACACCTGCGACCGGGGCCGCTTGGCGGCCCCGGTCCAGTACTAGCCGATCTTCAGTTCCTTCTTCACCAACCCCAGCAGTTTGTCCAGATCCACCGGCTTCAGCAGAAAATCCACCACCCCCAGGTGCATCACGTCCACCGCCTCCTCCACATCGGTGTCGCCCGACACCACGATGATCGACAAGGCTGCCCGCTCCGATTCGCGGATCTGCCGTATCAGGTCCAGGCCATCGCAGGGCTGCATCCGCAGGTCGGTGATCAACAGTGCAATGCGCGGCTCGTAATGCAGCTTGAACATCGCCTCCTCTACACCATCAGCGGTCATGCATTCAATACCCCAGCTTTTCAGGTACCACTTCAGCGCATCGCTGTTGACCGGGTCGTCATCGACGATCAATACCACCGGGCTGTGCGCTAGGGGCGCACTGAGCACGGCCAAGGCCTCGCGTTCGGCGTCACTCAGGATGTCGTCATGCTCAGCCATGTTCATCTCGTCAAAAAAATCCCGCTCAAGGGTTATGACCACAAAAGCTACGTAACCCGGCTCACCTTTCGTCGGCACTTTGACAGCCATGGTTCACTAGACTTACGTCCAATGGGCACCACCCCGCTGCCAGCCGACCATGGGGGCCGAGAACAACAAGGCCGGCACCTATATATAGATATATATAGTTCGGCGTAGCGATACGGTCAGTGTCATGAGCAAAAAGGACGCCTACAGTCAGGCGGGTAGAACGGCAGTACTACAGAACATCCAGGGCACCCTGCAGTTTCTGCAGCGTTTCCCGCCGTTCAACCAGATGGAGCAGAGCCACCTGGCCTTTCTGGTGGAACAATGCCAGCTGCGCTTCTATGCCAGCGGCGAAAGCATCATCAAACCCACGGACGGCCCCGTCGAGCACTTTTACATCGTCAAGCAAGGCCGTGTGGTCGGCGAGCGCCAGCACCTGGTCAAGCCCGGGGTGGAAACCACCTTCGAGATCACTGGCGGCGAATGCTTCCCGCTGGCGGCGCTGCTCGGCGAGCGTGCCACGCGCACCGAACACCTGGCCGGTGAAGACACCTTCTGCCTGCAGCTGAACAAAGCCGCGTTCATCCGGGTGTTCTCGATGTCGGACGTGTTTCGCGACTTTGCGCTGCGCGGTGTCAGCAGCCTGCTCGACCAGGTCAACCAGCAGGTACGCCAACGTGCGGTGGAAACCCTCGGCACCCAGTACTCGCTGAATACTCCGCTGGGCGAACTGGCCATGCGACACCCGGTGGTCTGCGCGCCGGATACACCGCTGCGCGAGGCGGTGCGCCTGATGCATGAACAGCAGGTGGGCAGCATCGTCGTGGTCGACCCGCAGCGCTACCCGATCGGCATCTTCACCCTTCGCGACTTGCGCCAGGTGGTGGCCGCCGCCGATGCCGAGCTCGCTGCACCGATCGAACAGCACATGACAGCGAGGCCCTTTTACCTCAGCCCCCAGGCCAGCGCCTTCGATGCCGCCATGGCGATGACCGAACGGCACATCGCCCATGTCTGCCTGGTGGATAACCAGCGGCTGTGTGGCGTGGTTTCCGAGCGTGACCTGTTTTCGTTGCAGCGGGTCGACCTGGTACACCTGGCGCGTACCATCCGTCACGCGCCACGCCTTGATTCGCTGGTACAAATGCGCGGTGAGATCGGCCAACTGGTCGAGCGCATGCTCGCTCACGGCGCCTCCTCGACCCAGATCACCCAGATCATCACGCTGCTCAACGACCACACGGTATGCCGGGTGATCGAGCTGGCCATAGCCGAACGCGGCGACCCCGGCGTGCCGTTCAGCTGGCTGTGCTTCGGCAGCGAAGGGCGCCGCGAGCAGACCCTGCATACCGACCAGGACAATGGCATCCTCTTCGAGGCCGCCGACGACGCCCAGGCCGAGGCCATTCGTGCACGCTTGCTGCCCCTGGCGCAATACATCAACCAGTGCCTGGCCCAGTGCGGTTTCACCCTGTGCAAGGGCAATGTCATGGCCGGCAACCCCAAGTTGTGCCTGGCACGTACCGAGTGGGCGCAGCGCTTTGCCGGTTTTGTGCGCGAGGCCAGCCCAGAGAACCTGCTGGGTTCGAGCATCTACTTCGACCTGCGCGTGGTCTGGGGCGATGAACAGGGCTGTGAACAGCTGCGTCGGCAGCTGCTCGAGCAGGTGGCGGACAACCGCATCTTCCAGCGCATGCTGGCCGATAACGCCCTGCGCCAGCGCCCACCGGTGGGCCGCCTGCGCGAATTCGTGTTGACCCGCCAGGGCAACGACAAGGCCGCCACCCTCGACCTCAAGGTCCAGGGCCTGACCCCCTTCGTCGACGGTGCCCGCCTGCTGGCCCTGGCCCATGGCATTAGTGCTTGCAACACCCTCGAGCGCCTGCGTCAGCTGGTCGACAAAGGGGTCATCGAAGCGCTCGACGGCGCGGCTTATGAAGAGGCCTACCACTTCATCCAGCAAACCCGCATGCAGCAGCACCAGCGCCAGACCCGCGACAACCTGCCCTACTCCAACCGCCTCGATCCGGACAGCCTCAACCATCTGGACCGGCGCATCCTGCGCGAATCGCTGCGCCAGGCCCAGCGCCTGCAGAGCAGCCTGGCGCTGCGGTATCAGTTGTGAGCCTGTTCGCCTGGCTGCGCCCCACGGCTCCACTGCTGGACGACGCCTTGCGCCAGCGCTTGGCCCGGCTGCCCAAGGCACGGCCGCTGGGGGTGTGCGCGTTGCGCGAGCAGCGCTGGGTCGTGCTTGACCTGGAAACCAGCGGCCTGAACCCCCATCGTGACCTTGTGCTGTCGATCGGCGCGGTGGCCATCGAAGACGGGGCCATCGATTTCGCCCAGCAATTCGAACGCACCCTGCACCGCCCTGAGCAGAAAACCAACGCCAGCGTGCTGATCCACGGCCTCGGGCCAAGCGCCCTGGCGGCTGGCTGCGACCCGGCCGAGGCATTGCTCGAGCTGCTCGAGTTCGTGGGCGACAGCCCGGTGCTGGCGTTCCATGCGCCATTCGACCAGCGCATGCTTGCCCGGGCCTTGAAAGAAAGCCTCGGCTATCGCTTGCAGTTGCCTTTCCTCGACGTTGCGGAACTGGCGCCGATGCTCAACCCCGACACCGTATTGCGCGAAGCCGGGCTGGACGACTGGCTGGCGCGCTTCGGCCTGCAGGTGGATGAGCGTCACCACGCCAGCGCCGATGCGCAGGTCACGGCTGAGCTGGCGCTGATCCTGTTCAGCCAGGCCCGGCGCCAGCAGCTCGACAGCCCGTTGCAGCTGGAGCAGCGGCTGGGCAGCTGGCGCCGGCGCAAAGCGCAGAGTCAGGGATTCTAGAGATTTACGACTTGAGTGTTTCTGCGCCTGTGAGACCGAGCGCCGCCCGCGCGGCGCATCGCGGATAAATCCGCTCCTACATTTGTTGCAACGTGGCCATGTCTGTGACGCCATGGTTGTCAGCCAGTTTGCACGGCTCAAGTCATGTGCCAGGGCTGGCAACCATGGCGGTACAGGTTCGGCACGTTGCAACAAACTGTAGGAGCGGATTTATCCGCGATGCGCCGCGCGCGCGGCGCTCGGTCTCACGGCCACCATTAACCTGAAGGCATGCACCTGAAACCACCGATAATGGCAATCCGATAAGCGTCCATTGCACCCCACCCCCCGCCTCTGTAACAATCGCGAATAATTATCGTTAGTTAATGCATTCGTTCCGGGGGACGCTGCATGTCTGCTGCCCACAGCCCACACGCCGAACTGGTCGGCTCGCTGTACCGCGACCATCGCGGCTGGCTGCTTGCCTGGCTGCAGCGCAACATGGCCTGCCGCCAGCGCGCCGAAGACCTGAGCCAGGACACTTTCGTGCGCCTGCTCGGCCGCGACCAGCTGGACACCCCGCGCGAACCGCGCGCCTTCCTCGCCGCGGTGGCCAAGGGCCTGTTGTTCGACCACTTCCGCCGGGCGGCGCTGGAGCAGGCCTACCTGGCGGAGCTTGCGTTGATGCCCGAAGCAGAACACCCGTCCCCGGAAACCCAGCAACTGATCCTCGAAGACCTCAAGGCCATCGACCGCCTGCTCGGCAAGTTGTCGAGCAAGGCCCGTGCAGCCTTCCTGCACAACCGCCTGGATGGCATGGGCCACGCCGAAATCGCCGAACGCCTGGGCGTTTCGGTGTCGCGCGTGCGCCAGTACATCGCCCAGGGCATGCGCCAGTGCTACGTGGCCCTGTACGGGGAACCCAGGTGAACAACACACCGGTTTCGTCGCGCGTGCTGGAAGCCGCCATCGCCTGGAAAATGAGCCTGGACGATGGCCGCAGCACGCCTGACGAGCGCAGCGATTTCATCCGCTGGCATGCCGCCAGCGAAGAACATGCCCGTGCCTGGCGCCAGCTCGGCGCCCTCGACCAGCGCGTCAGCGCCGCTGCTGGCCCGGCTCGCCAGGCCCTGCTGCAATCGCGCGCCAGCCTGCGGCGCCGGATAGGCAAGGCCGGCGGAGGGCTGGCCGGTCTGTTCCTGCTCGGTGCCCTGCTGGCCGGCGTCGGCACACCGTCGCTGGCACCCAGTTACTGGCTCGCTGATCAGCGCACCGCCACCGGTGAACTGCGTACCCTGCGTCTGGCCGACGGCACGTTGCTGAGCCTCAATAGCCACACCGCCGTGGATATCGACTACGACGGCGACCAGCGCGTGCTGGTGCTGCACCAAGGCGAAATATCGGTGGAAACCGGCCACGACGATCCTCGGCCGTTACTGGTACGTACCGACGATGGCCGCCTGCGCCCGCTGGGTACGCGCTTCCAGGTGCGCCGCGAAGACCATGGCACGCGCCTTGAAGTCTTGCAGTCGTCGGTAGCCGCCATGCCGCACAACAGCGGCGACGAGCTGGTCCTGCACGAAGGCCAGCAAGTGCTGATGAACACCAACGGCCTCGGCCAGATAGGCCCGGTGCCAGCCGGGGCCGATGCCTGGACCCGCGGCATGCTGGTGGTCGACAACATGCGCCTGGCCGACCTGCTGAAACAGCTGGGCCGCTACCGCAGCGGTCATTTGGGCGTGGCCGATGAAGTGGCCGACCTGCGCGTGACCGGCAGTTTCCCGCTGACCAACACCGACCTGGCCCTGGCTTCGCTGGTGCCGGCGCTGCCGGTGAAGATCGAGCGGCATACGCCGTGGTGGGTGACCGTCGTTCCCAAGTAAACCTGCACTGGCCTCTTCGCGGGTAAACCCGCACACAGCAATCTCACCGTCCTTGGAATACTGCGGTCCTTGTGGGAGCGGGCGAGCCCGCGAAAGGGCCAGTGCAGGCGAAAGCCAGATTCAAATAATTCTCACTTTTTTTCCGATTCCCCCTGTCACTTCTGGAATCTCGCTCGGCAAGGAAGCAGTAAGCACTTATCCGTCGAGGAACCGCTGCATGTCCCGTGCCGTTGATCGTATCCTGCGCCCCAGCCTGATGGCCCTGGCCATCGCCATGGCTGCGCCCTTGTCCAGCACCGCCCTGTTCGCCGCCGAGCAGTCTGCACCACGCGCCTACAACCTGCCCGCTGCGCCGCTGGCCACTACGCTGAACCAGATCGCCAGCCAGTCGGGCATCGCCCTGGCCATAGACCCGGCGCTGGTCAGCGGCCGTACCTCGGCCCCGGTCAACGGCCAATACAATGGCCTCGGCGCCCTGCAAGCCGCGCTGCAGGGCACCGGCCTGCAACTGCAGCAAAGCAGCGTGGGCAGCTACAGCCTGGTCGCCGTGCCGGACGGCGCCCTGGCCCTGCCGGAAACCACCGTGAATGCCGCCAGCGCGTCCGAGAGCGCCTGGGGCCCGGTCGACGGTTACCTGGCCAAGCGCACTGCAGCGGGAACCAAGACCGATACCGCGCTGGTCGAAGTGCCGCGGTCGATCTCCGTGGCCACCCGTCAGCAGATGAGCGACCGTGGCGTACACAGCCTCGACGACGCCGTGAAATACATGCCGGGCATCGTCTCCGCCAGCTTCGGCAGCGACACCCGTTACGACTGGATGCGAGTGCGCGGCTTCGAGCCAACCCAGTTCCTTGACGGCCTGCCGCTGCCACGCGGCGTGTATGCCAACCCGAAAGCCGAAACCTGGAACCTCGACCGCCTGGCGCTGTTGCGTGGCCCGGCCTCCTCGCTGTATGGCCAGACCCCACCCGGCGGCCTGCTGGACATGGTCAGCCGCCGCCCGCAGGCTGAAAGCGCCCACGAAATCGAACTGCAGTACGGCAGCGATAATCACCGCCAGATCAACTTTGCCAGCACCGGCAAGATTGATGACGAAGGCCGATTCCTTTACGGCGTCAGTGGGGTTGTTCGCGATGGCGGCACGCAGATCGACCATATCGACGACAAGCGCTACAACATTGCCCCGAGCCTGACCTGGAACATCGACGAAGACACCTCGCTGACCCTGCTGACCCAGTTCACCCGCGACGATACCGGCGCCACCAGCCAGTTCCGGCCGATCCAGGGCACCAAGATCGACATGCCGTTCGGCAAGATCTCGCACCACAAGAACCTGGGTGACCCGGACTACGAGTTCTACGACCGCACCTACTACGCGCTGGGCTACGCCTTCGAACACCGCATCAACGATGTCTGGCAGTTCCGTCAGAACCTGCGCTACACCAAGACCGACCTGGCGTTCCAGACCATCACCCCCGGCAGCTACTACCAGCCAGGTGGCCCGGTGAAGGACGATGGCACTGTCAGCCGCATGTCCACCAACACCGATGAAGACATCAGCCAGTTCGCGGTGGACAACAACTTCCAGGCCGACTTCGCCACCGGCGAGGTGACCCACACCCTGCTGCTGGGCCTGGACCACCAGCGCGTCAACACCAACTACCTGTCGATCTTCGGCTTCAACGTGCCGGACAGCAACGTGAACAACCCGGTCTATGGAGTGCCGATCAATCGCCCCGACCGCTCCACGGCGTTCTACGACTACGACCAGAAAACCTATCAGACCGGCGCCTACATCCAGGACCAGATGGCCCTCGGCAACTGGCGCCTGACGCTGGGCGGTCGCGAAGACTGGGTGCACACCAGCACCAAGTTCCTCAACCAGGGCGATGCCACCAACACCCAGCGCGACAAGAAATTCAGCGGCAATGCGGCCATCAGCTACGTGTTCGACTCGGGCTTCGTGCCGTACCTGTCGTATGCCGAGTCGTTCCAGCCGGCCAGCAACGCTGCAGTGTCCGCCTCCGAGTCGTTCAAGCCGACCGAAGGCAAGCAGTGGGAACTGGGCATCAAATACCAGCCACCGGGCTCCAACACCCTGCTGTCGGCAGCCGTGTATGACCTGACGCAGAAAAACGTCTCGGTAACCGACAACCTCGGCGGGGTGACCGTCACCAGCCAGACCGGCGAAGTCAAAGTCCACGGCCTGGAGCTGGAAGCGGTTTCCGACGTCACCGAAAACCTCAAGCTGACCGCCGCCTATACCCTGGCCAAGTCGCAAGTGCAGGACGGCGAATTCAAAGGCAATCGCCTGCAGCTGATGCCCAACCAGCAAGCCTCGCTGTGGGCCGACTACACCTGGCACAGCGGCATGCTCGATGGCTTCGGTATCGGCGGCGGTGCGCGCTACACCGGCAACACCTACGGCGACCAGGCCAACACCTACCTGGGCAAGGCCAACGCCTACACCGTGTTCGACGCTTCGGTGCACTACGATCTTGGTCGCCTGAGCACCAGCCTCAAGGGCGCTTCGGTGGCGGTCAACGCCACCAACCTGTTCAACAAGGACTACATCTCCACCTGCGACAGCTACTACTGCTACTACGGCGACGAGCGCAGCGTCGTGGCCAGTGCTTCCTACAAGTTCTGAGTGAGCGGGGGCCGCATCGCGGCCCCACGGTCCAACAGACAAGATTCGGTACCGTGATGAAAAGCCCAACCATCCGCCGCTGGTCGGTGATCCACACCTGGAGCAGCCTGGTCTGCACCCTGTTCCTGATGTTGCTGGCGCTCACCGGCCTGCCGCTGATCTTCCACCACGAACTCGAACACCTGCTCGGCGATGCCGCAGCGCTGCGCGAGATGCCCGCCGGCACCCCGCACCTGGACCTGCAACAGCTGGTACTCAAAGCAGAGCAGCACCGCCCCGGCGAGGTCGTGCAGTACTTCGGCTTCGACGAAGACGAACCCAACGGCGTGCTCGCGATCACCGCCGCCACCGCCGCCACCGAACCCAACTCGTCGCACACCTTCATGCTCGACGCCCGCACCGGCGAAGCCGTGGCCATGCCCGCCGCCAATGGCGGTTTCATGATGCTCATGCTGCGCCTGCACGTGGACATGTTCGCCGGCCTCCCTGGCAAGCTGCTGCTGGCCTTCATGGGCGTGCTGTTCGTCGTGGCGATCGTCTCCGGGACCGTGCTCTACGCGCCGTTCATGCGCCGCCTGGACTTCGCCAGCGTGCGCCACGACAAGTCCCGCCGCCTGCGCTGGCTCGACCTGCACAACCTGATTGGCATCGTCACCCTGGCATGGGCGCTCACCGTCGGCGTGACCGGCGTGATCAGCGCCCTGTCCGACCTGGTCATCGCCGCCTGGCGCAACGACAGCCTGGCGGCAATGGTGGCGCCTTACCGGGATGCCCCGGCGCTCAGCGAGCGCGCTCCCGCCACGCATTTGCTGGACATCGCCGAGCGGGCAGCCAGCGGCATGCGACCAGACTTCATCGCCTTCCCCGGCACGCGCTTCTCCAGCGAGCACCATTACGCCGTGTTCATGAAGGGCGGCACGCACCTGACCTCGCACCTGCTGACCCCGGTGCTGGTCGACGCACGCACCCTGGAGGTCACCGCCGTCGGTGAACGGCCCTGGTACATGGACGCCATGGGCTTGTCGCAACCGCTGCACTTTGGCGACTACGGCGGGCGGCCGATGCAAATCCTCTGGGCGGTGCTCGATGTGCTGACCCTCATCGTGCTCGGCAGCGGCGTGTATCTTTGGCTGGGCAAGCATCGGCGTGCCCGGGAGGCCAAGGCATGAGTCATCGTTCGCAATCCACCGCCAGGGTATTCGCCTGGCCGGCCGCCATCGCCCTGCTGTGCGCCCTCGGGCTGTTCGCCGCCCTGTTGGGTGACGGTGCCTGGGACATGCTCGCCTGGCTCGGCCTTGGCATCCCGGCAGCCCTGAGCCTGCGCGGCCTGCGCCGGTGAGGTAACCTGCTACCCCCAGCACGCGATCACCCGCGCCAGCATGCTCCGCTCCGAGAAACGAGGAGCGGACCATGCTACCCCTGCAACGTATCGATTTTCTCCACCAGGAGGTGGTGAGATTGCTTGCGACGATGCCAACCGCAAGCTCGCCATTGCCCTCGCGTCAGCAACTGCACGGCGACCTCGCCGCCTACTGGACCACCACCGACAGCCAGGGCCTTGCACGCAAGGACCTGCTTGCTGAAATGCGCCGGGCAATGATGCATGCCGAAGCCGACCTGCGTCTGGCCGACCAGACCCTGAGCGCAGAACTGGCTGGCGTCATCAGCATCGTCCTGGACATGCCGCATGCCTGGCAGCGTCGGCACCAGG
>Ga0153918_1000660_pt1 | contig 15540 bp, 11 predicted proteins | sample TSFL002MetaG_FD_104687 | JGI IMG/M metagenome (GOLD analysis project Ga0153918, IMG submission 104687) | Attine ant fungus gardens microbial communities from Florida, USA - TSFL002 MetaG | ecosystem: Host-associated > Fungi > Mycelium > Unclassified | place: USA: Florida, Paynes Creek Historic... | reverse complement strand
TTTCACCAAAACCTGCCGTTGCCCCGGTAACTAAAATAATCATCTCACTGTTCCTCAACGCTTTTTGTGTTGTACTAACATAGCACGGCCGCAGAGGGTGCGTTAAGGCAACATTTGTATGACGGCGTTGCAGGGGATGGCGGCCTGGCCTACTCTGGGAGGATACCCGTACTCAGGAGCGAAAGATGACGGCCACGAATCCCTTTTTTGACATCAGCCTGCTGCCTTACCAGGCCCCCCGTTTTGATGAAATCAACGACGGACACTATCGCCCGGCCTTTGATGAAGCGCTTCGCCAGAAGCGGGCGGACATTGACGCCATTGTGTCTCAAACCGCTGCGCCGGACTTCACTAACACCGTGCTGGCGCTGGAGAAAAGCGGCGCCATGCTCTCGCGCGTCAGCAGCGTGTTCTTCGCCATGACCTCCGCGCACACCAATGCGTACCTGCAGGAGCTTGAGGAGCAGTTCTCTACCGAGCTTGCCGCGCTGGCAAACGATATCTGGCTCAATGACGCGCTGTTCGCCCGCGTGGAGAGCGTCTGGCAGGACCGTGCCGCGCTGGACGCCGAATCTCGTCGGCTGGTTGAGGAGACGTATCAGCGGTTTATTCTGGCCGGCGCGCGTCTCAATGAAACAGAAAAAGCCGAGCTGAAGGCGCTGAATACCGAGGCGGCCACCCTGACCAGCCAGTTCAACCAGCGTCTGCTGGCTGCCGATAAGACGGGCGGGCTGGTGGTGGATTACGCGCACCAGCTTGACGGGCTCAGCGCCAGCGAGATCGCCGACGCGGCGCAGGCTGCCGCGGAGCGAGGGCTAAACGATCGCTGGCTGATCCCGCTTCTGAACACGACCCAGCAGCCCGCGCTTTCCGCGCTGCGCAATCGCCAGACCCGCGAAAACCTGTTCAACGCGGGCTGGACGCGCACCCAGAAAGGGGATGAGAACGACACTCGCGAGCTGATCCTCCGCCTTACGGCGCTGCGTGCGCGGCAGGCCCGCCTGCTGGGCTTTGAGGATTACGCCAGCTGGAGCATCGCCGACCAGATGGCGAAAACCCCGGACGCCGCGCTGGCCTTTATGCGCGGCATTGTGCCTGCCGCCCGCGCCCGTGCAGAGCGCGAGCAGGCCGATATTCAGAAAGTCATCGACGACGAGCAGGGTGGTTTCACCGTGCAGGCCTGGGACTGGGCCTTTTATGCCGAACGCGTGCGTCAGGCGAAATATGCCCTCGATGAATCGCAAATCAAACCCTATTTTGCGCTCAATACCGTGTTGCACGATGGCGTATTCTGGGCAGCCAGCCAGCTGTTTGGCATCCGTTTTGTGGAGCGCTTCGATATCCCGGTGTATCACCCGGACGTCCGGGTCTGGGAAATTTTCGACCACACCGGTGAGGGCATGGCGCTGTTTTACGGCGACTTCTTTGCCCGCGATTCCAAGCAGGGCGGGGCCTGGATGGGGAATTTCGTCGAGCAATCCTTCGAGCTTGCTGCCCGTCCGGTGATCTACAACGTCTGTAACTACCCAAAACCGGCTAACGGCGGCGTCGCGCTTCTCTCCTGGGATGACGTGATCACCCTGTTCCACGAGTTCGGCCATACGCTGCACGGCCTGTTTGCCAGCCAGCGTTTCGCCACGCTCTCCGGCACCAATACGCCGCGTGATTTCGTTGAATTCCCGTCACAAATTAACGAGCACTGGGCCAGCCACCCACAGGTGTTTACCCACTACGCCCGCCATTACGAAACCGGTGAACCGATGCCGGACGCGCTGCGGGAAAGCATGCTCAACGCGACCCATTTCAACAAGGGTTATGACATGACGGAGCTGCTGGCTGCCGCGCTGCTGGACATGAACTGGCACGGCATCGGTGAGGCTGTTTCGAGCGTGGAGGATTTTGAAGCGGCAGCGTTGAAAAAAGAGGGGCTGGATCTGCCCGCCGTACCGCCGCGCTATCGTAGCAGCTATTTTGCCCATATCTTTGGCGGGGGCTACGCGGCGGGATATTACGCCTACCTGTGGACGCAAATGCTTGCTGACGATGGCTATCAGTGGTTTGTTGAACAGGGCGGCCTGACCCGTGAAAACGGGCAAACATTCCGCGAGGCGATTTTGTCCCGTGGTAACAGCACGGATTTAGCTGAGCTGTATCGCAACTGGCGCGGGCACGATCCGAAGATTGAACCGATGCTGGAGAATCGCGGGCTGAGCGAATAAGGTCAGGCTCGTCAGAAAAAAGAACCGGGCTTCGCGCCCGGTTCTTTTTGTATTATTCCCGCTACGACTATTCGAATTCAGAATGGATAAATTGCCTGACTTGCAGTATCGAATTGAGGTTAAGTTTGTGCCCGATATTATTGGTGTAGGTATAGATAGTTTTGGGGGACAGGTAAATTTTTCTTGCTGCAGCGTAAGTATCGTCAGTATCCAGCAGGGCGAAAAGGGTCTTCTTTTCCTGGGCTGAAAGCATACTGAGACTCCTGCACCGCGATATATGGTTCAACGCATACTCAGGAGAATGCATCCGTCCGCAAGTGAGTTGTTTTCTGAACTCCACAAAGCACGATTTCCTGTAGATCGTCACAAGTGGCTCCAGGACCCTTGAACTGACATCCTTGCCACCTATGAAGATCACCTGGTGTTTTTCCGTCAGTTTCTTCCTTTTCAGAAGGTTGTAAATAGCACCGAGGCTTCTGAATGATTCAATATCTACGATGCAAACCTTTCTGCAGGGGGACGCTTGCTTGAGAATGACAGACAGCGCTTTATTCAAAAATACATCTTTCGTCAAAATCATATGAGGCATAAAAAAACCTGAACATCTCAGAACAAAGTGAAAAGGGGCCGAAAGGCCCCTCTGGTAACATCAGAATCCGATACGGATACCGGCCACACCCTGAATCGGTGTCTCGATTTTGCTGCCCTGACGATAATTAGCCTCACCGTACAAGGTTACGTCTTTGCCAATGTTGACTGAAGCGCCCAGACCGTACTTGCCTGATGTGCCTTTGACGTTGTTATCAAAGCGATTGCGCTCATTGATCGTGACCTCATTGGAGTTAGCAAACTCCTGCAGCACCGCAGCTGACAGATAAGGTTTGAACTCAGTCGAGCCAATATTGAACTTACCGGCAATCTTCGCACCGGCTTCACCCGTGACAGAACGCGGTGAGCCCGTATTACCTTTCATGCCGTTACTGAGTTTCACATCCTCACTTGTCATCTGAACAAAGGCCAGGCGCGCATAAGGCGTGATGCTAACATCATCATTGAGATCGAACTGATAACCACCTTCAACGGCTGTGCTGAGTGCATACTGCTTCCAGTCACCGCCGGTTCTACCACCATTGGTCATGACCGCTCTCAGTTTGTTGTTGAGACGGTTACCTTTGACTACACCGTCAGCGTAGAACCCACTTGCGTCGTACCAGGTTGCATACAGGCCGAGACCGTAGCTGTCGATTTTGCTTGTACCGCCGCGGGCATGTTTCACTTTGTTATCGCTAAAGGACATGAATGCGCCGGTGACGAGGCTGCCGCGCGCAAAGTCTGTCCTGGTGTCAGCGCCGATCTCCATACCGTTCTGGCTAAGCTGATAGGCCGCGCCATTGCTTGTATCAATATCGCTTTTACTTCCGAGGTAGTGTCCCCATACGTTGCTTTCTGGTCCGGTTTTATCCAGACTCGCGCGATACGTGCGCAGGCCATCCAGCTCAGAATGGATAACGTTCAGACCGGCATTAGACATGGCCAGAACGGCATCAGTTGCAGGGGTGGTCATCGGCTTCTTGCCGCCATTTCCGTTGCCTCCCGCGTTGCCGTTGTCACCACCGCCCGGGTTCTCACCGCCCGGGTTCTCACCGCCAGGGTTCTCGCCACCAGGGTTCTCGCCGCCAGGGTTCTCGCCACCAGGGTTCTCGCCGCCAGGGTTCTCGCCACCAGGGTTCTCGCCGCCCGGGTTCTCGCCGCCAGGGTTCTCGCCGCCAGGGTTCTCGCCGCCAGGGTTCTCGCCACCGCCAGGGTTCTCGCCACCGCCAGGGTTCTCGCCGCCAGGGTTCTCGCCGCCAGGGTTCTCACCGCCCGGATTCTCGCCGCCAGGGTTCTCACCGCCCGGATTCTCACCGCCAGGGTTCTCGCCGCCCGGGTTCTCGCCGCCCGGGTTCTCGCCGCCCGGGTTCTCGCCACCCGGGTTCTCGCCGCCCGGGTTCTCGCCACCCGGGTTCTCACCGCCCGGGTTTTCGCCGCCCGGGTTCTCACCGCCCGGGTTTTCGCCACCCGGGTTCTCGCCGCCGTCATCTATGGCGCCGAGGTACCAGACGTTACCACCGTTGAGGCCGTCCTTATTCTGTTGGTTGAATAGGGTGTACATATACGTACCGCCGTCCACGACACGGGTGCTTCGCCCGGATGCCGTGACCATTTCAAAATTAATGTCACCACCCTTTTCATGGATGAGGTTTACCGTCAGGTCAGTGTGATCTGATATCTCCTTACCGGAGTCAGCCACGGCTATACCAAAATGACCAGTGCCCTGTTCGATAGTGACGAAGTTGGCTTTACGATCGGCGAGAGATGTGTTCAGGAGGAAGTTTCCGGTGCCATTCAGCTCTGTAATCGTTAGCTTCGCAAATTCACCATTGCTGTTGCGCAGGAAGTTGACGTTGCCGCCTTCCATGATGAGCTTACCGACCTGAGCCGTGTCCGGGCCGGATGTGGCATCTGAAAGGTCGTTAATAGAGAGGGTACCTCCCTGGATGTTGACGTCCGTTGCGAGGGCGCCGGCATTCATCAGCAGTTCGCCACCGGCGTTTACGCTGGTTTCGCCGTTGGCCACTGCACCGGTCATCAGCCAGGACTTGCCGCCGTGGATGGTGGTGTTTGTAGTAGTGCCGCCATCAAAGATGGTCTGTATGCCTCCGCTTATGGTAGTAGAGGTGGCCGATCCGTCACTGTAGACGTACTGATAACCACCACCATTAATGTCAGTAGAGGTGGCTGCGCCTCCACTTGATACGTATTGATAACCACCACTATTAATGTCAGTAGAGGTGGCTGAGCCTCCATTTGATACGTATTGAGAGCCACCACTATTAATGTCGGTAGAGGTGGCCGAACCACCACTGCCGACGTGCTGTTGCCCACCACTATTAATGTCAGTAGAGGTGGCCGAGCCCGATATGCGCTGTGTCCCGCCACTGATAATGGTATTTGTGGCTGAGCCTCCGCTGGATATAACCTGATAACCACCACTGTAGATGGTGGTGGAGGTGGCCGAGCCACCACTGTCGACGAAGTGATAACCAGCATGATTAATGGCGGTAGAGGTAGCTGCGCCCCCGCTGAGGACATGCTGCAAACCACCACTATTAATCTCAGTAGAGGTGGCTGAGCCTCCATTTGATACGTATTGAGTGCCACCAGTATTAATGTCAGTAGAGGTAGCCGAGCCGCCACTGTAGACGTACTGTTGACCACCACTATTAATGTCAGTAGTGGTGGCCGAGCCGCCACTGGAGACGTACTGTTGACCACCACTATTAATGTCAGTAGAGGTGACCGAACCACCACTGCCGACGAACTGTTGACCACCACTATTAATGTCAGTAGAGGTGGCCGAGCCGCCATTGTATATGTGCTGGTATCCACCACTATTAATGGCGGTAGAGGTGGCTGCGCCGCCCTCGTAAACGTGCTGCTTGCCACCACTATTAATATCAGTAGAGGTGGCCGAGCCGCCGCTGAATATACCCTGAGCTCCGACGTTAATGGTAGTGAACTTGGCCGTGCCGCCACTTGCGACATACAGGGCTCCGGAACTGTTGATGGTAGTGGATATGGCAGTGCCGCCACTTAAATACTGGTTACCACCATCAAGTGTGGTTGAAGTGGCCGAGCCACCATCGTAGACGTTCTGACTGCCCCAGGTTTCGATGAGGGTATCAATGGTCGAACCGCCACTCGAGACATGTTGCTGACCATGACTGTTGATAATGGTTGAGGTGGCAATACCGCCTGAGACGTGCTGAGTACCATCAATGTTGATGATGGTAGAGGTGGCCGAGCCCCCGCTGGAGATAGTCTGAACACCACCACTGTAGATGGTGGTAGAGGTGACCGAGCCGCCACTGTAGACGTACTGATGACCACCACTGATGGTAGTAGAGGTGGCCGAGCCACCGTTGTTGAGGTACTGATAACCACCACTATTAATGTCAGTAGTGGTGGCTTCGCCCCCGCTGTAGATTCGCTGTAAACCACCACTGTAGATGGTGGTGGAGGTGGCCGAACCACCACTGGCGACGTACTGTTCACCACCACTATTAATGTCAGTAAAGGTGGCCGAGCCACCACCGGAGACATCCTGATAACTGCCACTATTGATGATGGTAGAGGTGGCCGAGCCGCCGTATATGCGCTGTGCCCCGCCACTGATAATGGTATTCGTTGCTGAGCCCCCGCTGGAGATGGTCTGGTAACCACCACTGATGGTAGTAGAGTTAGCCGAACCACCATTGTAGATAGTCTGATTACCACTACTGTAGATGGTGATAGTGGTAGCCGAGCCGCCACTGGAGATGTTCTGATTACCACTACTGCTGACGTAAGTGGAGGTAGCCGAGCCGCCACTGGAGATGTTCTGATTACCACCACTGCTGACGTAAGTGGAGGTAGCCGAGCCGCCATCGTAGATAGTCTGATTACCACCACTGTAGATGGTGATAGTGGTAGCCGAGCCGCCACTGGAGATGCGCTGTATCCCCCCACTGATAATGGTATTCGTGGCCGCCCCCCCGCTGGAGATCATCTGAAAACCACCGCTGTTTATAGTAGTCGAGTTGGCTGAGCCGCCCTCAACGCGCTGAAAACCACTGTGAATGGTTGTGGAAGTCGCTGTGCCTCCACTTGATACGTATTGAGTGCCGACACCGCCGCTGATTATCGTATTATTGGCCGAGCCGCCACTGGAGATGTGCTGATAGCCTTGGTTATTGATGGTCGTAGAGGCGGCCAAGCCGCCATTAAAGACGTGCTGGGTACCTAAGGCGTTGATGATAGAGGAGGTGGCTAAACCACCACTTGAAACGCGCTGGATACCACTAATGAGGATGGTGGTGGAGGTGGCTGAACCACCATTAAATATGTTCTGATAGCCACCTACATAATTACCACTGGTGCCAATGGTAGTTATGAAGGCAGTGCCTCCGGAGACGAGTTGTCCTCCACCGCTAATCGTAGTGGAAGTGGCCGAGCCACCACTGGAAATGACCTGAGCACCACCACTATTGATCTTGGTGATAGAGGCATAACCTCCGGTATTGATTAACAGGGTACCACCGCTGTTAATGGTGGTGGCGGTGGCTGTATCTCCTGAGCTAATAACCTGTACACCTGTGACGATAGTACCCGTATAATCCGCAGCCATAACCGGACCTGAAGGCAGCAGCACGGCACCCAGCAGCAACGCCAAAGCACTTTTCTTCGGCGTCAGCTTCGGACGACCGGACCCGGTCGCGAGTTCAGAGGTTACCATCCACTGCTGGCGCGACTCGCACCAGACGGTGGTATATATCTTGTTCATATCTATGTCCCTTACTTATCAACTAATCCTGAATGCAGACGATCCACCATGCCGATGACCTGTTTACCGGTTATCAGACTCGTGCACTCGTACTGACGTGGGGTGTTCTTGTGATGCGGACACCACAAATAATCCACGTGGTCAAAATCAACGGACGTGTCATCCCAGCAGCCGTTACAGCCATGGCTGCTGAACACCCGCCAGGGGGTGTAAAATTCGCTGTTGGGGAGACTGAATCCGCTGATTAACACCACAGGGATACCGGATGCCCAGGCAAGCCATGACAGCCCGCTGCCTAGTCCGATAAAGAAGCTCGCATGCTTTAACAGGTCCACACGTTCCTGAAGCGGAATGTCGCCCGTGAAGTCTTCGGCGCCCTGCGGAATGTGGTTCCAGACGAAGCCCTGGCCGTAATGTGCATGGCGGTCAATGCACAGCACCCGATATCCCAGAGATTTGAGGTGAGCAACTACCTCTGCCCAGCCATGGCCGTTGTTCCAGTACTTCGCCTGGTTGGTGGACTGTGCGGCGATGCAGACATACGGCTCCGCAATTTTTCGCTCTGCATCCAGCTTCAGGCGGGGCGGGCACTCCCGCGGATCGACCCCCAGGATGTAGCCAGCATTACGGTGGAAGCCGACCTTCCTGAAATCGATGGGTTGATGTGTGGTATCACCCTTAAAGAAAAGGCCGACATACCAGGACGCATAGGGAGTTACCGTCTGCAGATTGTCCTTGGTGGAGAATGTGATCTCGGGATACTGTGCGCTGAGCAGTTCAATGATTTCCTGCCCCATGACGCACTCAAGCTGACAGCGGTGCAGCTGACGAAAACGCTCTGCGTAATGGAACCAGCCAAGCATGTCGCCCAGCGTACCCGTCGGGAAAAAGATGACGACGGGCTTGTCCTTCATATCCAGTGTTTCATCCAGGATCGGGCTCACCGATCCCTGGTGGAATACCTGAATGCGGAAGCGAACGTAATATTTTTTATTACTGGTTACCCAGCCGCCTTCTGAATCACAGCTGAAAAGAATATTACCGCTGTCGTCATCCATTAAGATGACGTGCCATTTTCCTTCCGGTAGCAAAACGCGCGCGCCATAGTTAAAGTCATAAAGAATTCCGTCCGGTCCTGTGCAGGACGGAAACTCTGGAGGGTTTGTGAAATTAGCTGACATATATAAATTGTCCTCGGTGGTAATTTTAAATCTGTAACAAATAGGTCGAGTGCACTACTGTTATTTAAGTAATGCTTTTCTATGACAGGTTGCGAACTGCTGTATTTATGTTTTTGAAAAGTGTTATATGTGCGTGCAAAACTCGCGCATGCTTACAGGTTTTGAAAATAGATAACCCTGGAAAATATTCACCCCTTTATCTTTCAAAAGTGACAGTTGCTCTTTGTCTTCTATACCTTCAGCAATGACATGAATTTGCAGCCGCTCTGCGAGAGTGATAATGGAATCAATCACCGCGGAATAGATTAATGATCCATTGCTGGCAATTGTGAGGCATTTATCAATCTTGATTGTTGAGAAACCTGCATGTTCAATATATTTAAGACATGAACTCCCGCTGCCGAAATCATCAATCGCAAATCGCACACCTGACTCAGTAAGCTGTTGCATAGCATCGAGTGCAAAGTCGTCCAGGTTCATTGTTCCGCGTTCGACAATTTCCAGCGTGACAGCAATGCGTCCGTCGAATACTTTCTTAAAGTCCTTCACAGCTTCAATAACTCTTGAAGAGTTCAACTGTCTCGCACAGATGTTGAAGGAGAGATAAAAGTCATCAGGTAGAGTACCTTCATAGCCTTCGAAAAATGTTTTAACATCAGAAATCAGACTGCAAGTGACATCATTAATCACCTCGCATGATTCCATTGCCGAAAGGTATTTTTCGGGAGATTGGTAAATCCCATCTTTGAGAACTCTGAGTAATACCTCTCCGCCTACGATCTTATCTCCCTTACATACCGGCTGAATGAAGGGAACAAATTCAGCACCAGTCAGTTCCGCTGATAAGATTGTTTCTCTAATCACTGTACGAGCTTTGATGAAGAAACGTTCTGCCTTTATGAGCATTTTGGTGCTTATCATAATGTCGCTCCTTATCTACTGGATTCGCTACCCGAGCGGTCTCTTCGTTACCGGGGCTGTGAATGGCGGTAGGGCGGATGACTGCTCCTGAAGATTAAGAACCTGCTCATTCACTTCTGCGAATAATCCTATCAACCAAAAACACAATGCAGGTATATGTATCGGTGATTTGTTAAATTACAAATTAATATTCTGATAAGGTCCGATTTTACAAGCAATGAAACTGCTAAAGCTGCTGTCCCGCCTGGCTGTGCTAGGATGAAACACAGAAGCTGATGGGTTTCCGTAAGTTGCAGAAACGAGAGAAACCATTCAATTACCATCATGGATAAGGAGTCAGAGATGGTTTTCGTGATTGATAATAGGGTTTTCTATCGATCGGAAGATGGTGCTATATGGCCATCCGGAGACGAAGGCTCTACTGTCATTCTGACCCTGACAATGAACAGACTTCTTGCATGTCTTCTGGAAAAGCATGGTCAGGTTCTGACGCGAAATGAACTTCTGGATAGCGTCTGGGATGCTCATGGTCTTCGTTCTTCGAGTCACACCCTAAACAAATACATCTCCGAACTGAGAAAGCATTTCGTACAGTTTGGGATTGTCGATGAGTGTATTACTACTGTGCCTCGCGTTGGCTTTATGTTTAATAGTTATGTCGAGGTAAGGGTGCTGACACAGTCCACTACTGATGATGAGTCTCGGTTAGAAGATGACAAAAATGACGCGAAAATAGTAAAACAACGATCTTCGAGGCGAATTAACTATAGAAAAATACCTGTCGCTCTGGCATTGGCGATCGTTTTAATAAGCGCGACCTTGATTACCTTAGGGCTTAGTGTTCCATCAAAAGATCTAGCTCAAGTGAGAGAATTAAAGACTTATTTTCTCTTTAACTATGGATCGTGCCCTGTATACACAGTACAGAGAAACTCCGCATCACTTTCTGAACAAAAAAAGGAATTGTTCATCGAGTTAGCGAAAGAGAATGGAATTAACTGTCTCGAGGGAACCTCATTTTTGTATCAGGTTTCTGAGTCATATCTTTACGGTAACAAAGGACGCGCTTTCATCAGTCGCTGTACGTCCAGAAACGATAAATACATTTCCTGCCTCAATAACTACTGGAGTGGTTATGAACGCAATTAATAAAAAAACAGGTAGCCTGGCCGTAATTTTACTCGTCGTCCTGGCGTTATCGGTGTGGTTCTATGTTCACATGCGTCAGAAACAGAGTGCGTTAAATGTAAACTGTTCCACAATAGTACGTTATAACCACCATGAACCTGATTTCATCGCTACGCTGGAGTTTGTTTTCCGTTTGGATAAAAACCACGATGGTCAGGCTGTCCTGTCGGGTAATATCCATTCAGAAAGAGGTGTTCATATCATCTCGCGTACAATTCTCTTTAGCTATGAGATGAGCAGGCCAGGTGAGATTTCACTGACAGATACGCGCTACGTTAAAAATCCACGAGATACTGCTGATGATGAAAGTTTCAAAAGCAGCTTCTTTTACGTTCCTGAAGGTACCGTTCGCCCGCTAAAGATAGAGCCTTCAAGTAATGGCTGGCTGATAGGAAATCTGCAATCGCCATTTGCGCTTTGCGTGAACAGGTAAGAATACGTCAGACATTAATCTCGAAAGGAGCCGTAACATGACTCACATTTTTGTGAAGTAATTTATCGGAAGCGAGTCATAAGTGTTGGCTTGAAAAACCGGGCTTCGCGCCCGGTTTTTTATCTTACAACCAGCACAGGGCATTTCGCATGCCGTACCACTGCCGCAGCGTTTGAACCCAACAGGTATGTCGATATATCAGGCTTGTGGGAGGCGATGATAATCAGGTCGGCGCCGATCGTGTCAGCGAGCTTAAGGATTTGATCCTTAGGGGATCCCGTCACGGCGTGAGTCTGAATTTTGTCTGCCGGGATTTTGAATTGCTTAACAATTTCATCCAGTTTCGCTAAGGCCGCGTGCTGGAACTCTTTCATCTTCGGCATTTCTACGGAGTAGGCCAGACCTAATGATGAATAATATGGAAGCGATGGAATAACGGTAAGAAAGTGGACTTTAGCTGTGTTAAGTGCTGTATGTGCCTGAACGAAGGGGATAACCATGTGCGTCAGGCTATCCTCCGAAATGTCAATTGGAACCAAAATTGAGTTATACATTTGTCCCTCCTGAGTGTTTTTCACCCACATCAGGTTAGACCGTTAATTTCAGGAAAACAGAGAGCAAGCTGTCATAATGGGGATAAATTTCGGTTATGTGATATTCGTACAGTCAAACCTGCCTGTCATTATGTCGAGAGAATGAACATTCTCGCTTCCTGGGCCGCGTTAGGGTCACTGACCGTGCAAAACGGCAAAGGCTATACCGGGCGTCATGCCCGGTAATAGACTTATATTGCGTGACAGCTGACGGACGCGATAATTTTATTTCCGCCCATATTATCCATAATCAGATCGAGCAATTTCCGGTATTCCTCCCGGGTCATCACCTCGGCCCGTATTTCGGTTTTCCCTTCTGCTTGCGCCGTTGCGGAATAAATCGCTTTCAGACTTAACGTTAACTCTTTCGCCATGTTTACGACGCTCTGCCGCACCGCATCTTCATGCTCATCATTGCAGGTGATTTTCAGGACATAGCATTTTTCACCTTCATGGATCGCAGGCAGTTGATTAATCCGCTGCGCGGCTTCGCGAAGCAGGATGTTGGCGCAGAGAATAATTAGGCTGGCCATGGCGGCATTCCAGAACTGGCCTAAACCGCACAGCACGCCAATTCCGGCCGAGCACCACAGCGTTGCGGCGGTATTCAGACCTCGAATATTCATTCCTTCACGCATAATGACGCCTGCACCAAGAAAGCCTATCCCGGAGACGATCTGCGCTGCGATACGCCCGGGACTATCAGGAGAGGTGGATACCGAACTTAAAATGAACACCGCCGCGCCCGTGGCAACCAGTGCATTGGTACGAAGCCCGGCCATACGCTGGCGCCACTGTCTTTCCGCGCCAATAATTGCGCCCAGCAGCATCGCTGCGAGCAGATGAGAGATATAAGGGAACATCAGCCAATCGCCTGTAACGTTATTAAATAATAAGCGTCAGTGCTTTGCTAAGCACATCATCACGCCGTTTAAATGCTAAGCGTGTCAGGATGACGGTGGTGGAAAGAGTGAATGTGTAAACATGAACATGCGATGCCCCACAAATTGAGTGGTTCTTACTGTATCGGGATACAATCGCTTAAAGAGGATTGCTGCCCACCGTTTCAGGTAAGCAGCGAGAAATTTGCGCTAGCTTACCTTCGTATCGACGATAAAATAACTTTCCAACGAAGGACTCCTGTGAAAATTTATTGCCAGTATAGGCACGCAAGCTAATGAGTAAAGCAAAAAAACAGCCTCCGTTATGAATTGTTTAAGTTCGCAAGGCATGTTTTTAGGACGTCATCTGATTTTCAAAAATACCCGGTATACTACATTTCCTTTTTTACAGGCGATAACAGACAAAGGCAGGCAGTATGTCTCTTCGTTCGCTGCGGGCATTGTGCCTGACAAGTTTTTTCATTGCGGATGTCCGCGATGGCCTCGGTCCTTTTCTCGGTATTTTTCTGACCGAACGCCACTGGGCTCCCGATGATATCGGCATCCTGATGACGGCCGGTGGGCTGGCGGGACTACTCGCTACGCTGCCGGCGGGATTCATCACCGACACATCACGCAGCAAGCGGACCGTGCTGGCGCTGGTGTGCCTGCTCATCACCCTTAGCACGCTCCTGCTTTGGTTTAGCCAGCAGAGCGGCGTTGTCGCCGTTTCGCAAATTGTCTCCGGTATCTGCGCGGCGTTTGTCGGGCCGCTGATCGCCGGGATTACGCTGGGCCTGACCGGCCAGAGCGGGTTCAGCGCGCAGATGGGTAAAAATGAGGCGTTCAATCACGGGGGCAATTTTGTCACCGCGGTGATTGCGGGCGGTATTGCGTGGTACTGGGGCGTCGGCGGGATTTTCCTGCTGATGACCTGTACCACGCTGTTAACGCTGTGCGCGCTGCTTGCCATTCGCACCGGCGATATTGATAACGACGCGGCGCGCGGGCTGTCCTCTTCGGCTAATCTGCCGGTCCCTGGTTTTGCGGTGCTGATTAAAAACCGTGCGCTTTTTGTGACCGGACTGACGCTGCTGCTGTTTCACCTGGCGAACGCCGCGCTGCTGCCGATGCTGAGCATGAGAGTGGCCGCAGCTCCCGCCTCGATCAACCCCGGTTTGTACGCGGCGGCCACCGTCATTATCTCGCAGGCCGTGATGATCCCAGTCGCCATCTGGGTCGCCCACAGAATAGACCGCTACGGCTACTGGCGGTTGATTATGCTGGCACTTATGGTGATGCCGGTGCGCGCGGCGCTGGCGGCGTCGACGGACGCGCCGTTAATGATGATCCCGGTACAAATCCTCGACGGATTGGCCGCAGGGATCCTGGGGGTTGTGGTTCCGTCGTTTATCGTGGTGCTGCTACGCGGGAGCGGACACGTCAATGCCGGGCAGAGCGTGGTGATGCTGATGCAGGGGGTTGGGGCATCCATGAGTCCGGCGTTAACCGGCACGATTGCGGGTCATTACTCCTTTGCGGCGGCATTCAGCGTCCTGAGCGCGATTGCGCTGGTGGCCGTCCTGCTATGGTGGTGCTTTGCGCACCGGGCCTGGGAGGCAGACAGTACGCCGGGTGGGGCATAGCCGCCGCCCGGCGTCATGCTTATGCCAGTTCGTTAGGGCACGCTTCGCCCTTTTCCAGCTGCTGCAGGTTACCCAGCGTGGTTTCTGAAATGCTGATCAGCGCTTCGGCCGTCAGAAACGCCTGGTGTCCGGTAAACAGCACGTTATGACAGGCGGACAGGCGGCGGAACACGTCGTCCTGAATCACATCATTAGACTTGTCTTCAAAGAACAGATCGCGTTCGTTCTCGTACACGTCCATCCCCAGCGCGCCAATTTTCTGGGTTTTGAGCGCTTCGATAGCGGCCTGAGAGTCAACCAGCCCGCCGCGGCTGGTGTTGATGATCATCACGCCATCTTTCATCTGGTCAAACGCCGCCTGGTTGAGCAGGTGGTAGTTCTCCGGCGTCAGCGGACAGTGCAGGGAGATTACGTCAGACTGTGAGAACAGGGTCGGCAGGTCGACGTATTCCACGCCCAGGTCCAGCGCAGCGGCGCTCGGGTACGGATCGAACGCCAGCAGACGCATGCCGAAGCCTTTCAGAATGCGCAGGGCAGCCACGCCAATTTTACCGGTGCCGATCACGCCCGCGGTTTTGCCGTACATGGTGAAGCCGGTCAGCCCTTCCAGCGAGAAGTTGGCGTCACGGGTACGCTGATAAGCGCGGTGAATACGACGGTTGAGCGACATCATCATGCCAATCGCATGTTCCGCCACCGCTTCCGGTGAGTACGCCGGCACGCGCACCACCTTCAGACCCAGCTCTTTCGCCGCGTCGAGGTCCACGTTATTAAAGCCCGCGCAGCGCAGGGCGATGTACTTCACCCCCTGTTTTTTCAACTCTTCCAGCACCGGACGACTGCCGTCATCGTTAACAAAAATGCAGACGCCTTCACAGCCGTGCGCCGTTTTGGCGGTTTTTTCGGACAGCAGAAAGTCGAAAAATTCAAGCTCAAACCCGTAAGCCTCGTTAACATGTTGCAGATACTTTTTGTCGTACTGCTTTGTGCTATATACCGCGAGTTTCATAAGACTTTCTCCAGTGATTTTGCATTCACGTTAGCATGATTAAAATTATCTTACAATTTCTAAAATATTATTGAATTCAATAAGTTCTATCAATTATTCTAGAGCAT
>Ga0153918_1000657_pt1 | contig 15579 bp, 15 predicted proteins | sample TSFL002MetaG_FD_104687 | JGI IMG/M metagenome (GOLD analysis project Ga0153918, IMG submission 104687) | Attine ant fungus gardens microbial communities from Florida, USA - TSFL002 MetaG | ecosystem: Host-associated > Fungi > Mycelium > Unclassified | place: USA: Florida, Paynes Creek Historic... | reverse complement strand
GTGCGCCAATAGCCAGCCGCGCTGCTGGCTGGCACACTAGCGCAAAGGGCCCGGCACAGGAGCGGGCCCGCTTTGGAGTCGACGATGAAAGACTGGCTGGACGAGATCAAGTGGAACAGCGATGGCCTGGTACCGGCGATCGCCCAGGACCACAAGACCGGACGCGTGCTGATGATGGCCTGGATGAACCGCGAATCGCTGGCGCTGACCGCCGCCGAACAACGCGCCATCTACTGGTCGCGTTCCCGTGGCAAGCTGTGGCGCAAGGGCGAGGAGTCCGGCCATGTGCAGAAGTTGCATGAAATGCGCCTGGACTGCGATGCCGACGTGATCATCCTGATGGTCGAGCAACTGGGCCATATCGCTTGCCATACCGGCCGTGAAAGCTGCTTCTACCGCGTCTTCGAGGACGGCCAGTGGAAAACCGTCGACCCGGTTCTGAAAGACCCGGATGCCATCTACAGCGCAGGACACTGACATGAGCGACACCCTCAATCGCCTGGCCGAAGTGCTCGAAGAGCGCAAGCAAGCGGCGCCCGACAGCTCTTACGTGGCCAGCCTGTACCACAAGGGCCTGAACAAGATCCTCGAAAAGCTCGGCGAAGAGTCCGTCGAGACCATCATCGCAGCCAAAGACGCTGCCGTGAGCAAGGATTACAGTGATGTCATCTATGAAACCGCAGACTTGTGGTTCCATAGCCTGGTCATGCTCAGTGCGCTGGGCCAGCATCCGCAAGCCGTGCTAGATGAACTGGAGCGCCGTTTCGGGCTTTCCGGGCACGATGAAAAGGCCGCGCGTCAGCCCTCGGCCTGAGCCAATAGAATTCTAGGAGAGCACCATGGGTATTTTTGACTGGAAACACTGGATCGTCCTGCTGGTGGTTGTCGTCCTGGTCTTCGGCACCAAGAAGCTGAAGAACTTCGGCAGCGACCTGGGCGAGTCGATCAAGGGCTTCCGCAAGGCCATGAGCGATGAAGAGAACAAGCCGGCCGAGCAGACCCCACCGCCCGCCCAGCCCGTGCCGCCAGTGCAGGCGCCTCACCAGCAGAGCAGCGCGCAGCCGCAGCAAGGCCACACCATCGAGGGCCAGGCCCAGCCGGTCCAAGAGCCGCAGCGGAAAGACTGACCCATGTTCGGCATCAGCTTCAGCGAGCTGCTGCTCGTCGGCCTGGTCGCCCTGCTGGTGCTCGGCCCCGAGCGCCTGCCTGGCGCCGCGCGTACCGCGGGGCTGTGGATCGGGCGCCTGAAACGCAGCTTCAATGCGATCAAGATGGAGGTCGAGCGCGAAATCGGCGCCGACGACATCCGCCGCCAGCTGCATAACGAGCACATCCTGCGGATGGAAGAGGAAGCCAAGCGCATCCTCAACCCACTGACGCCACCCGCGCAGCCACCGGTAACCACGGCCAGCGTGCAGCCACCTGCCGGGCTCGAAGCCAGGCCGGTCGAGCCACCTGCCGCCCCGGTCACCCCTTCTGAACCGCCTCAACCGCCGCGAGCCCCATGAGCGAGAACCCGGAACATGACCAGCCAATGCCGCTGGTTTCGCACCTGACCGAACTGCGCACCCGCCTGCTGCGCTGTGTGGCAGTCATCTTCCTGATCTTTGCCGGGCTGTTCTCCTTCGCCCAGCAGATCTACACCCTGGTTTCGGCGCCGCTGCGCGACCATTTGCCGGCCAATGCGACGATGATCGCCACCGACGTGGCCTCACCGTTCCTCACGCCGTTCAAGCTGACCATGATCGTCTCGCTGTTCCTGGCGATCCCGTTCATTCTCCAGCAGATCTGGGGCTTCATCGCCCCAGGCCTGTACCGCCATGAAAAGCGCATTGCCATTCCGCTGCTGGTGTCGAGCATCCTGCTGTTCTACGCCGGCATGGCTTTCGCCTATTTCCTGGTGTTTCCGCTGATGTTCAGCTTCTTCGCCAAAGCAACGCCGGAAGGCGTGGCGATGATGACCGACATCGCCGCCTATCTCGACTTCGTCATGACCCTGTTCTTCGCCTTCGGTGTCGCCTTCGAGATCCCGGTGGCCGTGGTGCTGCTGGTGTGGATCGGCGTGGTCGACGTGAAGTACCTGAAGAAGGTCCGCCCGTACGTGATCATCGGCTGCTTCGTGGTCGGCATGATCCTCACGCCGCCAGACATCTTCTCGCAGACACTGCTCGCGGTGCCGATGTGGCTGCTGTTCGAGATTGGCGTGCTGTGTGGCAGCCTGATCCGCAAACGCAGCCATGCCGACGGCGAAGCTACCAACGACCCTGACGACCAGCCGCCAGCGACCCAGCCGTGAACCTGTTACTTCTTGAAGAGGCCGATTTCGTCTCGGCCGAGCGTGTCGTTCTCGCTGATCGGCGCTTCACCCACATGCAGGAAATCCACGGTGTCGCGGTGGGCGACACGCTGCGCGTGGGCCTCATCAACGGCCTGATGGGCAAGGCCACGGTGCTGCGCCTGGACAAGCATGAAGCCGAGCTGGAAGTCGCGCTCGACCAGCAGCCGCCCGGCAAGTTGCCGCTGACCCTGGTGCTGGCCGTGCCGCGCCCCAAGATGCTGCGCCGGCTGTTCCAGACCGTGGCCACCCTGGGTGTGCCGCGGCTGATCCTGGTCAACAGTTACAAGGTAGAGAAAAGCTTCTGGCAAACGCCTTTTCTCAACCCTGAAACCATCCGCGAGAACCTGATTCTCGGCCTTGAGCAGGCCCGCGACACGGTGCTGCCCGAAGTGATCATCGAAAAGCGCTTCAAACCGTTCGTCGAAGACCGCCTGCCTGCCATTGCCGAAGGCACCCTCGGCCTGGTTGGCCACCCTGGCCCCTACCCGGCCTGCCCACGCGCGGTCGACGGCCCGGTAACCCTGGCCATCGGCCCCGAAGGCGGCTGGATTCCTTACGAAATTGACCTGTTCGGCAAGGCTGGCCTGGTACCTGTGCAGCTGGGTGAGCGCATTCTTCGTGTGGAAACCGCGGTAACCGCCCTGCTCTCACGGATTTTCTGACAGACGGGTCAGCTTTTACCTATCAAGTTTCCCCGGCGCAAGCCGATGGCGTTGGCAACACTACAATAATCTGTGCTGCCACGTTGCCGGGGAGTCGAACATGTACCAATGGTTTTCCCAATCGCTCGGGAATGTAAGCGTCAATCGCAAATTGGGGCTGGGCTTTGGCCTGGTGCTGGTGTTGACCCTGGCCATCACCTTTACCGGTTGGCAGGGTTTGAACAGTGTCACCGAGCGTGGTGACAAACTGGGCAACATCTCGGTGATCCACCAGTACACCCAGGAGCTGCGCATCGCCCGCCAGCACTACCAGCGTGACCGCAGCGAGGCGGCCATCGGCGAGCTGGAAAAGGCCTTGGGCAATCTCGAACGGCAGATCACCTTCATGCTCGGGCAGATCGAACAGCCCAGCGACCGCCAGCGCCTGCAACAGCAGCAGGCCGCCGTAAACCAGTACCAGCAAGCCTTCAACGATCTCAAACAGGCCGGCCAGCGCCGCGAGGCCGCCCGCGGCGTGCTGGGTGACAGCGCCGACAAGGCCGTCGAGCTGATCAATCGGGTGCAACAGCGCCTGCTGCAGAACGGCGACATCAGCCAGTACCAACATGCCGTAGAAGTCAGTGCACTGGTGCAACAGGCGCGCTTCCAGGTACGTGGCTACACCTACAGCGGCAACGCTGACTTCCAGCAGACCGCGCTCAAGGCCATCGACGAGGCGCTGGGCGTGCTCAAGGCGCTGCCGGCCAAGCTGCCGGCCGAATATGCCGCCAGCCTCGACGACTCGGCCAGCGCGCTGGCCGCTTACCGCGATGCGGTCACCCAGTTCGGCAATGCCCAGGACGCCAGTGAACAGGCGCTGCAACGCATGTCTGAACAGGGCTCGCTGCTGCTGCAGACCAGTGAGGCAATGACCGTTTCGCAAACCGAAGTGCGTGACGCCGGCACTGCCCAGGCCAAAGTCATGCTCGGCGGTGCCACGGCCTTGGCCCTGGTACTGGGCCTGCTCGCGGCATGGGCCATTACCCGGCAGATCATCATCCCCTTGCGTCAGACCCTGGCTGCCGCAGAGCGCGTGGCCAACGGCGACCTGCGCCAGGACCTGCACTCGACTCGCCGCGACGAACTCGGCCAGTTGCAGGCCAGCATGCAACGCATGACCCAGGGCCTGCGCGAGCTGATCGGCGGCATCGGCGATGGCGTGACGCAGATCGCCAGCGCCGCCGAAGAGCTGTCGGCGGTCACCGAGCAGACCAGCGCCGGGGTCAACAATCAAAAGGTCGAGACCGACCAGGTAGCGACTGCGATGAACGAGATGGCTGCCACCGTCCACGAAGTGGCGCGCAATGCCGAGCAAGCTTCGGAAGCGGCAGCCATGGCCGACCAGCAGGCACGCGAAGGCGATCGCGTCGTCAGCGAGGCGGTCGCGCAGATCGAGCGCCTGGCCAGCGAAGTGGTCAACTCCAGCGAAGCGATGAACCAGCTCAAGGCCGAAAGCGACAAGATCGGCAGCGTGCTGGATGTGATCAAGTCGGTGGCCCAGCAGACCAACCTGCTGGCGCTCAATGCCGCCATCGAAGCGGCGCGGGCGGGTGAAGCCGGGCGCGGCTTTGCAGTGGTCGCCGACGAGGTGCGCAGCCTTGCCCAGCGTACCCAGCAATCCACCGAGGAAATCGAAGAGCTGATCGCCGGTTTGCAAAACGGCACGCAGCGCGTGGCCAGCGTGATGGACGCCAGCCGTCAATTGACCGACAGCAGCGTCGAACTGACCCGCCGCGCCGGCAGCTCGCTGGAGACCATCACCCACACGGTGTCGTCGATCCAGGCCATGAACCAGCAGATCGCCACCGCCGCCGAGCAGCAGAGCGCCACCGCCGAGGAGATCAACCGCAGCGTGATGAATGTTCGCGATATCTCCGACCAGACCTCCGCAGCGAGTGAGGAGACCGCCAGTTCAAGCGTCGAACTGGCGCGCCTGGGCACCCATCTGCAAGGGTTGGTCGGGCGATTCAGGCTCTGACGCCTCATTACTTGCGCTGAATTTTCCTACAGAACTTTCAGGTCAAGTCCTACAAGGCCTCCGCCGATTGGCAGGGATGGGATGCCAGCACTAAGCCAGCATCCCATCCCCACCAACTGGACGGAGACTTGCCATGTTCGGCTACCTCAATCACAGGCTCGGCAACATCACTGTCGGCGCCAAGCTCGCCCTGGGCTTCGCCGTGGTCCTCGCGCTGACCCTGGTCACCACGGTCAGCGGCTGGCGCGCACTGGACGGCGCCATCACCCGCTCGGAACAGCTCAGCGAAATCGGCAGGATCAATGATCTGGTCAAGGACCTGCGCGCCGAGCGCATCACCTACCGGGTGCTGGCGGACGACGCCAGCAAGGCGCAGATCGCCAGCATCCTGCAGCAGCTCGACGCCATGCTGACCACCCTGCAGCAGCGCAGCAGCGTCGATGAATCACGCCAGGTGCTGACCCAGAAGCTGCAGCTGCTACAACGCCTGCGCGATACGTTCACCACGTTGCAGCGCAGTGTCGACGAGCGCCGTTCAGTCCGCGCAGCGATGCAGGCCCAAGAGCAGAAGCTCAATGAGGTCATCGACGAACTGCAGACCCAGGCCCTGCTGAAGATGCCCGCTGATAGCCAGGGTGGCGTGCTGGGGCTGATGGATAGCTTGAGCCGTCAGGTCGACACTGCCAATCAACAAAGCTTGGTGCCGGCCTACACCTTCTCGCCCCTCGAGGACTTCGCCAAGGTTGGCGATGTCGCACTGAGCGCCGCCGATGCCAGCCTCGGCCAATTGCTCAAGGACCTTGCGCCACTGGGGCTGCCACGTACGCTGACGGAACAGCCTGGCATCGAACTCGGCAAGTACCGCAGCAGCCTGGAGCAGTACCGCCAAACGGCGTTGCAGGTCGAGCAGCTGCAGAATGAAATGGAACAGATGGGCACCGAGCTCAGGGCCGTCAGCCTTGAGCTGAGCCAAAGGAAGGTCGAGCAACGCGACAGCGAGGCCGTGGCCGCCCGCTCCTTGCTCACCAGTGTGGCATTGCTGGCCCTGATCGTTGGCGTCATCGCCGGCTGGTTGATTACCCAGCAGATCACCCAACCGCTGCGCCAGACGCTGGCGTTGGCCGCGCGCATCGCCAAGGGCGACCTGAGCCAGCTCGAACCGGTGCAGCGCCGTGACGAAATGGGACAACTACAGACCCGCATGAGCGAGATGATCGCCAGCCTGCGCGAACTCATCGGTGGCATCGACCAGGGTATCGGGCAGCTCTCCCAGGCGGCATCACAGCTGGCAGCGAGCAGTGAGGACACCAAGCTGCGCATCAACCAGCAGCGCGAGGAAACCGACCAGGTCGCCACTGCCATGAACCAGATGAGCGCCACGGTGCAGGAGGTGGCGCAGAACGCCGAACAGGCTTCACTGGCGGCCACCAATGCCGACCAGCAAGCGCAACTGGGTGACCAGGTGGTTGGCGAAGCCATTGGCCGTATTGAACAACTGGCGGGGCAGATGGACCATTGCCTGGCCGCCATGCAGCACCTGGCTGGCGAGAGCCAGCGCATCGGCAGCATTCTCGATGTGATCAAGTCGGTGTCCGAACAGACCAACCTGCTGGCCTTGAACGCAGCCATCGAAGCGGCACGGGCCGGTGAAGCCGGACGCGGCTTTGCCGTGGTGGCCGATGAAGTGCGCGGCCTGGCCCAGCGAACCTCGACCGCGACCGAAGAAATTGGCCAGTTGATCGACAGCCTGCACAACGGCACCGACGAAGTGAACCGGCTGCTGGACAGCAGCAAGAGTCTCACCGAGCAAAGCGTCGAGCTGAGCCGCCGAGCCGGGCAAGCCTTGGGGCAGATCACCGACACGGTATCGAGCATTCAGGGGATGAACCAGCAGATCGCCACGGCCAGCGAGGAACAGAGCGTGGTGGCCGAGCAGATCAACCGCAGCGTGATCAGCGTGAGGGATGTGTCGGAGCAGACCGGTGCGGCCAGTGAGCAGACGGCGGCTTCGAGCGGGGAGCTGGAGCAGCTGGGGCGGCAGTTGCGGGGGATGGTGGGGCGGTTCAACCTTTAGAACCGCGTCGCCTGCTTCGCGGGTGAACCCGCTCCCACAAGGATCTCCGCCGCCTCATGGGCAGTAAGATACCTGTGGGAGCGGGTTTACCCGCGAAGAGGCCAGTGCGGCTACAACACCTGGCGCAGGAAAGCCTGGGCCTGCGGATCCTTAGGCGCAGCAAAGAAGGCAGCCGGGGCCGAGTCTTCCAGCAGCTCGCCATGGTCGAAGAACAGCACCCGGTCAGCCACTTCGCGGGCAAAGCCCCTGTCATGGGTAACACAGACCATGCTCATGCCTTCCTGGGCGCAGTTGCGGGGGATGGTGGGGGCTCAACATTTGAGACGGACAGGGCCGCCTCGCGGCCCTGACTGAACTAAACGGCAGCACACAGTGCTGTCGCATACGCATTTGTTATTCGCAACTGGCAAATATGCCAGTTGCGCCGCTTAACACCGGAGATAAGCTGCTCTTTACACACCGAATACAGCCATTATCTGAAAGGTCAGGATTCATATAATTTTCCTAACGATCTCCAGGAGATCGAACCTCGTGCGTCCAGATACTTCGAGGCACTGGGCAGCAAACACAGCAAATCTTTAGGAGACATCATGCATTCTGACAGGTATTACTTTTATCAACACAACCGTCTAGCCGTAGTCGCCGAAAACAAATGCGCTACAAGATTACTCTACGCCAACGGCCAACCCGTTTGCCAGATTAGTGGTTTGAACGCCCAGACACACCTGCTCGGGTCTGATAGATCAGGCTCAGTCCTGGCAGCCATCACATCATCTAAAAGCATCAAAATAAGCTACACCCCATACGGCAATGTACCTGAAGCGGCTTCGCAACCTTATGGATATCGCTGAAAGAAAAAATGCATACAATGGACAAAGGAAGCTAAAAAAAAATATGAACAACACATTGCCCAGTTGCAGCAACAGATCAGGCGCTTGCGGGGATGACTCTTCGATCTGGGATATTTTTTAGGAGGCCGGACAACGACTGAAGGGTTTGGTCGGCACCAACGAAGTGACGCGGCTGCTGGGATGTGTCAGATCAGACCAGTTCGGCAGTGCGGCCAGTGAGCAGACGGCGGCTTCGAGTGGGGAGCTGGAGCAGCCAGGCAGCAATTGCGGAGGATGGTGGGGCGGTTCACCATTTGACATTGCCGGAGCTGCCATGCGGCCCTCCACCACTCAACCCATAAACAGCCGTAGAGTAGTAAAGAGCGTCGAACCTATTATTTTTGCCAGTTGCCAACAGCTTGTATACAAGGAAAATCCCTGAACAACCTGATTACTCATGCAAAACCGGAGATAATAATGGAAGCGATACGGAATTTAAGGTTCTACAATAGCGGCGATATGGCGACTTTAAAATCCAGCCAAGGCGCAGTGTCGATTTTTCGCAGCCAAGACGCCCTTTTCGCGGAGCAGTTCACCGATTCAGCTATAGGCGTGAAGTTGCTATCGACCGATAACTATAAATCCGTTACTCATGCTAAAAGCGCGAACCAGCAAGCATTATTCGCTTATACACCTTATGGCTACTGCCGGACGTTTGCGCTGAGCAGCAGGGTATCTGGGTTCAATGGAGAATACCCCGACCCAGCAACTGAAAACTACATGCTCGGAAATGGATATCGGGCGTTTTCGCCTTCATTAAGTCGATTCATATGCGCAGACAGTGCAAGTCCTTTTGGCAAAGGCGGTCTTAATGCATATGCTTATTGCCTGAATGATCCAATCAACAACATTGACCCTGACGGTCACTGGACACTTAATCCAGCCAAGATTGCTCGACACCTTTACCGTACACACAAAGGCACACAATACAAATACTTTGAAAATAAATATACTAAACATCTAAACAAGGCCAACTCATCAATAAAAAGAATACATAAAGAGGTCGACTTGTTCGAAAACCCGTCTGACCTCCCATATAGATCTCGCCATTCGAAACCAAAACGCGAAGCCAGTATCTACTCGATAAAATTAATAAATAATATCGAGATCACCAAAGCCGAGCAACATGCACTACAACTAGATAAATATTATGAAAAAGCAAAACAGCACGGCGACTTCCCAATGCTCGATCATCAGCACAAAACAAACATTAACATTCTCGATGCTCAGCTCGAGCATGTAAAAATAAGAACATCGCCCTACATTGGGGCTACAGAAAGATTGAATAGATTCTTATCAACTAAAATTACAAGGGGCAAACCAAGCAAAAAAGAGAGCTGGTATTAAAGTACTTACCGGATCGCTGGAGTGACCTGTATCTCTGCCCCAAACTCACCTTAAGCTCAGATCGATGCCCGCCCTTGACAGGTAACTGGGCTGTTTACGTAACAATTGCTGAGGATGAATGGGCGATTCGATGCATGAGATTGACAGAGCAGCTTTTGCAGCCCATCGCCGGCAGGCCCGCTCCCATAGTTCAAGCAACAAGCCCATGAGCGGCGCCGTTACTTTGGGAGCTAGCTTGCCGACGCCAAGGACGCGAAGCGCCCCTGGCAATTACAGCACCTGACGCAGGAACGCCTGCGCGCGCGGGTCTTTCGGCGCCGCAAAGAACGCGGCCGGGGCCGAGTCTTCCAGCAACTTGCCGTGATCGAAGAACAGCACGCGGTCCGCCACTTCCCGGGCAAAGCCCATTTCGTGAGTCACGCAGACCATGGTCATGCCTTCCTGGGCCAGGGTCTTCATCACGTCCAGCACCTCGCCGACCATTTCCGGGTCGAGCGCCGAGGTCGGTTCGTCGAACAGCATCACCTTCGGGTCCATCGCCAGGGCACGGGCGATCGCCACCCGCTGCTGCTGGCCGCCGGAAAGGCGCGACGGATACTCGTTGGCCTTCTGCGCAATGCCGACCTTCTCCAGCAACGCCCGGGCCTTGGCTTCACGCTCGGCCTTGTTGCGCTTGCGCACCACCTTCTGCGCCAGGCACAGGTTTTCCAGCACGGTCATGTGCGGGAACAGGTTGAAGTGCTGGAACACCATGCCGACTTCGCGGCGGTAGGCGTTGATGTCGGTCTTCGGGTCGGCCAGTTGCAGGCCGTCGATGGCCACGCGGCCTTCGTCGAAATGCTCCAGGCCATTGAGGCAGCGCAGGAAGGTCGACTTGCCCGAACCCGACGGGCCGAGCACCACCACCACTTCGCCCTTGGCGACCTGGGTGGTGACGTTATCCACAGCCCGCACCACATGGCCACGGGTGTCGAAGACTTTCAGCAGGTCACGGACTTCAATCACTTTGCGCAAGCCTCCGCTCGAGCCGGCTGGCGATGTGCGACAGCGGCAGGTTGATCAGCAGGTACAGGCCGGCCACGCAGAACCAGATCTCGAAGGTCGAGAACGACGTGGTAATGGCCTCGCGGCCGCTCTTGGTCAGCTCGGTGATGGCGATCACCGACACCAGCGAAGTGTCCTTGACCAGGCTGATGAACTGCCCGGCCAGCGGTGGCAGCACACGCTTGAACGCCTGTGGCAGGATCACGTGGCGCATCGACTGGCCCGCATTCAGGCCCAGCGAGCGAGCGGCCTCGTTCTGGCCCTTGGCAATGGACTGCACGCCGGCGCGGACGATTTCCGCGACATAGGCGCCGGTGAACAGCGCCAGCGCGGCCACCCCGGCAAATTCCCGGGACAGGTTGAGCACGGTGCCGATGAAGAAGTAGAAGATGAAGATCTGCACCAGCAATGGCGTGCCGCGCACCAGTTCGACGTACACCGTCGACAGGTCGCGCAGGGTCGGGTTGTTCGACAACCGGCAGAGGCCGGCGAACAGGCCGATCACCAGGCCCAGCGCACCGGACACCACCGAGATCCATAGCGTGGTCCACAAGCCCCAGGCCAGCGGGCCAGCGGCCCAGTGACGGGTCACGCCGATCTGGTCGCCTTCGGCAACGTCGTCGCCGCGGCTCAGTTGCAGGCTGTCCTTGGCCACCTCGAGCACTTGCTCGGCGCCGCTTTCGTCCTTCAGCGTGACGCGGGCATTATCGCCGGAGATGACGATTTCCTGCACGGTGCCGTAACCGGCTGCGCGTTGCGTTTCTTCCGCCTTGTAGGCGAAATACTGCGGTACGCGGTTCCAGCGCCACTCGTAGGAAATCATCGAAGTGGCCATGTACAGGCTGAACGCCAGGCCCACCAGGACCAGGGCGGTCAAGCCATGCCAGGGCCACTGGGCTTTCTTGTGTTTGATCACGTGGGGTACTTCCGTAAATGCGAACGCGCAGGGTTTGCCTGCGCGTCGGGGTCATAAAGCCGGCTTGTGGCCTGGGCCTTATTCCATTTCCTTCAGCCAATCCTTGTTCTTGAACCACTTGTCGTGAATACGATCGTAGGTCCCGTCATGCTTGATCTGGTGCAGGAAATTGTTGATGAAGTTGATGCTGTCGTAGTCGCCTTTCTTCAGGCCGAAGGCCAGCGGCTCGTAGGTGAAGGGTTCTTCGAGGAACAGCAGCTTGCCGGCACCGGCCTTCTCTACCGCTACCACGTTGTAAGGCGCGTCGTAGACGAAGGCGTCAGCCTTGCCGTTGACCACGTCCATCACCGCTTCCTGCTCGTTGTCGTAGCCGTGGTACTTGGCTTTGCCGATCAGCTTCTTGGACACCATCTCGCCAGTGGTACCAAGCTTGGAGGTCAGGCGGTACTTCTCGTTGTTCAGGTCCTTGTACGACTTGATCTCGCCCGCCAGCTCCTTGCGGATCAGCAGGGTCTGGCCAACCACGATGAAGGGTTCGCTGAAGTTCAGGCGCAGGTTGCGTTCCTGGGTCAGGGTCATGCCGCTGCCGATCATGTCGAACTTGTCGGTCAGCAGGGCCGGGATGATGCCGTCATAGGCGGTGGAAACAGCCTCGAACTTCACACCCATGGATTTGGCCATGGCTTTGAGGATATCGACTTCGAAGCCGATGATCTCGCCGCGCTTGTTGGTCATCTGGAACGGCATGTAGGTGGGGTCCATGCCCACCCGCAGGGTGCCACGCTTGACTGCGTCGTCAATGGCGCCGGCCTGGGCCGCAGTTACGGCGACCAGGGCGGTGACACCGACCAGCAGTCGCGAAAGATATTTCTTGATCATCACCAAGTCCCCTAGCAAGTAAAGAAGCGAATCTTATTGTCTTGGCATGGCCGTACTGGCCGATGCGGATTATCGGAAAGGGATGCTAACGCATGGCGGCGCTCGGACCTAGAGCCGGGGGGGACTTTGTTGGCCAAAAAAAGCATCGCGGATAAATCCGCTCCTGTGGGAGCGGATTTATCCGCGATTGCGATCCATCAGGCGCCGACGAGTGCCGGCTGGCCTTCATTCTCCGGATGCAGCGGCAGCAGCGGCGAATGCGGGTCGTTGTTGATCGAGGCACGCCACACATCGATCCACGCCGCATTGTGCCCTGCCCAGACCTGCTCGTGCAGGCGGCTCAAGGCCACAGGGTCGCTGAGCAAGGCCAGGCGGGTGTTGAGGTCCAGCCCTTTCGGCCCGACCTCGATCGCCTTGGCCACGCGCTCGGCACGCAGCGCCTCGATCGGCGCGGCCTGACCGTGGCGGGCAGTGGCCATGGCGCAGGCCAGGGCGTTCTGCCGAGGGTCGACCACCGCACGCACGAAGCCGTCATGCAGGGCATGCCAGCGGTTCTCGTGGGTGTACTGGTCGGTGGCCAGCAGTTCTTGCGGCGTCGCGTACTCCTCGGGAATCAGGAACAGCTTCTCGTCCTTGGCGGCCAGGCCCAGGCGCGTGCGGCTGGAGATGACCGATACCGGGATCGACAACACCAGCGAGCCAACGATTGGCGCCAGCCACCACAGGAAGCTCGGGTTCAGCCAGGCCACCAGCCCGGCCCAGGCGAAGCCCAGCAGGGTCTGCGGACCATGGCGGCGCAGCGCTTCGCTCCAGGGGGTGGAGTCGTCGTCACGCTGCGGCGAGTTCCAGGTTGCCGCCCAGCCGAGGAACGCCGCCAGCACGAAGCGGGTATGGAAGATCATCCGTACCGGCGCCAGCAGCATGGAGAACAGCATCTCCATCAGCATCGACAGGGTGACCTTGATGCGCCCACCGTACTCGACGGCACCCTTGGCCCAGATCAGGATGACGCTGAGCAGCTTGGGCAGGAACAGCAGCACGATAGTGGTGGAGAACAGCGCCACGGCCTTCTCCGGGTGCCATTGCGGCCACAGCGGGTAGAGCTGGTACGGTTCGATGAAGTACTGCGGCTCCATCAGGGTGTTGGTCGCCAGCAATGCCGTCGACAGCACCAGGAACAGGAACCACAGCGGCGCCGACAGGTAGGACATCACCCCGGTGAGGAACACCGCACGGTGCACCGGGTGCATGCCCTTGACCAGGAACAGGCGGAAGTTCATCAGGTTGCCGTGGCACCAGCGGCGGTCGCGCTTGAGTTCGTCGAGCAGGTTCGGCGGCAGTTCTTCATAGCTGCCCGGCAGGTCATAGGCAATCCACACGCCCCAGCCAGCACGGCGCATCAGCGCAGCTTCGACGAAGTCGTGGGAGAGGATGGCCCCGGCGAACGCGCCCTTGCCCGGCAGCGGCGCCAAGGCACAGTGCTCGATGAACGGCTTCATGCGGATGATCGCGTTATGGCCCCAGTAGTGCGATTCGCCCAGCTGCCAGAAGTGCAGGCCGGCGGTGAACAGCGGGCCGTACACGCGAGTGGCGAACTGCTGCATGCGTGCATACAGGGTGTCCATGCCAGAGGCTTTCGGCCCGGTCTGGATGATGCCGGCGTCCGGGTTGGCCTCCATCAGGCGCACCAGGCTGCTCAGGCACTCGCCACTCATGACGCTGTCGGCGTCGAGCACGACCATGTACTTGTACTCGCCACCCCAGCGACGGCAGAAGTCGTCGAGGTTACCGCTCTTGCGCTTCACGCGGCGACGGCGGCGGCGGTAGAAGATACGGCCAAAGCCCTTGGTTTCGCGGCACACGTCCAGCCAGGCCTGTTGCTCGGCCACGGCGATGTCGGTGTCGTTGGTGTCGCTGAGCACGAAGAAGTCGAAACGGTCGAGGTTGCCGCTGGCCGCCACCGACTCGAAGGTCGCCCGCAGGCCCGCGAACACACGCGGCACGTCTTCGTTGCAGATCGGCATCACCAGCGCGGTACGCGCCTCGGGGGCAATTGGCTCGTTGCCGGCACTGCTGCCGGAAATCTTGTATTTGTCACGCCCTGTGAGCAGCTCGAGAAAGCCCATCAGCGCGGTCCAGAAGCCTGCCGAGACCCAGCAGAAGAGGATACCGAACAGTACCAGGATGGACGTCTGCAAGGCATACGGCCAGACCTGCACCACGGTGTCCCACAGCGGCTGGTTGACGACTTCGTTCAGGTCGACGAACGACCAGCCCTGGTACGGCAGGATGCCCTTCATGTACCAGCCAGCGACGATGGTCTGGCCAATCATGAGGGCAAGCAGGATGTAACGACGGATCGAGCCGACCGTGCGCCAGCGCGCCGCTGGCAGCTCGCGCTTGGGCGGTTGCGGCGCGTTGGCACGGCCCGTCATGCGCCGCCACATGCGGATCAGCACATTGGTGCGCCATGGCTCGGGCACGACCTTGGTGCGCTTGATCGGCGGCGCGATCTTCAGGCACAGGCGGCCGCTGCCGTCGACACCGAGCATCTCGGCGTCTTCCAGCTCGGCGGCGCTGCCCACGGTCAGGCGCGGGCCGACCGAGGCCTGCACGGCCTCGGTGGCGTTGGCGGCCGGGTTGGCCGCCAGGCGTTGGTGCAGCTCACTGAACGAGGTGCAGCTGGCGAGTTCCGCGCGCTGCTCATCGCTCAGAGGGAGGTGGGCCAGGTATTCGCCAAGCGATTCTGGCCTTGCGCTTGAGTTACTCATCGGCAGGCAACTGATAGCTCCAGGTCTCGGTCAGCACTTTTTCAGTGGTGGCCGGGGTCCCGTTGGTGGGTGCCGCATCGGCGGCGGGTTGTTCGGCCTTGGCTGGTTCCGCCTTGGCGGTCTTCTCATGCTTGGCGTGCTTGGTGGCTGCCTTTTCCTGCCTGGTTTCAGCAGCAGGCTTGGCCGGCTCGACCGGCACGTCACGCACCAGCGCAGCGCGCATTTCGGTGGACTTGTTGGCTTCCTTGACCTTCAGCCGCAGGGTCAGGCGCCAGCCCTTGGTCTCCGGGTTATAGCGCAGATTGTTCTCGACCACCTCGGCATTGTCGCCAACGCTGATCTGGCTGCGCACCGGGGTGTCTTCCGGCAGGGCGGCAAGGGCCGGGCCGGCGAAGTCGACCAGGAAGGCGACGCTGCCGTCTGGCTGGCGGATCAGGTTGGACTGCTTGACGTCACCGGTGGAGCGCAGGGTCTGTTTGACCCAGCCCAGGTCGGGGGCCTGGAACTGCTGCTCGTCAATGGTCCAGTGCAGGCGGTAGGCGTATTCGAACGGCTTGCCTGGCTCAGGCAGCTTCTCCGGGCTCCAGAAGGCAACGATGTTGTCGTTGGTCTCGTCGGCGGTCGGGATCTCGACCAGGTCG
>Ga0153918_1000656_pt1 | contig 15589 bp, 11 predicted proteins | sample TSFL002MetaG_FD_104687 | JGI IMG/M metagenome (GOLD analysis project Ga0153918, IMG submission 104687) | Attine ant fungus gardens microbial communities from Florida, USA - TSFL002 MetaG | ecosystem: Host-associated > Fungi > Mycelium > Unclassified | place: USA: Florida, Paynes Creek Historic... | reverse complement strand
TCAATTCGAGTGCGCAGGCGGCACCATAGGCAGCGCCGGGGCCACCTGGCTGATAAATGACCGTGAACATACGGTTGCACCGATCCACTGCGAGATTCGCTGGATCGAGGGCGGCTTCTGCGTGATCGACCGCTGCCAGCGCACCTACCTCAATGGCAGCCTCGAGAGCTTGGCGCCGCTCACTGCCCGACGGCTGCAGGAGGGTGACCGGCTGCACATTGGCGCCTATCAGCTGCAGGTGCAGCTATCACAAACCGATGTGCGCCCGCTGACGGACCTGGTCAGCCCTGAACAGAGAACCTTTGACCAATGGCTACTCGACCGTCCAGCCCAAGCGCGGCAAACCGCTTCGGCCATCCGCGAGCTAGCGGTAGAAATCTGCTCGGTCTTCGAGCCGGGCATGGGCAACGATCCCTTGGCGGCACTGGACAGGGTAACCAGGACTGCGCGGGAAAACCCTCTGGAATGCCTGATTGCAGGAGAACGCCCATGAAGCGTCATTCATTTGCGGCCGGCCTGCTGACGGTACTGATCGGCCTCTCGGGTTGCATGTCCCTGAGCAAAATTGGCCAGGTGATCGTGGATCCCTCGCTGCCCGTCGGCCCGCCCAAGGATCACCCCACCCAGATCGCATTCAGCATCAATGCCAGCCCCACGCTCAACGGCAACCCCAGCAGCGTCAATGTCACAGCTGAACAAGAAAGCGCGCTCGAGCCCAGCCCCTATGCGGTCAACCTGAGCGCAGGCGACCCCTACCTGCTCACAGCAAAAGTCGGCAACTTGTTCGAGTACCTCCAGCAGCACTTCCCTGCAATGTCACCTGTCCCGATGCCAAGGGACGATGACGAAGGTCCGGGGCGCTCCCCAATGGAAGAAAGTACCCCCGGCAGCTACGACGACCCGCACGTGGTGCTGAGCTTGCCGAGCAGCACCACCGAGCACAGCGAACAGCTCGCGACCCCCATGGCCATCAAGATCCTGCAACTGCGCGACGATTCATACCTGCATAACAGCGCTTACGACCTGCTGGACGCGGACCCCGCCAAGGCCCTGCGCAGCACCTACATCCGCGATGACGATTACATGCTGCGGCCAGGCCAGTTCAAGTTCATTCCCTTTGCACCCATCGAGCCCGAAACCCGCTTCGTTGCGGTCATCGCGAACTACCGGAACAAGGCAGACAGCCACTGGAGCCAAGTACTGCGTATTGCGCCCCGCGGCCAGCAGATCGTCCTGTCGGTGTTGCTCAACGACACGCAGGTTCTGCTCAAGGAAGAAGACTGATGGCGCCGGCAACCCTGCCCTTCCTGCTTACCCACGCTGACAAGGAGCGTTCATGAGCTCACGTAACCCCGTCCTCTGGCCAGAAGGCCTGTTCGTAAAGCCGCAGCACTTCCAACAGGCTGCCCGCGCCGCCGAAGCGGCCCTGCACCAGCGCCTTGGCAGCCTGAACGCAGCTTTTTATGGCTTCAGCGAACTGCAGTTGAACGACGAGTACCTGAGCCTGGGCAAAATCGCCATCACCCGTGCGCGGGGCATCATGCCGGACGGCACGGTGTTCGACATCCCAGCAGACCTGCCTCCCCCGCCAGCGCTGGAGATCGAGGACGACGGCGCCAAGGACAGCGAGATCTTCCTGTGCCTGCCGCTGCGCACCGAAGGTGGCCGCGAAGTGAGCTGGCCCGACCATGCCGCCAATTGCCGTTACAGCGCCCAGCCCGAGGAAATCAAGGACACTCACAGCGCTGACGGTGACTTGGTTCAAGTTGACCTAGCGGTGCCCAATCTGCAGCTCAAACGCAAGGCCGACGACAGCAGCGCCTATACCCGCCTGGCCTTGGCACGCATTCTGGAACGGCGCCCGGATGGCAGCCTGCAACTGGATGAAGGTTTCTACCCCACCAGTGTCTCGGTGCGTGCCGTACCGGCGCTGCAGCGCTTCCTGGAGGAGATTACCAACACGCTGCGAGAACGCGCGCGCAACCTCGCCGCGCGCATCGGCGCCTCGGGGCAGTCCGGTATCGCTGACATCCGCGACTTCAACCTGCTGCAAGCCATGAACCGCTGGTGGCCTTGTTTTCAGCATCTGGCCAGGCAAGGTCAGACACACCCCGAGCAGTTGTACCTGTGCATGAGCCAGGCCTGTGGCGAGTTCGTCACCTTCACCGACGAGACGCGGCTGCCACAGGAATACCCCGCCTATCACCACACTGCATTGCGCACTTCGTTGAAACCACTGGAAGACACCCTGCGCCGTGCACTGAGCACGGTACTGCAACCCCGCGCCGTTTCGCTGCCCCTGGAGACGCTGGAGTTCGGGGTGATGACAACCACCTTGGAAGACCGTCGGCTGATCGACCACGCCGATTTCATTCTGGCCGTGCGCGCGAATATGCCACCGCAGACGTTGCGCCAGATGTTCGTGCAGAAGGCCAAGATCGTTGCACTGGAATCGTTGAACGAGGCCGTACCGCTGCAACTGCCCGGTATTCCCCTGGTGCCGCTGCCCGTGGCACCGCGAGACCTGCCCTTCCACGCAGGCTTCACCTACTTCGAGCTGGACCGTCGCGACCCAAGCTGGGCGGGCATGAAAACCTCCAATGGCTTCGGTATCCATGTCGCGGGGGAATTCCCTGGTCTTGAACTGCAGTTCTGGGCGATCAGGAGTGTATGACGTGGACGAAAAGAGCACTTCTTCATTGAAGGCGCCGGATAGAAGCCTATGGCATCTACCGCTACCGCCTGCGCCTGATTGACACCGGGATGCTGTAGTCGCTCAACGGCATTTTGCCGCAGTAAAAGGCGTCACTGAATCTAGGAATTGACGAGGCAATTGCTTCGTTGACAAGCCCATCATTCCTGATGGCCACGCCACCCGAGTGCGCGTGCTTTATCCACATGGACGCAGGAGAAACTGCCATGCCAACACCCGCTTACATCGTCATTAAAGGCAGAACTCAAGGTTTGATCACTGATAAAGCTTTCACACCAGACTCCGTCGGAAATATCTACGTGGAAGGCCACGAAAATGAAATTCTCGTCCAAGAAATCAAACACCAGGTATGCGTCCCGACAGACCCCCAGAATGGTCAGCCTGCCGGACTACGCGTTCACAAACCACTCACTTTCACATGTGCGATGAACAAAGCTGTACCGCTGTTGTATCAGGCGTTGGTGACCGGTGAGGAGCTGTCGATGGCCACTATCCGGTGGTACCGCACATCAAGTGAAGGTAAACAGGAGCACTTCTTTACCACCGAACTGGTTGACGCAATCATCGTAGGCATCAATACCGTATTGCCACACGCACAAAATCAGGAGAATGCCAATTACACGCAGCTCGTCGAGGTATCAATGAGTTACCGCAGGATCAGCTGGGAGCACAAGGCCGCCGGGACCTCCGCTGTAGACGACTGGCGTAAGCCAATCGAAACCGCCGATCAACCTCAGTAGGAGAAAGCCGGGCGGAACCACTGCCCGGCATTTAAAGCTGCCGGACTAAAAGCCGGAAGCGATCTGAGTCAGGTGGCCTATGCCGGCGCCAACACAAAACATTGACCCATGTCGCTAGACTTCACCTTTATCCCCTGACAAAGTACGGAAAATCTCACGGACGAGGCCCACAATCCTGCAAGGCGATTCCATGGCGATCGATTCCGTTCTGCTCCGCGTGCTCCGGGCTTTCTCCCCCTTCAACCAACGCCTGTTCCTGCGCCGCCTCACAAAGGAAGAGGCGAACCTCATCAGCTACTTCCGCACCCTGCCCGAACGCGACCGGATCGCCGTGCGCTACATGTGCACGGCGATTCACAAAACCTCCCCCAAAACGCCCGATTGAAGGCTCAGCCGGGCCTCAGGCCGCGCCATCCAGCCCCATCTGCCAGAAGTCGGCCTCCAGCCGCGAAGCCTGGCTAAAGATCTGCGCCAACTCAACGAACCGCTGCTCGGTCATGCTCCGCGCCGCCAGTTCATCCAGGTGCTTGCGCGCCGCCGCTGCCACCTCCTGGTAAGCCTCGCCGGCATATTCGCCAATCCACTCCCGATACGGGTGTTCGCTCAGGTCGCCAATGCGCTCCGCCAGCGTGCGGCCAATCTCGGCGTAACCAATCACACACGGCGCCAACGCCACGTGCAGCTCGAGCAGGTCACCGGCCGCGCCGCAGTCGAGCACATACCGGGTGTAAGCCACGGTCGCCTGGTGCTCAGGCGCAGCCTGGATATCAGCCTGCGACAACCCCCAGCGCGCGCACAGCCGCACGTGCAGTTCGGTCTCGTCGAGAATGGCCGCCAGGCCCGCCTGGGCAGCGCGGATATCCGCCGGCAGGCGGCTCTTGTAGGCAGCCAGGGCCCAGGCGCGGGCAAACTGGATGAGGAACAGGTAGTCCTGGATCAGGTAGGTGCGGAAGGCGCCTTCCGACAAGGTGCCCTCGCCCATCTGGCGCACGAAGTCGTGGTCCACATAGCTGTTCCATTGCCCGGCCGTAGCAGCCTTCAAGCGCTCGAAAATATCCATGCTCATACCTCCTCGCGGTAGACGGCGTCGAAGAAGGCAAGCTCCAGTTCAACGGTACGTGCGTAGAAGTCACTGGCCAATGCGGCCTCCTGAGGGCCGACCCGGTCCAGTTCGGCCTTGAGGAAAGCGACGAAATCGCAGAACGCCGGGTTGTCGTGCAGGGTGATCCATTCGGCGTAGACGAAGTTGGCTGGCAATGGCTTGGGTGCCTTGAGGGCCCAGTCCAGGTACAGGCCTTCGGCAACGTTCAGCACGGCCAGTGCGGCGGCGTAGGACCGGGTGGCCGCCGCCTCGCGCATGATGGCCTTGAAACCGGCGGTCGGTGCAGTGTCGGCCGGCTCGGCACGCTGCGCCGGGCTGACACCGAGGGCTTCGAACGCACGCAGGAAATAGGTGTTCTCGTCGCTGCAGATCATCCCGGCGAAGCGGCCGAAGCGCAGGCGGGCCTCATAGGTGTCGGCTGTAGCGATGGCGGCGCCGAGCAAGGTCACGAAGCTGTCGAGAAAGCGGTGGTCCTGGACCAGGTAGCGGACCATGATCGGGTCAGCCACGCTGCCGGCGCAGAGTTCGGTGACGAAGCGATGGCTGACGGCCGCCGACCAGGTCGGCTGGTTCTGGCGTTGCAGGGTTTCGCTGAAGCGTTCGGTCATGGTGAGGCCTCGCAGTGAGGCCGGCAAAAGGCAGGTCGGCAGTCCCATCCCTTCGCCGGCATTATCCGGATCAGGTTCGAAGGGTCACCGCGCTGCAGGTGCCAGCGGTTTCTCAGCCCGTTGCCGGGCTCCCCTTGGTGGCGGTCATGTATACAGCGCTGAACAAGAATTGTCACCAGTCCGATCACCGCAGTTGGGTCCCGCTACACCCCATTTTCGGGTGCCTACACCCGATCATTGACACCCTGTTATTTAACGCACCTCAGGCATCACAAAGGTTTGTTTAACAAAGTATTACCCAAAGCTTCGTTGGCACAGCCGTTGCTCAGGCCATAAAAACCCGGCAATACGCCATTGATGGCTCTTAGCCATTTAGCCGCGAGCGAGGCACCAGGCAATGAAAACACCTGCCGTGATCCACCCCACCAGCCACGCCTTCAGATTGTCCGCCGTGACCGCACTGATGCTCAGCCTCGGGCTGATCTCAGCCATGGCCGCCTCGCTGGATGATGTCAGCCAGCCACCGCCGACAGACCCGTCGCACTACGATGACCAGCCGGCTGACCCCACGCCCGCGCTGCTGAACCTGTTCAACCTGCCGGAAGCCAACCAAGGTGCGCTGGAACTGCAGAACGGGGTTTACGGTGACCGTACCAGCAACCGCGTCGACAACGTGCTGCCGCCTGCCCTGCAGACGTCGCGCAATTACCCAACCAACGGCAAGCCGAGCCCGTTGTTCGGTGCGCAGCCTTTCACCCAGCAATTGCTGCTGTTCGAAGAATTTGGCCCGGAAAAACTCGACCCCAGCCTGCCGCCACCAACGCTGACCTTCCCGGTTCCCACACTCGGCCCGGAACCTGCGCAAGACCCGAACGTGGTCGCTCGCAGCAGCCCCAACGGCAATGCCCTGGAAGCCTTCCTCAAGCAACCGGGCCTGTACCCATACCCAACCCAGTACGCCAACACCCTGGACCGCAACCCGTGGAAAGCGCAGATCGAAATGTTCCTCAACCGTAATTCGGTCGGCTCGCCGGCAGAAGGCCGGCCACCAGGAAAAGGCTGGTCGCACCAGCGCTGGAACGAGTTCTACCCCCAGGCGGCGTTCAAGACTGCGCAAGCAGGCGCACGCATCAACCAGGGATTGCGTGACCGCAAGCAACTGCACAACTATGCCGTCGGCGAGTTCGCGCCGGGCGGGCTGTATTACCAGACCTCGGACATCCCGACCACCCTCGGCACCACCAAGGGCATCGACACCCGTTTCCACCCGAACATGCCGCTGCAGAACCACAAGTCGCTGTGGACCTTCGACGGTACCTTCCCGGCCAAACTGCTGATGGTCCGTTATGGCCAGCCGGTGCTGATGCGCCACTACAACGCGCTGCCGATCGACCCGGCGGCGAACGCAGGCTTTGGCTTGCACACCATTTCCACCCACGAGCACAACGGTCACTCGCCGGCCGAGAGCGATGGCTTCGCCAATGCCTATTTCTTCCCCGGCCAGTATTACGACTACCGCTGGCCGATCCAGCTGGCCGGTTACGACACCATCAACACCCGTGCCGAAGACCCACGTGCGGCCTTCCCTTGCTCACCGGGTGAAACGCTGTTCGTCAACGACGCCAACCCAGGGCTCAAGACCTGCGAGAACGGCAGCATCAAGATTCGCGGCGACTGGCACGAAACCATGAGTACCCACTGGTTCCACGACCACATGCTGGATTTCACGGCGCAGAACGTCTACAAGGGCAACGCCGTGATGATGAACTACTACAGCGCCATCGACCGTGGCAACGAAGCGCTGCAGGACGGGGTCAACCTGCGGTTCCCCAGCGGTTCGGCGATGCCCTGGGGCAATCGCGACTACGACGTCAACCTGGTGATCGCCGACAAGGCCTGGGATCAGAACGGCCAGCTGTGGTTCAACCCGTTCAACACCGATGGCTTCCTCGGCGACCAGGTGCTGGTCAACTGGCAGTACCAGCCCAGGCTCAAGGTCCGCGCTCGCAGCTACCGCTTCCGCATCCTCAACGGCTCGGTGTCGCGCTACTTCAAGTTCGCCGTGGTGCGTGAAGTCGCCGGCAACAGTGGCGAGTTCAAGGGCCCTTCCGGCTCCAACGTGTCCTACGTGCGCGTGCCATTCCACATGATCGCCAACGACGGCAACATCATGGAACACGCCGTGCCGTTCGACGGCACCATGGACCTCAACGGCGACGGCAAGACCGATGACAACAACGGCATCCTGCCGCTGCAAGGCATCGCCGAGCGCTACGACATCATCATCAACTTCGCCAAGAACGGGATCAAGGCCGGCGACAAGCTGTACATCGTCAACATCATGGAGCATGAAACCGGCAAGGGGCCGAAGCAGGCCATCCCGCTGGCCGACGTGCTGTCCGAGAAGTACAAGGCCGTGATCAAGCAGACCAGCAACGGCCCTCAGTGGGACAACGGTGACCCGGTGGTGGGCAAGGTCATGCAACTGGTCGTGCAGCCCTACAGCGGCCAGGACCTGAGCATGGATCCGACGGCCTATGAACCGGCCAAGCCGGGCAAGGCCGAAGGCCTGAAGATGATCCCGCTGGTGATCGATCGCAATGCCGTGGCCGACCAGGCCAAGATCAAGGCCGCCCGCCACCGCGAATTCACCTTCGGTCGCTCCGATGGCACCGACACGACCCCCTGGACCATCAAGACCGACGGTGGCTTCGGCTACAGCATGGACCCGCGGCGCATCTCGGCGGCAGCGCAGCTGGCCAGCGAAGCGACCCAGGCCGGCTTCAGCGGCGACGGTACCCTGGAAGTGTGGAAGATCAAGAACGGCGGCAGCGGCTGGAGCCACCCGGTGCATGTGCACTTCGAGGAAGGCGTGATCCTCAGCCGTGACGGCAAGGCGCCGCCGGAATGGGAAAAATGGGCACGCAAGGACGTCTACCGCATCGGCCCGGACGCTGACTCCTCGGCAGAAGTGGAAATGGCCATCCACTTCCGTGAATTCGCCGGCACCTACATGGAGCACTGCCACAACACCCAGCACGAAGACAACTCGATGCTGTTGCGCTGGGACATCGAGCACCCGGGCCAGTTCCAGGTGATGCCGACCCCGCTGCCGGGTTGGGATGGCGTGCAGTACATGGCGTCGGTGGGCCTGCCAACCTTCCGCACCGCCAGCAATAGCAACACCGACACCGCCAACAAGCCACCGGTGGCCAACAACGACAGCGCCGCGACCACGGCCGGCAAGCCGATCGTGATCAATGTGCTGGCCAATGACACCGACCCCGAAGGCAACCTGCCGCTGACCATCAGGGACCTCAACCAGCCGGACTCCGGCAAGGGTACGGTCAGCACCGATGGCACCACCGTGACCTATACCCCGCCTGCCACGGTCGACACCCCGTTCACCGCCAGCTTTGCCTACACGGCGCGTGATGCCAAAGGTGCCGATTCGCTGACCCAGGCCACGGTCAGTGTCGCGGTGAGCCCTGCCGTAGCCGCGGACCAGGTCCAGGTCAGCAGCGCCGTGGTGCAGGTACGCAGCAACAACCGCTACACCTGGGACATCTACGGCACCACCTCGGTGGCCAGCGGCAACAGCATCAGCGTGACCGCAGCCACCACCAGTGGCCCGCTGAACCTGGGCACGGCGACGCTGACGGCGGCAGGCAGCGGAGCCCGCTGGCGGTTGTCGGTGACCACTACCGGCAGCGGCCCGGCGACACCGGCGACGATCACCGTGAAGTCGGCACTGGGGCAAAGCGTGACGGCGCCAATCAGCATCAAGTGACTGTTCCATCAAAAGGGGCCGCCTTGCGGCCCCGGCTGCCTCATCACGGGAGGAAATGACATCATGGCCCTGTCATGGCGTGTCCTGCTTGCCCTCACCCTGTTCGCTGCCGGTACTCACTACTGGCCGACCAAGCCAGCTGAATCGGCGCAGCCGCCAGCATCCACCGGGGCTGCGACACCCTGGGGCTCCAGCTACTTTCCCAATACCCCGCTGGTCACCCAGGACGGCAAGACGGTGCGCTTCTTCGACGACCTGATCAAGGACAAGGTGGTGGCGATCAACTTCATCTTCACTGGCTGTTCCGATTCATGCCCCGTGGAAACCGCACGCCTGCGCCAGGTACAGAAGATCCTCGGTGACCGGGTGGGCAAGGACATCTTTCTCTACTCCATCAGCATCGACCCCTACAACGACACCCCCGCCACCCTCAAGCGCTATGCCGAGAAATTCGGCATCGGCCCCGGCTGGACTCTGCTGACCGGCGAACCCGAAGCGATCGAACAGCTGCGCCGGCGGCTGGGCCTGTACATCGAAGGCCTCGAGAACGGGCGTTCCAGGGACCACAACCTCAGCCTGATCATCGGCAACCAGGCCACTGGCCGCTGGATGAAGGCCTCACCCTTCGAAAGCCCCTACATCCTCGCCGACCGCCTGGGCAACAGCTTGCACAACTGGAAACAGGCCAGTGCCACGACCAACGACTACGCCAGCGCACCGCAGATCCGCCCACCCAGCAGTGGCGAACAGATCTTCCGCACGCGCTGCTCTTCGTGCCACACCGTGGGCAATACCGAACCCGGCCAACCCGGCATCGGCCCTGACCTGCTCGGTGTGACCCAGCAACGCGACCCAAGCTGGCTGATACGCTGGCTGAAGGAACCGGACCAGATGCTGGCCGAGAAGGAACCGCTGGCCACCCTGCTCTATGAACAGTACAACCGCCTGGCCATGCCCAACATGCGCCTGGGCGATACCGAGATCACCGCGCTGATCACTTACCTGCAGGAAGAAACGGCGCGCATACAGGCGCCCCTGGCGGATCGGGGAAAACCTTGAAGGCAATTGGCCATCCGTCATGAGCCTGTCATCTGCCTGTCGTATTTTTCGACTATCACCCAGGGTCGGGAAAACCAGCAGTGATTCGTCGCTCTCTCTCATCCGCAAGCCTCCTGCGCTTGCTGATCCTGATGCTCTGTGCCGCCACCCTGACCTTCCTCTGGGGGCTGTACGTCACCCAGAAGGCCGCCTCGCGCCAGGATGTACTGGCAGCCAAGGCGGCCGAGCATCTGAACCTGGCCAGTATCGTTGCCGAGAGCCTGCGCCAGCTGGTCGACCGCGCCCAGGCCGTGGGCCGGGTGACCCAGGAGGACATGAAGACGCTGCGCGAAGGCAGCCTCAGCCTGGCCAGGCTGCTGGCAGAAGACCCGGTGTTCAAGCGCATGAGCCTGTACGACCGCCAGGGTCGGCTACTGTCCGCCAGCCACAGTGACGAACCTGTGCAGCTGCCAGCGGACTGGCTGCAACAATTGAAGGGGCATGTCGCCCACTATGGCTTCAAGCCTTTCCTGCCCCGGGTTGCCCCAGCTGCCTCGCCAGTGTCCCTGACCAACTGGCGCCTGCCCTTCCTGTTGCCCTTGACCGACCTGCCGGGCCGGGAGATCGACAACATTCTCGTGGTGCAGCTCGACATTGGCTACCTGGCGGTCCTGTTCCAGCACATCGACCTTGGCAAGAGTGGCTCGATGCGCCTTGTCCAGGACAACGGCGGTGAACGCCTGCGCATCGACAACAGTGGCGTGGTGGTGGCAGGCGACCGCTTCGAGCCGGACATGGCCGATGCCGGCGCGGTCACTGGGCAGTTGACCCAATACGCATCCGGGGTCCCTTACCAGAGCCTGTACCGGCGGGTGCCCGAACGTGGTTTCAGTGTGATGGTCAGCCAGCGTCATGACGAGATTCTGGCCCCGTCCGCGCTGGCCTATTCGCGGCAGTTCTGGCTGAACCTGAGCATGACCCTGATGATCCTCGCCAGCCTGGCCTGGACCTTGCGCCTGCTGCGCAAGCGCCAGGAGGCGTTCACCGCCCTGGAGCACGCGCAGCAGGTCAACCAGCAGTTGATCGGCCGCCTGGAAGACGAGCACCGGCGTAGCAGCCATGCCGCCGCCACCGACCACCTCAGCGGGCTGCACAACCGCCGCCAGTTCGTCGAAATCGCCGGGCAGGCACTTACCCGCCAGCGTGGCAAGCGCCGCTTGATGGCCATCCTGTTCATCGACATGGACCGTTTCAAGTCGATCAACGACTCGCTCGGGCACAAGATCGGCGACTTGCTGCTGCAGGCAGTGGCCGGGCGCATCCAGCGCCTGCTCGAACCCGGCGACGAGGCCTCGCGCTTTGGCGGTGACGAGTTCGTCGTGCTGCTGGCGGGCGAGCGTAGCGAGGAGCAGATCAACAGCTGGGTCCGTACGCTGGTGCAGAGGCTTTCGGCCACCTATGCCCTGGACGGTCAGGAGGTCAACACCAGCCCCAGCGTCGGGGTCAGCATCTGCCCGCGTGATGGCCAGGACATCGACAGCCTGATCCGCAGCGCCGATGCCGCCATGTACTCGGCAAAGCAGGCCGGGCGCGCCCAGTACCGCTTCTTCGACCCTTCGCTCAACCTTGCCGACATCCAGGCGTTCACCCTCGAGCAAGCCTTTGGCACGGCCTTGACCGAACGCCAGTTCGTGCTGCACTACCAGCCGCAGATCCGCCTGGATAGCCACCGCGTCCTGGGCTATGAGGCCCTGGTGCGGTGGGATCACCCCGATTTCGGGCTGCTTTACCCAGACCGCTTCATCAGCCTGGCCGAACGCAGTGGTTTCATCATCGAACTGGGCTGGGAAGTGCTGCGCCTGGCCTGCGAAGCGCTGGCCAGCTGGGGCGCACAAGGCCGTGAAACGTGCCTGGCCGTGAATGTTTCGGCCATGCAGTTGCGCCAGGCCGACTTCAGCACCCGCCTGCTGGCGACGCTGCAGCGGCACGGCATCAACCCGCAGCGCCTGGAACTGGAGATCACTGAAACCACCATCCTCGACCCGGAAGGCACTGCCGTCGACCACCTGCATCGCCTGCGTGCCGCTGGCCTGGGCATCAGCCTGGACGACTTTGGCCGCGGCTACGCCGGCTTCGCGCACCTGCAGGCGCTACCGCTGAGCAAACTCAAGATCGACCGCTCGCTGATCGCACCGCTGTCCAACAGCTACGACGACAGCCCGATCGTGTCCTCGACCATCATCCTGGCCAAGCGCCTGGGGCTGGAAGTGGTGGCCGAAGGCGTCGAAACCCGCGAGCAGGTGGTGTGCCTGAAGCTCGCCGGCTGCGATATCGCCCAGGGTTACCACTTCAGCCGGCCGTTGTCACCGGCGCAGTTGCGTGACTACCCGCCTTTCAATGGTATCGAGGAAAAGCCATGCGTGCTGTGAAGCCCCTGCCCTGTGCCTGGCGGTGAACCGAATCGCGACTAGCGCCGGCCAGCGGCGCAGCGCCATACACGGGCGATGTCTGCGGCGCGCGCTCGCAACAATTGTGCGGCGTCGGCGCATGCCCGCTCCAAGGTCATGGGCCCGCTGGCCAGCGCGAACGCGGCGTCGATCCCGTGGGCATAGAGTTGTTGATAGCCGTCGCCCAAGGTCCCCGCCAGCACCACCACCGGCACCCCGTGACGCTTGGCCACCCGCGCCACACCCATGGGGGTCTTGCCGCGCAGGGTCTGGGCGTCGAAGCGCCCTTCCCCAGTAATCACCAGGTCGGCACCTTGCACCAGTGCGTCCAGGCCGGCCAGTTCGGCGACCACTTCCACGCCTGGACGGAAGCGTGCACCCATGAAGGCCTTGGCGGCAAAGCCCATGCCGCCTGCCGCGCCGCAACCCGGGAAGTCGCGCACGTCTTCGCCCAGCAACTGCGCACAGTGGTCGGCGAAATGGCCAAGGGCCCGGTCCAGGGCCTGCACTTGCTCGGGGCTGGCGCCCTTCTGCGGGCCGAAGATCGCCGAGGCACCATTGACGCCACACAGCGGGTTGTCGACATCGGCTGCCACTTCAACCTGCACCTGGGCCAGGCGTGGGTCCAGGCCACTGGCATCGATTCGGGCCAGCCGCGCCAGGGCCAGCCCACCCTCGTCCAGCGCCTGCCCATCGGCATCCAGCAGGCGCAGGCCCAGGGCGCGCAGCATGCCGCTGCCGCCATCGTTGGTGGCACTGCCGCCGATGGCCAGGACGATACGTTGCGCCCCGGCCACCAGCGCCGCGGCGATCAGCTCGCCGGTGCCCCAGGTGCTGCTGCGGCAGGCATCGCGCTGGCCGTTGGGCACCAGCTGGATACCGCTGGCCTGGGCCATCTCGATCACCGCGGTGCGGCTGTCTGCCAGCCAGCCCCAGCCGGCGTCGACGTGCTGCCCCAGCGGCCCGCGCACGGTCAGGCGGCGCAGCTCGCCATGGCTGGCAGCGACGATCGCCTCCATGGTGCCTTCGCCGCCATCGGCCATCGGGCATTCGACCAGTTCGGCGGCGGGCAACGCCTCGCCCAGGCCCAGGGCGATGGCACGGGCGACACCGGCAGCGTCGAGGCTGTCCTTGAACGAGTCGGGGGCGATGACGATTTTCATGGGGATTCTCCTGTCCTGATGACGGGCATGCTGACAGCTGTCCGGCGCGCCGGCCTCGGTCGGATGCACAAAATCCCGGAGGCGTTGTTTGGGCAAATGCCTTTGCCGGCGTTCACTCGGCCGGCAGCAGTTGCAGCCCCAGGTACAAGCTCAGCATGCCTTCCAGGCGCAACGGGTCCACTTCGCCGAGTTCGGCGATGCGCTCCAGCCGGTAACGCAGGCTGTTGCGGTGAATCCCCAGGGCATCGGCGCAGGCCTGGCTCTGGCCATCGTGCGCGCACCAGGCGCGCAGCGTGTTCAGCAGCTGGCCGCTGGCATCGCGGGCGCGAAGGCGCTGCAGCGGCTCCAGCAGCTCATCCAGCGCGTCTTCGTTGCGGTGGCGCCAGAGCAACGCCGGCAAGCGGTAGCGGTTGAGGCTCAGCACTTGCTCTTGCGGCAGCACCTCGCGGCCATAGGCCAGCAAGTCCCGTACGCGTCGATAACCGCGGCGCAGCTGCTCCAGGCTCTGCGCCGCGCCGCCCAGGGCCAGGCGTTCGACCTCCCAGCCGTGGCGCTGCAGGCGTTCGATCAGGCGTGCTTCATCCAGCACCAGGCCCGCCGGCCGGCACCACAGCAGTGACTCGCGCGAAGGGCTCACGCACCAGCTTTCCGGGTAACGGCTCATCAACCAGGCCGAGAGCGTTTCGGCGGGCGGGCCGGCGCGCAGCTCGAACAGGCATGGCACCCGTGGCAACTGAGGTTTCAGGCCCAGCTGCTGCGCCTCATCCAGCAGCCGCGGCGAATCGCCACTCCCCCCGAGCAGCAACGCCAGCAAGTCGTCGCAACGCTGGCGCCGCCACTGCTGCTCGACCTGCAGGTGGCGTTGCGCCAGGAGCATTTCGGCGGTCATGCGCACCAGCTCGCCGTAGGTGCGCAGTTGCTGCGGCTCACCGGTCAGGCCGAGCACGCCGATCAGGCGCCCGTCGAGCATCAACGGCAGGTTGACCCCCGGCTGCACGCCCTTCAGGCACTTGGCCGCATCGACGTCCAGCTCGACCACCCGGCCATTGGCCAATACCAGCTGCGCCCCCTCGTGGCGGGTGTTGATGCGCTCCGGCTCGCCACTGCCGAGGATCAGCCCCTGGCTGTCCATGACGTTGACGTTGCACGGCAGAATGGCCATCGCCCGATCGACGATATCCTGCGCCAGGTCATGGTCCAGTTCGAACATTCAGCGATCCTTAAACGTGTCAGCTTTTGTACGGCAGCACAGCGCCATGCACGATACGCTGTGCAAACGCACAAAGACAGGCGCGTCGCACTCCCCGAGACTCGTCAGGGCGAGCGCCGGCACAGGCGACGCAGCGACAACCATAACAACAGAGACCACGATCATGGCACACAGCCCTGCCCCTGACCAAGGCACAGACATCACCCGCAACGCGCTGTACCGGCGCATCACCTTGCGGCTGATCCCGTTCATTTTCATCTGCTACCTGTTCAACTACCTGGACCGCGTCAACGTCGGCTTCGCCAAGCTGCAGATGCTGTCCGACCTGAAGTTCAGCGAAACCGTCTACGGCTTGGGCGCCGGCATCTTCTTCATCGGCTACTTCATCTTCGAAGTCCCCAGCAACATGATCCTGCACAAGGTGGGCGCCCGTTTGTGGATCGCCCGCATCATGATCACCTGGGGCATCATCTCGGGCGCGATGGCGTATGTCACCACCCCGGAAATGTTTTACGTCATGCGCTTCCTGCTGGGCCTGGCTGAAGCGGGCTTCTTCCCCGGCGTGATCCTGTACCTGACCTACTGGTACCCGGCCGAGCGCCGCGGCAAGATCACCGCGTTGTTCATGACCGGCATCGCCCTCTCGGGCGTGGTCGGCGGTCCGCTGTCAGGCTGGATCATGCACGCCATGCCGGGCATCTGGGGCCATAGCGGCTGGCAGTGGATGTTCATCCTGGAAGCCATTCCCTCGCTGATCCTGGGCGTGATGGTGATCGCC
>Ga0153918_1000654_pt1 | contig 15648 bp, 8 predicted proteins | sample TSFL002MetaG_FD_104687 | JGI IMG/M metagenome (GOLD analysis project Ga0153918, IMG submission 104687) | Attine ant fungus gardens microbial communities from Florida, USA - TSFL002 MetaG | ecosystem: Host-associated > Fungi > Mycelium > Unclassified | place: USA: Florida, Paynes Creek Historic... | reverse complement strand
GAATACGAAAAACGTTTACCGCACGGTTGATAGAAAGCAGCTCTACAAATCGGGGACCGTGTTCTGGAAATTCATCTATCAGTTCTTCAACATCGGATATATTTTGGTCGTTCAGATACTGCGTTAATTTTCTATCGTCGTTTTCCTCTAATAGCAGTTCAAGCTCTTCAACCATTTCTTTTTCCATATTTAATCCCCCGAAATTTTACATTGGTGTATATTTTTTTATTGTGCTTTTAGCGGTGGCAAAAGTCGGTTTATTTTTTCAAATATTAAGGCTGTTTTTATGTTATCTTTGCGGGCGATTTTGGTGACCCAAGATCAGTGAGTGGTTGATTGTGTTGATTAAGTGAGTAGTTGTTTAAAAGCTACGGGATAATTTAACTTAATCAACTTAATCCAACTCAAGCAACTTAATCAACTTAATAAAGAATGGCATTACAATGTGGTATAGTGGGTTTGCCGAATGTGGGGAAATCAACACTTTTTAACTGTTTATCAAATGCAAAGGCACAGGCGGCCAACTTTCCGTTCTGTACTATTGAGCCAAATGTGGGTGTAATTACCGTACCGGATGAGCGCTTAACCAAGCTGGCCGAATTGGTGGTTCCGCAAAAAGTAGTGCCAAACACTATCGAGATTGTAGATATAGCCGGCCTGGTAAAAGGTGCCAGCAAAGGTGAGGGCTTGGGCAACCAGTTTCTGGCCAACATTCGCGCTACTAATGCTATTTTGCACGTACTGCGCTGTTTTGATAACGATAACGTGATCCACGTTGACGGTTCGGTTGACCCGATCCGCGATAAAGAGATTATTGATACCGAACTGCAACTGAAAGACCTGGAGTCAATTGAGAAAAAGATCAGCAAGATTGAGAAAATGGCTAAAACCGGTGGTGATAAAGACGCCAAGAAAGCCTTTGAAGTGCTTTCGGTTTATAAAGCCCACTTGCTGGAAGGTAAATCTGCCCGCACCGCTCCTGTTGCCGAAGAAGATAAAGAACATATTGCCGATATCTGGCTGCTTACCGCCAAACCGGTGCTGTATGTATGTAACGTTGAAGAAAGTGCCGTTAACACCGGTAACGCGTATGTTGAAAAGGTAAGGGAAGTGGCAAAAGCTGAAGGTGCCGAAGTACTAGTGATCTCGGCGCAAATTGAGTCTGAAATTGCACAACTGGAAAGCTATGAGGAACGCCAAATGTTTCTGGATGATTTAGGACTGGCTGAATCAGGCGTTAACAAACTGATCAAGGCTGCTTACAAGTTACTTGACCTGGCCACTTACTTTACTGCCGGTGTGCAGGAAGTACGCGCATGGACCATCACCTTGGGCTTTACCGCTCCGCAGGCTGCCGGCGTTATCCACTCTGATTTTGAAAAAGGCTTTATCCGTGCCGAGGTAATTAAATATGCCGATTTTGTACAATATGGTTCAGAAGCGGCTTGTAAAGAAAATGGCAAATTAAACGTAGAGGGAAAAACCTACGTGGTAGAAGATGGTGATATTATGCACTTCCGTTTTAACGTGTAAATGTTATTACAATTAAAGATTGATCTTCATTATTTGATATAAAAAGAAAGAGCGGTGAAATTCATCGCTCTTTCTTTTTATATCAAATCTTTTACAAGAAACTACTATTTAAATCATCTGTTATTGATCTTCAAGAATCAATATTAATATCCAATCTTTCAACACGCTCAAGTGGGTAAAAAAAATAAAACCCCCTTTCACTCGCTGTCAGGGGGTTTTAACCTAAACCTTATCACAATAGCAAATGTTTCCACTTGCTAAGTTGCAAACATAATAAAAAAGGAATGAAGAACAGGTGAGTTTTTTTCAAATCCTCAAAAATTTATGTTTCTTACGTTAAAGTGACATTAGGCGCCAGCGCCCAATTAAGTCCAATATTTGGAAACTACATTTTTACGGGTTTTACCTGTGATATTATGCGATTAACCCAAAAGAAAAGCACAATTTTACTACTTATTGGGCTTAACCAACCAACTCCTCGCCTCCAATCCACCAGTCAATAGACAAACAGGCGCTTTTTAATCTATTAACAGACACAAATTTAAGCACACAAGCTTATTAACTTATACTACCGTTTACAATAACCTATAATTTAAACGAAAAACGGTTAGCCGGCTAAAAAATGGAAATAAATAACGAAAGCCTGTCAAATGACAAGCTTTTGTTATTTAAGCACTTGCGCTAGTTTACAACTAGCGCAAGTGCGAATATTCAATATTTCATCAATTCAGATCCTCATTCAGCTCATTTTGTTTCTTCTGTGATTTGGCCGGCGTTTTACCACCATCAACACGTGTAATGCGCAGGGCCATATATGGCTTACCGCTCAGTTTTACCGGCGCACTTTTATCGCTAAAGCTATAATTGTCGCTCTTTTTAATTTCGAAGGTTTTGTTTACCGGGATGATAGTCATATTCCAGGTATCAATCACATCTACTTTAAATTTCATCCCATCGGCAAGGGCTTCTTTTGGCAATTTAAAATCCCAGCTGGCGGGAGCATCTTTGCCGAAATATAATAGGTAATATTCGCCAGGCTTACCTGCAAGGTTAGGGCTATAAAAGTGATCAATTGGTGTTAAGCCTTCCTGCGGACCATCGTCTACAATTTTCTTCAGAAACGCGATGCGTGCCGGGCTCTGACCATTTAACTTACCACCCTTACCAATCCATCCGGTTGAGGTGGTTTCGCCATGAGTAGCAAACCCTCCGCCAATGTAAACATTCCAAAAACGGAAAGTCATCTCCTCGCCGGTTAGTTGTCCCCAGCGGCGCTCAATATTACCTTCGTAGTTAATCTCGTCGTTTACAATTGGCTTGCGATAAATATCGCGCAGCAAAGAAGTGCCGAAAGGTGCTTTTGCCACATTATAATACTGCAAACTCACGTGGGTAACCCATGGTTTGGTATAATCATAAATACGATCGGCATTGTGGATAGAGCGCAGGTGACCATAAGGATCGGCTTTTTGCACTACCTGGAAATAACGATCCCAGTCCTCATCGGTTAACTGGCGGATAAAGCTGTTCTCATTACACAAACTCCACCATATGTTGTGAAATGCAGCAAAGCGCGCCACCATATATTTCAGGAAACGGATATTGGTTTCGTCGTCCATTTTGTCAAAACCCCATTTACCGCCATCATACGGGCGAAACAGAATCAGGTCAGACTCCACGCCAATTTCTTCCAGCTGCTTAATGTTTTTCTCCAGGCGACGGAAGAACTCCGGGTTAAAGCGAGAGAAATCGAAATTCTCTTTAGACGTACCCACAAACGGAAAAACCGTTAGTTTATCAGGACCATCAACATAGCCACCCTTGTACGGCGGGATAGCCAGCATACGCACTTTATTAAATGGCGAACTTTTCAACGTTTGTATAGTCTCGTTCTGCAGTTCCTGACTTTGAAAAGCCCACTCATAAATAGTGGTACCAAAGGGAATGTAAGCACTGCTGTCGGCATAGGCAAAATGATATCTATGGCTTACCACTACCGGGCCGTGCACGTTTTTATTGGGAGCAGTACAAGTAAAACTGCCACGCTTTTTATCCAGCTCGGGGTGGTTACTGGTTACCGAATAAGTCCACTCGCCTTGCTTATCGGGCATAAACCTGATTTTATAAACGCCGTCGCCATCATAAAAACCATCTGGACGGAAAACTTCGTTACCATGGCGAAACTCGCCCACCAGTTGGGTATTAATAAATGGATCGCCGGCATCGCTGCCTTTAAGCGTAAGTTCAAAAACGCCCCACTGCGGCACCCTATCCTGCGCGTGCAGGCCGGTGCAAAAAACAAGAAATAAACAAATAGCAAAAAGCTGTTTTAGATTGATCATGTATTTATAAATGATATTTAAAGGGTTGCAAATTAGTTTTAGGAATAGATTTGTTTGTAGAGCTGTGGTGTTTTGCCGGTAAGCTCCTTAAAACACCGGTGAAAGCACGAGAAATTATTAAAACCGCTCTCATAACACACCTGTTTAATATTTACCTTGTTATCTATTAACAACTTACAGGCATATCCTACCCTTATTTCTATTAAGAATTGCGAGTAGGTTTTGCCTATTTGTTGTTTAAAATAGCGGCAAAAAGAGCTTTCGGTGAGGCCGGCAATAGAAGCAACTTCCTGGAGCTTTATTTTCTTCCCGAAGTTGGTGAGCGAAAAATTATAAACGGCATTGATCCGGCTGTCATCTCCGTCAATAAAATCATACTTAAACCCCACTGATGAGAGTTGAACGGCCTGCTCTTCCCTGGTCATAGCGTGCAAGCATTCCAGCAGTGCTATAACCCGGTTTAACCCATCTGCAGCATGTATATTTTCAATTAAGCGGACAACCTCTGGTGATTTGCTTGCTTTAAATAACAGCCCCTGCTTGGCCCGTTCAAGCATATTTTTTAATGCCTTGGTTTCTGGCAGGCATAAAAAGCGCTCGCCCATAAAGTTTTCAAAAAAATGGATTACTGTGGCGTAACTGTCCGGACGGGCATCGGTCTCTACATCCTCATATACCCAATAATGAGGCAGATTTGAGCCGATAAGTAGAATATCTCCCGCACTAAATTTGGAAATATTATCGCCAATGAATTGCGTGCCGTGGCCTGAATGAATAAAAATCAACTCCACCTCGCTGTGGTAATGCCAGCGATTATTGATGTTTGGCTCCAGCTCTTTACGCACGCTAAAAGAGTTGGCCGGCCCGTAGGGCACCTTCAGCAAATGGGGCTTCATAATTGTTTTTAAACCAAATACATTAAACAAAACAACACATGCCGCACCCGTAAACCGGGCCGGCTGGTATCCTATTCAATAAGTTTCTCTGAAAATTGGTTTATAACAGATCAATATTAACAAATATCACCTTCAAATACAATCTTGCAGGACAGATAAGATAAAATATCTTAATAGTTGGACAATTACGCCAACCTTAAATTTACGTGGTAACCGATATTAGAGATACCAATTCCATCCCCAACGGGGACCAAGACCGATTAAGAATTTTTTTATAGAATAACCGTACAGGCGCATGCATTGCCTTGCTGCCTGCTATGTAAATATTTGCTGTTGAATTGTTTGCGGAACGAACAATACTAAACGGTCTTGGGTGCGCATTGGTAACGTTTGATAGAGCATTAAAACCAGTAGAAACCAATAAAACAATTTAGCATGAATCGAAACTTACTCATCCGATGTACAGTAGCGTTTCTGTTGCTCTGCAGTGCGCATTTGTATGCGCAGCAAAGAACAGTACGGGGAAAAGTTGTTGACAAGAAAGACAACCTGCCCCTGCCCGGCGTTTCTGTAAAAGTGAAAGGCGATACCAGGGGTATTGCCACCAGTGTAGACGGCACCTTTGTGCTCAACCTTAACTCCGGCAGCACGGTGCTGCAATTTTCATTTGTGGGTTATCAATCTCAGGAAATTGATATCAAAGCCCGCGATTTTGTGAGCGTTGAAATGGAAAGTACCAACGCCAAGCTCAATGAAGTAGTGGTAGTTGGTTATGGCCAGCAAGCCAAGCGCTATGTAACCGGTTCCGTTGCCAAAGTAGATGTTAAACAAACTGAGGACATGCCGGTAACCAACTTTGCACAAAATTTGCGTGGCCGCGTACCCGGCGTTACTTTCTCTGACGGTGGCCGGCCAGGGCAGGGTGGTACAATACAGGTGAGAGGCGTCCGGTCGCCAAGCGGTAACAAAGGGCCGCTGATTATTCTGGATGGCGTATTTTTTTATGGAAGCTTACAAGACATCAATAGTGACGACATTGCTTCGTTACAGGTGTTAAAAGACCAAAGCGCCCTGGCTATCTACGGTACCCGTGCAGCAAACGGTGCAATATTGATTACCACCAAAAAAGGGTTGACCGATAAACCAACAATTAGCGCCAATGCGTTTTATGGCGCCTCGTCATGGAGCAAACGCGTAAAGCTTTACAGTCCGGAAGGTTACCTGCAACGTATACTTGATTATCGTGCGGCAAACGGTCAAACGTCAGACCCTACCCAAATCAGAACTTATCTGCAAACCACCGAGCAAACACAATACGATGCCGGGCAAACAGTTGACGGCTGGGATGTTATATCTGCCAAAAATCCGGCTACCGCCAAATATAACCTCAGCATGTCTGGCAAAACAGACCGCGTTAATTATTTTATATCGGGCCAGTATGCTGACGACCAAGGGTTAATTCTTAATGACCGCGAGAAGCGGGTAGTTGGCCGCGCCAATATTAGCTCCAATGTTACCAACTGGCTTAACATTGGCATCAACACACTGTTCAGCAAGCGCAATGACTCAGGAGTACGCCCGCCTATAGATCAGGGATATTCTTTGAGTCCGTATGCTAAGTTATATACAGATGCGTCGCAAACCGCCTTGTTGCCTTATCCATCTGTAGATCAATTGCAGTTTAATCCGCTGTTTAACCCAACTTATTCAAAAAACGATGTGCAATCTTATGCCTTTCAGGCCAGCATGTTTGCCGTTGTTGACTTCCCTTTTGTAAAAGGGTTAAGCTATCGCGTAAACTACAATCCTAACTACATCTGGTCTCATAACTATGCATTTACACCTAACTATAATGCCAACGGTTATGTAAACACCGGTAGTGCCTCAAAGCAAAACCAGCAATCATCAAACTGGCAGTTAGAAAACATACTGACTTATAATAAAAAGATCAATGAAGATCATGAGTTTGATGTAACGTTGCTCTACGGTCGCGACAATCAGTATAACGAGAGCACTACCGCACGATCTTCAAACATCTTCAATAATTCAAACGGATGGGATAACCTTAATTTAGGTACCACCCAAACGGTAGCATCAACATCGCAACTGGTAACGTCGCTATCATCAATGGCGCGTATCAATTATCATTATAAAAACAGGTATTTCTTAACGCTGACAGCCCGCCATGACGGCAACTCTCAGTTTGGCGAAGGACAGAAGTTCGGTACTTTCCCATCTGCGGCATTTGCCTGGGTAGCCTCAGACGAACCTTTTATTAAAAACGCGCTGCCCATGTTTGATCAGATCAAATTGCGCACATCTTACGGTAGCGTTGGTAACATAGCCAGCGACCCATACAGATCATTAATACAATTAAACGTTACCCAATATGTATTTGGCGATGGCAGTCAGACTTACAATGGCGTTGCGCCTAATCCGCAGTTTTTACCAAGCCCGCTGCTGGGCTGGGAAACCACCAAAGGCTACAATGCAGCCATTGACTTTGATTTACTAAAAGGACGCTTTAACGGTACGGTAGAATATTACAACAACCACACTACCGGGCTACTGCAATTACAAAGCGTTCCTGTACTCACCGGCTTTACCAATCAGTACATTAATATTGGCGAAACCAATACCTGGGGATTTGAATTTAGCCTGAACAGTGTAAACATGAAATCGAAAGATTTTGAGTGGGATACTAATTTCATTTTCTCTTATACCGGCAATAAGTGGCTGCATATTAAATACCAGGACGGTAACCACGACGGTATTGAAGATAATGACATTGCTAACAATTGGGTAATTGGCCAGCCTATTCGCATTGCTTATGATTATACCCGCGATGGCATCTATCAAACCGGAGATGTGCTGCCATCGGGCTATAAACCAGGCTGGATAAGGGTAAAAGACATCAACAACAGCGGCAGCATCACATCTGATGACCGCTCGCCGGTTGGTTCGCTTGATCCTAAATATAACTACGGCCTTACCAACACTTTCCGTTATAAAAACTTCAATTTTTCATTCATGCTCAACGCCATGACCGGGTATATTGCCGCATTTAACGAGCAGGATGTAAGCAATGCAACCGGACAGAGCAGTTTCCCCGGCCGGCCGCTCAATATGTTGGATGCAGGCTACTGGACGCCGCAAAACCAGTCAACCACACGTCCGGGACTTAACTTTACAAACCCGCTGCTTATCCAATACTATGTAAGCCGTAACTTCTTGAGACTGCAAAATGCAACATTGGGCTATACCTTACCCAAAAAACTCACTAATAAAATGGGGATAAACAGCTTACGCGTTTATGTGAGCGGACAGAACCTGATTACCTGGACCAAATGGCCCGGACCAGACCCTGAAAGCGGCAACGCTGGTGTTACCGGCTTATATCCAACAGCACGCATTATTAGCGGTGGTCTTAACTTGAATTTTTAATGATAAATTATTTCAGCAATGAAAATCAATTATAAAAAATATGGCAGCAAAGCCTTAACGGCACTGACACTGACAGCGGGACTGGCATTGACCACCGTAAGCTGTAAAAAAAGTGTACTGACAGAAAAACCAACAGGATTCCTTAACCCCGATGTAACGCTGGTAAATAAGGCAGGGTTTGAAAGCGCTATAACCGGCTTGCATACCGGCGCACGCGATCTATATTTCGGACAGGATGGCTCTAAGCAATGGTGGGCTTTTTTAGGTACCGACGAATTTATGACTGGCGACCCTACCCTGGCCGATTTCAACAATTATCCAACCTGGCTAACGCCTGTGCAAACCTCGGTAACAGCCACATGGAACTTACTTTACTCTGAAGTAATTACGCGTGCCAATGAAATTATTGACTACGCAAACCGCCCAACAGCGCAGTGGGCCAGCGATGCTGAAAAAAACGCAGAAGTTGCCGAAGCTCGTTTCTTCCGCGGATGGGCGCATAATTATCTGGCAGAGATGTATGGTGGCGTACCTATAGTTGATCAATTTTATACGTATGATAAAATTGACTTTACCCGCGCCACCCGCGATCAGGTGTATGACTTTGCCCGACAGGACCTGGAGTTTGCAGCGCAATGGTTACCTGCAACTACTACCATGCCGGGGCGTATTACTAAAGGAGCGGCTAATCATTTGCTGGCAGAGGTTTACATCAACCTGAAACAGTATGATAAAGCCATTGCCGCAGCAACGGCAGTTATTGGCTCAGGCCAATATCAGCTGATGACCACACGCTTTGGCAGTACCGTTAGTCAGCCTGGCGATGTGTTCTCAGATCTTTTTAGAGATAACAACCAAAACCTGGCGGCTAACAAAGAAACCATCTGGGCCATACAAATGGAGTATTTAACACCCGGCGGTATAGCGCTGGCCAATCAAGGCAACACCACCCTGCGCGCATTTGGCAACCGCTACTGGAATATACAAGACCCAGACAAAAAAGCCGGTATGGTGGTTGCAGACAGCTTGGGCCGTGGTGTGGGCTGGTGCCGCCCTACCAATTACCTTGTATACAACATCTGGGCAAACGATGCAGGCGATATCCGTAACTCACAATATAACATCCGTCGTGAGTTTTATTATAATAATCCCGCGTCACGCTTCCTGGGGCAAAAGGTAGATCGTAAGAGTCCGCTGGTTGATACCACCTGGGATGCTTACCCAACCATTCGCAAAATAGAAGGGCTATCACTGGCTGGTGCTTCGTATGGCCGTACGTTTAAGGAGTTTTATATGATGCGGCTGGCAGAAACCTATCTGTTACGCGCCGAGGCTTATTTTAGAAAAGGCGATTTGCCTAACGCCGCCATAGATATCAACACGGTACGCAGCCGGGCCAAGGCAGCGCCTATCAGTGCGGCACAGGTTACTGAAGATTTTATTTTGGATGAACGTGCCCGCGAACTAATGCTGGAAGAGCCACGTCGTTTAACACTATCGCGGATGGGCCGGCTGGTGGACCGCACCAAAATCTACAATCCTAAGAGCGGACCGAGCATAGTTTCAACAAACGAGCTATATCCTATCCCACAAACAACAATTGACGCTAATACAGCAGCCAAGATTGACCAAAACCCTGGTTATAATCAGTAAAGCCTGATACTTAATCATAAAAAAAACCGGCAATGCCGGTTTTTTTATGATCTATTTCTTTATTATTTTCTGCATTTCTTCTTCCACCCGTTTCATCAATGCGGCAAAGTTATCCAGCAAGACTGTCACCTTTTTATTGCCGGCACTTTCATCGGGCAGGTTTTCAAGTTCTCTCACCGCTGCCAATGCTTTTACAATTTCCAGGTTGCTGATCATCGGCTTAATTTTGTGCCCCAGTTTGCGTATGGCATCAATATCATCTTGTGCAAATGCCTCCCTCATTTCCTGTATTACCTGCGGGGTTTGTTCTAAAAACAAGCCAATCATCCTCTTTATGAATACCTTATCACCGCGACTGATCTGTTCCAGTTTTTCCAGGCTGTATAACGGACCGGTATATTCAATTTCTTCAACAACCACCGGCTCACTCTCATCAACAGGTGCTTCCAGGTGCAGGCAGCGGGCAATTTCGTTAATCAGATCATTCTCCTCAAATGGTTTAGATACAAAGCCGTTCATGCCAGCTGCGATACAACGTTCACTATCGCCTTTAATAGCATTAGCTGTTAGCGCAATAATGGGGATATCCATCTTCAGTTCCTTACGGATTACCTCTGTAGCCTCTAAACCGCCCATTACCGGCATCTGCATATCCATCAGTACCAGATCATAATCTTTGCCATATTTAAGCGTTTTAACCGCTTCTGCGCCATTTTTAGCCTCAATTGTTATCACGCCATAGTTATCCAGCACAGTGATGGCTACCAGACGGTTTACCTCATTATCTTCGGCCAGTAATATCTTTTTACCTTTTAGGAAGGTACTATCAATCAAATCTTTTTTGGTGTCGGGTCTATCCTCTTCAGTACCTATTTCAAGCGGCAGACTAATGAGTATCTCTGTACCAATATCTTTTTTACTGTAAACATTAATCTGGCCCTCCATCAGCTCTACTAATTCTTTTGTAATGGCCATACCCAAACCTGTACCGCCATATTTACGGGCGGTAGTGCGGTCTTCCTGCGTAAACTTCTCAAACAGGTGATTCAAATATTCTTCAGAAATACCGATGCCGGTATCGCGCACGCTAAACTCAATAACCTGCTTGTGATTGATTTTTTTGCGCAAACGGCATGACAGGGTTACGCCTCCCCTTTCGGTAAACTTCACCGCGTTGCTTACCATGTTAAGCAAAATCTGGTTGATACGATGCGCATCGCCTATCAGTACTGGGGCAATGTTTTCATCATAGTTCAGGTTCATTTCTAAACCTTTTTCTTCAGCCCGGGGCTTCATTACGCTGACAACATGCTCCAGCACCTCGCCTGCGTTAAAACCGGCTTGCTCCAGCTCCAGTTTGCCGGCTTCTATTTTAGAAATGTCCAGTATATCATTAATCACCACCAGTAGATGATCTGCCGCGGTGTTGATAGTATTAAGAAAGAATCGCTGCTGGTCATTCATTCCTGTTTTTTCCAGCTGGCGGCCCATGCCTATAATGGCGTTCATCGGCGTACGGATCTCATGGCTCATATTGGCCAGGAAAGATTCTTTGGCTTTCACCGATTGTTCGGCTTCTTCACGCGCCTCGCCCAGTTCCAGCTCCAGCTTTTTACGTACCGTAATATCCAGGTGGATGCCGATTGAGCCCATCAGTTCGCCCGAATCATTATACCTTGGGGCACCGCTGATGAGCCACCAGCGGATCTCGCCTTTTTTGTTTTTAACAATCAGCTCGTAGGCATCAGAAACACCTTCCCGGCGCAGGGCATTCTTATTTTGCAACAACGCATTGCTCTCTGTTGTCGGGAAAAGTTTTTCTGCCTGGCGGCCCAATAATTCTTCCAGCTTATAGCCAGACATATCGCAGAAACTTTGGTTGGCGTATTGGATCACCTCGTTGTTATCCACTTCCAGCAAACCCAGGTTCATATTGGCCAAAATGTTGCGGTATTTTTCTTCGCGTATGCTGATGGCTTGCTCGGCCAGTTTACGCTCGGTAATATCAGTATGTGTGCCTATAACGCGTGCAGGCAAACCTTCTTGCGTACGGCTTACCACCATGCCCCTGTCCAGCACCCAGATGTAGTGCCCATCTTTATGGCGGATACGATACTCAATCTGGTGGTTAGAAAGTTTCTGAAAAAAATATTGCTGATCGGTTATCATTACCCGGGCCATATCCTCAGGGTGGATACGGTTCATCCATTCATCGGGCTGGTTGGCAAATTCCTCATCGCGGTAGCCCAGCATTTCTTTATAACGTTTAGAGAAGAAAATTTTGCGGGTCTGAAAATCATAATCCCACACGCCATCGCCAGAACCATCCAGCGCAAATTGCCACAGCTCCTGGCTCGATTTCAACTGACGTTCTACCTCGTCGCGTTTACTAATCTCGTCTTTTAGCAGTTCTACAATCTCCAGCAGGTTATCGCTCTCTGCACTAAAACCCTCTACCCCTACCTGGGCAATGGCTTCTTTGAGTTTCTCTATCGAAATCTTGCGCGATTCCACTTCCTTTTGCAGGCGCTCGTTCACCTCCACGTATTCCTCCTCACTCATCTTGAAGGCGCGCTCTGCCAGTAAACTATCTTTTTCATAGGCGATATAAGAGTTATTCACCGCCTCTAAAAAAGCAGAAAGGCCGGAGGTATCCCCCGGCAGGTATTTTTTTATTTGTCGTTCCAGCAGTTTATTCAGCTTCATGGAAAGTGGTTATAGTCATTGTTTGGTTATGCAGCTGGCATCCCTCCCCCTTTATCAGCGGCGATATCTCGCCGTATGAGTAAAAGCCCGAGAGCAGCGTGTTGTGTTTAAACACCTCATCAACCGCATCTACCTCGTCCTCTGTGCGGGAACCTAGCACCATTTTGCGGCCCACACAACTAATGAGCAGCGAGAATGCCGCCGGTGATTCCCCATTCAGGCTCGATGATTGCGTAGCGGCGTCTGACGCGGCACTGGTTAACTTATCAAAATTAGCACGCATAAAACGTACTTTTGCACCCACTGGGATATCGCCCGCAAACGTCATACTACCGGCCTGATCATCAACCGAAAGGATGGTGCGTACAATTGGCTCGCTATTGCCTGGCAAAGTTACTGATAACGGGTACAACAAGGCGCTGCCTGGCAAAGCCTCTGCATCCGGACCAAGATAGCGTTTATATAGTTCAAGTGCATTTTTATCATCAATCTCAAACAGTACATTATCTTTAGAACGGGTCACCACCCTTTCCAGACCAAAAGTTTCCCAGCCGCCCTTTGAGCCGTGTTCTACCCGCAGGCTATCGCCGTAAAAGCCGATGCCTACAATCAGTCCTTCCTGCGGTTTGCTGTTCAAGCCAACCAGGGTTGATTCAAACCTGCCGCCATCGCCGGCCAAACCGCCTGTTACCAGTATCTTTTGCTCGGTTACCGAGTTGATGCCCCGTACCAGCTCGCTGCCATTTACGTAGCGTCCGTCTGACAGCACCAGTACGTAGGCCAGACCTGCATGGTCAAATTTATTGATTAAAGCTTTACCTGCAGCAAAACTATCCGTATAATCTTTTATATCTACCTTTTGCGGTTGCAAACGGGTCTTGTCAAACTGTAAAGCGGCCACACTAAAACCTTCATCGCTTACCGAAGTATGGTAAATCTCGCCCGCGGTTGAGCAGATAGCGATGATAGCCTCCGGAAACTTCTCCTTCATCAGTCCGTAAACATCAGTATTAAGCAGCTCATCTTTTGCAGAAAAGCAAAGCGCCAGCTGCGTTGACGGGCCGTCTAAAGACATGCTTTGAGGGTGGGTTTCCCATTGGCCGTTCTGATATTGGTATAATGCGGTTTTCATAACTATATGCTTTTAAATTGGGGTATTTATCCTTCTAATTCTTTTTCCTGGATCATTTTATAAATGGTTGATTTGCCGATATCCAGTTTGTCGGCAGTTTTCAGCACGTTGCGGTTGTATTTATCCAGAAAGTGCTGAATGATTAATACCGTGTATTCTTTCAAGGTTTTCTCTTTAGAAAAAATATCTTCCTCGGTACGTGGCGCGCTAAAACGGATGTCATCTACCTGAATCTCCTGCCCATCGCTCATCACTACAGCCAGATCAATCATTGATTTCAGCTCGCGAATATTGCCGGGGAACTCATACCTCATCAGCTTCTCTTTAGCCTCGGTACTAAACTGTTTTAAGGGAAGTTTGTTCTCCTTGCAAAAATCTTCAAGAAAATGGCGGGCCAGCAGCAGCACGTCTCCACCGCGCTCCCGCAGCGGTGGCAATTCAATAGGCAGTCCCATAATGCGGTAATAGAAATCCTCCCGGAAACGGCCTTCTTTTACCTGTTCCTGCAGGTTTTTATGGGTAGCCACAATCAGGCGAATGTCTAGCTTTACCTTCTCGTTGCCGCCCACACGCACCAACTCGCGTTCCTGTAATACACGCAGTAGTTTGCTTTGCAGGTTTACATCCAGCTCACCTATCTCATCCAGAAATATGGTACCGCCGTTGGCCTCTTCAAATTTGCCTATCTTGCGTACAATGGCTCCGGTAAAAGCACCTTTCTCATGGCCAAACAGCTCGCTCTCCAGCAACTCAGCAGGTATAGCAGCCATATTGAGTGCCACAAATGGTTTCTTTTTACGATCTGAGTGATAGTGAATAGCCTTTGCCACCAATTCTTTACCGGTACCGGTTTCGCCGGTGATAGACACGTTGATATTGGTACGAGCAGCTTTCTCCATCAGGGTAAAAACCTTTTTAATGGCTGTTGATGCACCTTTAATTACTTTTTCAAACTCATAACGATGACCCAATTCTTCGCGCAGGCTTTCTACTTCTTTTCTGAGCGCCTGGTTTTCGCGGATGCGGTTAACGGCGTTCCAAAGCAGGTCTTTGGTATGATCATCTTTTACCAGGTAATCTGCAATGCCTTTTTTATAAAGATCAATAGCCGTAGTGATATCTTCCTGCGCACTGATGACAATTACAGGCACAGCAGGATTAATCTGCTGTACCTGTTTGAGCAATTCTGCTCCGTTCATGTCGGGCAGGCTGTAGTCCATCGAAATCAGATCAGGTTTCTGATGCAATTCGCGGAGGCAGTCTTTCCCCGTCATAAACCGGGTTATTTTATAATCAGGGTTAAGGGACAAATGATATTGTAATATTTCTCCGTACCACGGATCGTCTTCCACTATAAATATGTGATATGCGCTCATTTTATCAGGTAGATTAATGGTTAAAAACAGTATTAAAACGTAACAGACTTATAGGCCTTTTTTTTTGATCCGGTGTAACTGAATGGGGCTTATCAGTTACCCGGTTAAACAAAACTTCGTATTTAGTGGCTACCAGCGCCCAGGTATAGCGGCGCCGAACGGTTTCTTTCATCACCTGACCGATGTGCTGAAACCCGCCGACGGTTGTATGATTAAGCAAAACAGAAAGTTCTATCGCCGAATCAAAATACAGGGCATTACACTCTGTAACTTCCATGTTATTAGGAGTTTTCATAGCCAATACCGGCAAACCGCTAAACATAGCATCCAACAAAATCGGATCTAAACCACCCGGTACATTACCATGGATGTATGCAAAGCTGTTACGGGCCAGCATATCCAGCTCCTGCTGGTTGCGGATAGGATCAAGCATATGAATGTTTGCATAACCCGAAAACACTTTACGCAATGAACGGCCATACTCGCTTTTTTGCCAATTACCCACCATTACCAATTGATGATGCGGCGCCAACACAAACGACTGTAATATAGTTTCTACATTATTT
>Ga0153918_1000653_pt1 | contig 15650 bp, 12 predicted proteins | sample TSFL002MetaG_FD_104687 | JGI IMG/M metagenome (GOLD analysis project Ga0153918, IMG submission 104687) | Attine ant fungus gardens microbial communities from Florida, USA - TSFL002 MetaG | ecosystem: Host-associated > Fungi > Mycelium > Unclassified | place: USA: Florida, Paynes Creek Historic... | reverse complement strand
TAATCGCTTTGTGGTGATGACCGCAGAAAACCGCGCCCTGGTGCGTAACATGCCTGCCACGCTGGGCAACCGCTTTATTGATACCGGTATAACCGAGCAAACCATGATTGGCGCTGCAGCCGGTTTGGCCTTGCGCGGTCGCACGCCCGTTATTCATGCCCTGGCTGCTTTTTTAACCATGCGTGCGTATGAGTTTGTACGTACCGATCTGGGTATTGCCAACCTGCCCGGAAAACTGAGCGGTTTTATCCCCGGCTTTCTTTCTGATGCTAACGGTCCGACGCACCAAGCTATTGAGGATGTGGCCATTATGCGCGGCATCCCAAATATGACGGTTTTTGCTCCTGCTGATGAGGACGATCTGCTGAAGATGATGCCCGCCATCTGGGCATCGCCAAATCCGGCTTATACCCGCATCAACACCCGCAAAACCAATTACGTGCATGCTCCATTTGAGCTGGGTAAAGCCGAAGTGGTCTCAAACGGAAAAGACGTAACCATCCTTACTTATGGACTAATGTTTGAGCAGGCCCTGATTGCCGCCGAAATACTGGAAGCCGAAGGCTTACTGGTTGGCGTAGTAAACATGCGCAGCCTGAAACCGGTAGATGAAAACGCTATTCTGAACGCTGCTGCCAGCGATGTGGTAGTAACCCTGGAAGACCATTTTGTAACCGGTGGCTTGTACAGCATCGTTGCCGAAACTTTATTGAAACACCGCACCACGGCCAATGTGCTACCCATAGCACTGAACGAGAAATGGTTCCGCCCGGCCCTGTTGGCGGATGTGCTGCAGTATGAAGGCTTTACCGGCAAACAGATTGCCGAGCTTGTACTGGGCTACCAAACCACCGGCGATCAGCCAAGCATTTTAGCTAATGAATTTGCAGAATAATTGATTAAAACCACCATGTCAAACACCATCAACCTGAATAATGATTACCCGGTAATTACCGAGTCTGATAAATTATATGAGCGCGCCCTTAAGGTGCAGAAACCGGTTACCCAAACCCTGGCTAAAGGGCCGGGGCAGTTTACCAAAGGTGTTGCTCCTAAATATATTACCAAAGCCAAAGGCAGCCACGTGTGGGATGCCGACGGTAACGAGTACATTGATTATAACGCAGCTATCGGTCCTATTTCTTTGGGCTACTGCTACCCCGCTGTTGACGAAGCCATCAGCGAGCAGTTAAAAAGTGGCATTACATTCTCTTTAATGCATCCGCTGGAAGTAGAAGTTTCAGAACTGATTAGCCAGGTCATCCCTAATGCCGCGGCCGTAAAAATCTCAAAAACCGGTGCCGATGTATGCTCAGCGGCCATCCGCGTAGCGCGCGCCTTTACCGGCCGCGATAAGGTATTTTGCTGCGGATACCACGGCTGGCACGATTGGTATATCGGCATTACCAGTCGCAATGCGGGTATTCCTGAATCTACTCAGGAGATGACCTATACCTTCCAGTATAATGATATCGAATCTATCAAAGCGGCGTTGGATGAAACCGTTGCTGCGCTGATTCTGGAGCCATTCATCTTTGAGGCACCGAAACCGGGTTTCCTGCATGAACTGGCCGAGGCCTGCCGTGAAAATGGTACCCTGCTGATTTTTGATGAGATGTGGACCGGTTTCCGCATTGCTCTGGGCGGCGCACAAGAGTACTTCGGCGTACAGGCCGATCTAGCGGTATTCTCTAAAGCCTGTGCCAACGGTATGCCTATTGCGTTCCTGACCGGTCGTGCAGATGTCATGGAGCTTTTCAACTCAGAAGTATTCAGCTACACCACATTCGGCGGCGAGGCCCTTTCGCTGGCAGCTTGCAAGGCTACCATCAAAGAACTGCGCGATAAAGACGTACCGGCTTACCTGGACCTGAAAGGTGATCTGCTAAAACACGGCTACAATACCCTGGCTATTGAGCTGGGTATGGATAAATACACCCGTTGCGTGGGTTACAACTGCCGCAGCATGGTCACCTTTACCCCCGATGCCGGCAACGGACTGGAAGTGAAAGCACTGATGCAGCAGGAGATGATCAAACGCGGCATCCTGTGGGCAGGTTTCCATAACATGTGCTTTAGCCATACCGACGAGGATATCAACTACACCCTTGAGGCTTATCGCGCCGTGCTGCCAATTGTAAAAGAGGCCATTGAAAGCGGCGACGTAAAAAGCTATCTGAAAGGCGAAGCGCTGGAAGCTGTTTTCCGCAAGGTTGATAACTATAACATTAAACCTAAAGCTGCTGCGCTGTAATGGAGCTTTTCTCTTTAAAAGGCAAAACAGCCGTAGTAACCGGCGCTACCGGATTAATTGGTCGCAAGCATTGCGAGGCATTGGCCCTTGCAGGTGCCAACGTAGTAGCTACCGATGTGTACGGGGAAGGTGTTACCACTTTAGCCACACAACTGGGTGAACAACACCTGGGCCTGGCAATGGATGTAACCAAAAAAGATTCTGTAAGCGCAGCCTTAGAGCAAGTGCTAAGCAGGTACGGATCGGTCGACATTCTGGTGAACAACGCTGCCATTAATGACATGTTCGAGAAACCGGCGATGGCCAAAGAGCTCTCAGCATTTGAGCACTATCCGCTGGAAGCCTTGCAGCATTCTATGGATGTGAACATTACCGGCGTGTTTTTGTGCTCGCAGGTGTTCGGCACCAAAATGGCCGGGCAAGGCAGCGGCAGCATCATCAACGTGGCATCAACCTACGGCATGGTGGGGCCAGATCAAACCATTTACGTTGACGAGAATGGCGAGCAGGGCTTTTATAAATCTGCCGCCTACCCTATCACCAAAGGCGCGGTCATCAACTTTACCCGTTTCCTGGCCGCCTACTGGGGTAACAAGGGCGTGCGGGTAAACACACTCTCGCCGGGCGGTGTAGAGAACGGACAAACCGCGCATTTCAACAAACAATATTCAGCTAAAACTTTATTGGGCCGTATGGCCAACGCTACTGATTACCAGGGCGCCTTAATCTTCCTCGCCAGCGACGCATCGGCTTATATGACCGGAGCTAACCTGGTGGTGGACGGCGGCTGGACAGCTATTTGATAACCCGAAAAAAGACAAACTATATGAAAAACATCCTGCAACAAAAAGCTTCACGCATCCAACTACTGATTACCGATTGCGATGGCGTGCTGACCGACGGCGGCGTTTACTACGGCGCTAACGGCGAGGAAAATAAAAAATTTAACATGCGCGATGGTATGGGTGTTGAGCGCCTGCGCAAACTGGCCGGTATAGAAACCGCTATCATTACCGGCGAAAAATCGCCATCAGTGGTGGCCCGTGCTGAGAAACTGAACATTACCGAGTTGCACTTGTTTGCCAAAAACAAACCGGAAGTGTTGCGCGAGATCATGATTCGTCTGGAACTGAAAGCTGAAGAAGTGGCTTATATTGGCGACGATTATAATGATGCCGAAGTATTGAAAATGGTAGGTCTATCAGCCGCTCCGGCTGACGCACTGCCAGGCATCCGCAACATGGTAGATTATGTTTGCCATAATAACGGCGGCGATGCCTGCTTCCGCGAATTTTCAGAGCTGATCATCGAAGCACAAACCGGCGCTCACCAGGGCGTGCCTGTTAAAAACGGATCGGTTACCCTGAGCAACGGCCGCAAGATTGGTGCGGGTGAGCCTTGCTACATTATTGCCGAAATTGGCATTAACCACAATGGCTCGTTAGAAACAGCCAAACAACTAATTGACGAAGCGGTTGCCGCCAAAGCCGACGCGGTGAAATTCCAGAAACGTACACCAGAGATTTGCGTACCTAAAGATCAATGGGAAATTATGCGCGATACCCCTTGGGGCCGCATGAGCTACATCGACTACAAACGCAAAACCGAGTTTGGTATTGCTGAATACGCTGCCATTGACCAATACTGCAAAAAGCTGGGGATCGACTGGTTTGTATCGCCTTGGGATGTAAACTCTGTTGATTTTATGGAGCAGTTGGATACCGTGATCTACAAACTGGCCTCGGCTTCGTTGACTGATACTGCATTGATCGAAAAGATCCTGCAAACCGGTCGCCCGCTGATGTTGTCTACCGGTATGTCTACCATGAACGAGATTGATACGGCAATGGCTTTCATTCATCAGTATGACCCTAACTACCCGGTAATGGTGGCGCACTCCACCTCTGCCTACCCTTGCAAACCAGAGGAACTGAACCTGCGCATGATCCAGACTTTGGAGCAGAAATTCCCGGGTATCCCGGTGGGTTATTCTGGTCACGAGACCGGCCTGGCTACCACCGTTGGCGCCGTGGCCATGGGTGCAACCTTTGTGGAAAGACACTTCACGCTGGACCGTGCCATGTGGGGATCAGACCACGCCGCTTCTGTGGAGCCGCAGGGCCTGCAACGCCTGGTGCGCGACATCCGCGATGTGGAAACTGCTGCGGGCGACGGGATCAAAAAAGTTTATGAAAGCGAACTGGCGCCAATGAAACGCCTGCGCGTAAACATCAGCGCAGAGTATAACGAAAAATTTAATGCATAAGCTGGATACAGAAAGTATTTGCTCTATTATCCTTTTCAGTTGGATGGCGATTATTATTGCGTGGGAGCGCATCGCACCATACCGTAAAGGGCTACCGTTCTTCAGGGAAGGGTTTTGGATTGATTTTGTGTGGTACACGCTCATTCAAAGCTTTTTCCTGAAGATCATCATCTTTGATTACATCATCCAGCCGCTGAACCACCACCTGGATCTGTCCCACATCCAGTTTGTAAAAAACTGGCCGGTATGGACCCAGGTGCTGTTCTTCCTGGTAACGCACGATCTCTATATCTACCTGTTCCATCGGTTGCAGCATGCCAGCAAATTTTTGTGGCGCACGCATGAGGCGCATCATTCTGGTAAAGAAGTTGATTTTTTGGCGGGTTCACGCTCGCATGTGATGGAAATCATCATCAACCAAACTATTGAGTTTGCGCCAATCATTCTGCTGGGCGCTGCACCAGAGGTAGTGCCTATCAAAGCCATGCTGGATGCTATTTTCGGCATGTTCATCCACGCCAACATCAATGTAAAACTGGGCAAGTGGAAGTATTTCTTCAACTCCCCTGAGCTACATTTGTGGCACCATGCCAATTACCAGGACGTGTTTCACGCTAACTTCTCTACCAAGTTTTCGGTGTGGGACCATTTGTTTGGTACCGTATATGATCCCGGTCACCCGCCGGGCAATTTGCCGGAGAACTGGGGACTGCCGTATGATTATCCCCGTGATTATTTTCTACAACACGCCTTCTCGGTAAAACGGTTTAACGAGCGCCGGTTTCTCAAAAACCCACTGTTCAGATGGTACTATAACCTGCGCCCAAATCTGATGAGGCTATGTGGCATGGGGAGGAATAAAGCCATGCAACCGGCATCCATAGCTACAACACCAGTAGCAGCATCTGTACCCGAATTAGAAGAACAACAAGCATAACACCGTGGCCTGGATCTTTCTCATCATTGCCGCCGCCTTTGAGGCCGCCTGGACATTCTCTTTAAAGCTGATGAAATTCAGCCAGCTTAAAACCCTGAAATGGAACACGTTCTACCTCTCCAGCGGACTGTTTATCTGGCTGCCTTTTGCGGGTTACATTTTCTTTGGTTTAGGGAACATCTACTTTTTCTCGCTCGCTATCAAAAACGTACCCACCGCCGTAGCCTACGCTGTTTGGACGGCCGTAACGCTGGTACTGATCAAAGTATCAGAGATCACTTTTATGCAGCAACGCATCTCCTACCATGAAATATTTTTTATGCTGCTGATTATGGCAGGCATCATCGGGTTGAAGTATTACGCGCCGGCTACTCAGTAGCCCCCATGCAAAGCCAGCACGCTGAATTTAACGGAATTACGCTATCATAATCTTTTTTTTAGCATCCATTTTCCGCTCTTAGATGCCTGCTCTCAAACCAGATCCGCTTCATATCCATACTATCAAAACAAAAACCCGTTCTGTAACTTATTAAACATATACCTATATATACTTTACTATGAAAAAAGTTACCAGAACACTGTTGCTTTCGGCGGGGATCGTGGCAATTGCAGCATCAGCTAAAGCGCAGAGCGATCCAGACAAAGTGGTTGCGGGCAGCATGCAGGTACAAGGCATGTTTAGACCCAGTAAGCTTGGACAACTTAACGGCATTTTGAATGCGAACGGCATCCCATCATTGCCAGACAACAACTATTGGCTCAATCTTTCCATGAACCATATTCGCGGGAAGTTTATAATTGAGGATGGTATTGGCGCAAGTTTTACCTCTACCTCGGCCCCTAACCCAACAAATGGCATTAAAGCAAAGTATAACCAATTTCAGATCTATGGCCGGGTTGGTTATAACGTTGCTACCCGTGCAAAAATGCGCGTGTTTCCATTTGTAGGTTTAAATGTATCAGAAGCGATGTTGCGCATCCGTGATGATAACCGTACACAGAGCACTCAAGATTTCTCATCTGAATTGCTCAATCCAACCGCCAGTAAGACCCTTTGGAATCCACGCGTTGGCTTTGAGTTTGGCGGTGGCTTTGACTACCTGATTAGTGTAAAGGATAAAAAGATTGATAATTACGTAGTTCATCGCAATATACCCATTGGGGTTAGGATAGGGTATTACCTGCAAGCCTCAAACAGCAATTGGAGGATAGATGATAACTATAAGTTGAACAACGGCCCCAACAATAAGCAAAGCAATGTTTTTGTAAATGTTAACATTGGCTTGGGTTATAAAGTGCAACGGCCTTAATTATCGAAAAATAATACAGTACCACTGGGCTTATAACCCACCAATTACACATAATTGCTTTAAGATTTAAAAGCCCAACTAACCCATACGGAAATTAGTTGGGCTTTTAAATTAAGACGAGGAAGGGAGCGCATTCAAACACGTTGTTCCATGTTACTGTTTTTGACACCTCAGAAACAAAAAAGATGACTTTGCTTTCCCGGGTATGGATGAAGTTCAACACGATCTCCGCAAATTTAACGTCGACACACGGCCCGGCATTGATGCAAGCCGATTTAACTGCAATTTCGGCAAAGCTGTTTACTCTGGGTTTTTCAGTCGTTAAGCAAACAGGTAATCCCGGTCAAAACGGACCTGTCGGTCGTTACACAGCAAACACTTCCTTGCTAATCACTGATCCCCAAATTCCAACATTGTCAACTTTATTCCTAAAACATTAGCACAAAAGCCCAAATAAATACAAAGCATTATCTATATTTCAATTATATCTATAAAAAATTAACAAAAACACGGTAACTACATTTTAAAATTGAAAATATTCATTTAAAATTACTATAATTGATATTTCCGAACAAAAAATGCCCATAAAGTCCCTAATTAATGAACAAGAGCTACTATTCAAGATCGCCAGTGGTGATCAGCAGGCCTTTGCTCAGTTATTTTATGGATATCACACCCACCTGGGGGAATACATTTACCTACTGACCGGTTCAAAAGAAGACGCCAGGGAAGTTGTGCAGGATGTTTTTTTAAAGGTTTGGGAAGTACGCGAAACGCTGCTTACAATCAACCAATTCAGCTCTTGGATTTTTATTCTTACCCGTAACCGGGTTTTTGATCTGCTGAGAAAATCACGTCGTGAGCAGCAATCTCTGGAAGGGTACCGTCAGTCGATAACGATGATACCTGATATTACTGATGCCTTTATACTGGACCCCACAGATTACAACCCACTGATCGAACGGGCGGTCGAACTCCTGCCAGACCGTCAAAAAATGGTATTTGAATTAAAGCGCCAAGGTAAAAAACCTGCTGAAATTGCTGCCGAACTGGGCATTGCGCAGGACTCCGTGCGCAAGTACCAGCAATGGGCCTTACGATCGATCCGAAAATTCTTAACGGCCAACGCCGAACTCAGTGCAATTCTGTTGATTATCAGCAAAATACACGAGAGATAAAAAAATATTAAAATTTCGTATCCCGTTTTTTATATCCTGCGTCTTTAAATCAAAATTAACCAGGTATTAAACCTGTGTTATCATAAACATTTGATTTGATGACAAACCAGCAACTTGAAGATTTGATTACCCGCGTTATGCAGCGCCAGGCAAGCATAACGGAGCAAATGCAACTGCGTGAGCTGCTTTCTGATCTGAAAGATGAAGAATTAAACCAGGCGCTTGATCAGGCCTGGAAACTTTATGAGCCTTATGAATCGCCATTTAGCGAACAGGATAGTGATGTGATGAGACACCAACTGATGTCAGCCATTCGTCCACCTGCATCAATATCAAAAATCAAAACACTTTGGTACCGGATGGGCATAGCTGGCAGTGTGCTGCTGGCTTTGGGTGCTGGTTACTATATGCTACGTACCAAAGCAGATCATGCTAACACCTTAATGATGGCTGCAAAGATTAACCCGGTACGTAAAGGCGTTTCGCTAAAGCTTAGTAACGGGCAGGTATTGCAATTGGCAAACGGCAACTTTAGTGCAAGACACACCACAGACGGTGCTGCCTTGAGGCAGCAGCCAGGCCACATCAGTTACATCCAGGCCCAGCCAGAAAAAGCGGAGTGGCACACGCTTACTAACAATAGTGCCGGTAAATACGAGCTGACTTTAAATGACGGGACAGAGGTTTACCTCGATATCGCTTCATCCATCACTTACCCTACTACGTTTGCGGGCAAGGATCGGCAGGTTGTTATTACCGGTCAAACTTACTTCAAGGTTAAACATAATAAACAGTCCCCGTTCCGTGTAAAGGCAGGCAACCAAACGATTGAAGATATTGGCACCGAGTTTAATATTAACGCCTATCAGGATGGCGCCGGCGTAACAACCACATTGGTTGAAGGTGCTGTGCAGGTACAAAGCACATTAGATGGCGACGTGGTAACTCTTAAACCCGGGCAACTGGCACAAGCCACCGGGAAGGAACTGGAGGTTAAACCGGCAGATTTAGAAGCTGCAACAGCCTGGCTACAGGGCAAGCTTGTTTTTCATCGCCAATCACTGGAAAGCATCCTTAAAAACGTAGCCCGTATTTATGATGTGCAGATTGTATGGCAGGATGATGATTTGAAAAACATTGAGTGCGGTGGCTCATTGAGCCGCACCAAAACCCTGGCCAATATCTTCAGCTTTATCAGCGAGATTGCGCCGGTAGACTTTATTCTGAACGGTAAAACGGTAATAGTTCTAAAAAGCAAAAAATAACACACCTACCCTATGCTATTAAGCCATTAGTATGAACACCCAAAAGCAATGTATATGAAAGAAACTTTACAAAACTGATGCCGCAAGGCCCAAAAGGGACGGCACAAAAAAGCCGCTAGGTGTTCCACCACCTGACGGCCATTGTCCGGGTTCCCTTTCCGGTTTCCGACCAGGTCGGACGAGGAAGATCAACTGTAACGAAGTTTTAGACCCGAACAAACAAATGTAATGAATTTTAGCATTATGCGCACTAACGCAGCGCACGGTCATGTGCTGCGCAAAACCCTCCTGATCATGAAGATTACCACCTATTTACTGCTCATTGCTGTAATGACGGTAAGTGCATCAACCCTGGCGCAAAAAATCACGCTGAATGAGCAGCAGGCCAGTCTGGAAAAAGTATTAGATAAAATACGCGTTCAGAGCGGGTATGATTTTCTTTATAACTATAGCGCCGTTGATAAAAGCCGGCCGGTTACCGTTCATATAAAAAATGCCAGTGTAGACCAGGCGTTGGAAGCTGTATTTTCTAATCAGCCTTTAACCTACGAGATCACCAATCAAACGGTGGTAGTTAAAGGGAAAAGTTTTTTTCAGAAACTGAAAGAGCAGGTGGCTAACGCACTGGCCACACCGTTTAATGTAAGCGGCATTATAACCGATAAGCTTAACCAGCCGCTGGCCGGCGCAACCGTTATCATTAAACGCACCAACCAGGGCACAACCACAGACAATCGCGGCTTTTATACCTTAACCAATGTTGATGCTACAGATAGCATCGTAGTCAGGTTTATTGGATATAAAAGCTTAACTGTAGCCGTGGGTAAATTGCCTTTTCACAACCTGAAATTGGAAGAAGCCACAAGCGGCCTGGATGAGGTGGTGATACAAGCTTATGGTAAAACCACCCAACGCCTTACTACAGGCAGTATTGCGCGTATAACCGCAGAGGAAATTGAGAAACAGCCCGTTAATGATTTGCTTTTATCGTTAACCGGCAGGGTACCCGGTTTGCAGATCACGCCTCAAACAGGTTTTAACGGTGGTGCTATCAAGGTGCAGATCAGGGGCAGAAACGCCATCAACCCGGGGTTCAGTTCAGATCCGCTTTATATTGTGGACGGGGTTCCTTTTACCGTGCTTGACCTGCAAGACCCGGTTAAACGAGTGGAAATGACCACTACCGGGGTATCGCGCGGCCTTGATCAGGCTGGCTTGTCTTACTCGCTTGGTCAGGACCCGCTATATGGCCTTAACCCGCTGGATATCGAATCTATAGAAGTATTAAAAGATGCCGATGCGACGTCTATTTACGGAAGCCGCGCTGCAAACGGCGTTATTTTAATTACCACTAAAAAAGGTAAGCCTGGCGCAAGCCAGGTAACGCTGAGCTTGCAGGACGGTGTAAACTTTGCCACCAGATCATTAGCATTATTGAATACGCCAGACTACCTGGCTATGCGTCGTCAAGCGTTCAAAAACGATGGTATAATACCAACAGCATTAACCGCACCCGATCTTTTTCTGGCCGATCCTAACGCTTACACCAACTGGCAGAAATTTGCTTACGGCCACGCCGGTAAAAGGCTTGACCTGCAGGGCAGCTTGTCTGGCGGTACCGATCAAACGGCTTTCCGTTTATCGGGCGGCTATAATACCACTAAGGATATTACCGATGCAAGCGACGGCGACAAGAAAGCCACTTTGTCTTTCAACATGACTAATAACAGCGCCAACAAACGTTTTTACACCGCTTTCACCGTAAATTATAACTACGCAGAACTCAATCAGCTGTCGCTGTCGGGCTTCAATAACCTGCCGCCCAACGCACCGTCTGCTTATGATGCCAGCGGTTCACCCAACTTTGCAGGCTACCATGCTGTAGGGATGAAATACCCTTTTGCCAAGCTTTTCCAGCTTTACAATAGTAAGAATACCGGTGTCAACGGCAATCTAACACTTAAGTACACCATTATTAAAGGATTAAATGCAACCGTGAGCCTTGGTTATAATAGCAACCAAACCAACTCAACGCTTTTTAAGCCAATGGCCTCGCAAAGTCCGTATGATAATGGCACCACGCCCATCACCGGTTCAGCATCATTTGGTAATACCCGCGTTAATAACTGGATAGCCGAACCCCAGGTTACCTATGACAGGCTGATTGGCAAAGGTAAATTAGACCTGCTGGCCGGTGCTACCGTACAGAGCAACACTACGCAGGGCATCACCAATAATGGTACTAATTACACCAGTGATCTTTTTATCAAATCCATCCAACTAGCACCAACCATGACCGTGCTTGATAATTACGGTCAGTATAAATATGCCGGGATATTTGGCCGTATCAATTACGTTTGGGATAATAAATACATCATCAACATCAATGCCCGCCGCGATGGCAGTAGCCGTTTTGGTCCCGGTAAGCAGTTCGGCAACTTCGGTTCGGCAGGTTTGGCCTGGATTGCCAGTGAAGAAAAATGGCTTAAAGACATATTGCCCCAGGCTATTGACTTTTTTAAACTGCGCGGCAGCTACGGTACTACCGGCAGCGATCTGGTGGGCGACTATAAGTTCCTCTCACAATGGGGTAATGCCTCGCCTATATTAACCAGCTATAATGGTGTAGTGCCGCTAACGCCACAATTAATGGCCAATCCTGATTACCACTGGCAGGTCAATAAAAAACTGGATCTGGCTATGGATATGGAACTGCTCAATGGCGCTATCAGTTTCGGGGTAGATTATTACCGCGATCGTTGCGATAACCAGCTGGTATCACTTCAGACACCAGAATTTACCGGCTTTACTTCTGTTGTGGCCAATAATCCGGCCAATGTGCAGAACACTGGCCTTGAATTTACGCTGACGACCAATGTGGCCAAGGGCAAAAACTTTAGCTGGCGCAACTCTTTTAACATTGCATTTAACCGTAATAAGCTGTTAGCTTATCCAGGATTGGAAACATCGCCCTACCGTAATCAGTACAAGGTGGGCCAATCGCTGGAGAATGTGTATGTGTTTCATTTTACCGGCATTGATCCGCTTACCGGCCTAAATACCTATGAGGATCATAACGGCGATGGCAAAATATCAGACAACAACACCGTATTTCCCGGCACACAGGATAATGATGCTTATGTAATGATTAACCGGGCACCGCAGTTTACCGGTGGTTATACAACCGTGTTCAACTATAAACATCTGCAATTAACAATGGTGTTTTATTTCGCCAAGCAAATGGGTTATTCTTACCTCAAAGGCGGTGTAAGCACGTTGGGTGGTACGATGAACAACATACCGCAATACATGTATGATCATACCTGGAGCTACGTGGGCCAAACCGATGCTCTTTACAACCGGTTAAGCACCAGCCTGGTAACATCCCCTAGTTTATCTGGCTCTGATGCCAATTATGAGGATGCCAGCTTTATCCGCTTCCAGACGCTGACTTTAAGATACAGTCTGCCCGATAAGTTACTGCATAAAATAGGCCTGCGTAACCTGGCCTTTACCGTAAGTACCAACAATCTGTTCGTGATCACTCCTTACAGAGGATTAGACCCGCAGGTGTTTACACTCGATCAGCCGCTTACCAGAACCGTGGAAGCGGGTTTAACTGCTACTTTTTAACATTTAGACTACATCAGCATGAAATTTCCAACTTCTCCTAAGAGCTTATACCGTACGGCCCTGCTTATTACCTGTATGCTACTGGCGTTCAGCAGTTGTAAAAAGTTAGTTGAGATAGACGAGCCCCGCAAAACGGTAACCACCACCGATGTTTTTAGCACTAATCAGCAAGCTGCTGGCGTAATAGCCGGCATGTACTCGCAAATGATGACCAATAACAGCAGCCTGGTATTTAGCAACGGTGCCACTACCATGTATGGCGGCCTCAGTTCGGATGAATTGGTAAGCCTCTCTGGTATAGCTACCATTACGGATTATCAGTTTGAAAGCAATACCCTGCGCCAGGATAATGCCACGGTAGATACCTATCTCTGGAAAACGGCCTACCAGGTAATCAACACTGCTAATAACATATTAGAAGGTGTTGCCGCCTCACAATCCAGCTTATTGACAGATAGCGCCCGCAAGCAACTGAATGGTGAAGCTAAGTTTGTACGTGCATTCAGCTATTTCTATCTGACTAATTTTTACGGTAACGTACCACTGGCGCTCTCCGCAGATTTTAATCAGACCAGCAGATTGAGTAATGCGGCACAGTCAGATATCTATAAACAAATAACTGCCGACCTTACTGATGCTCAAACGCTATTACCCACCGACTATAAAGTTAGCGGCGGCGAAAAGATCAGGGCAAACAAATGGGCGGCTACGGCCTTACTGGCACGCGCCTATCTATATCAAAAAGACTGGAAAAACGCCGAAGCGCAAGCTACAGCCATTATTACCAGCGGCCAGTTTAGCCTGGTAAATGACCTAACCGGCGTGTTTAATAAAAACAGCACAGAAGCCATTTTTCAACTACAGCAAAACATCTCGGTCGCCCCTTATGGTGCTACGTTTGAGGGCAGGAGCTTTATTCCGTCTATTATATTAAATACTTATGCAGCTAAAGATCAGGCATCTATACTTAACCCGGCAACGTTTGTTACTTATGCACCTTTTATTATACCCAAATATTACCTGAGCCCAGCCTTGGTCAGCGCATTTGAGCCTAATGATAAACGCAGAGCTACCTGGATCAACTACTCTCCTACGGCCAATGTTGCGCCTTTTAATGGTCAGACGGTTTACTGGCCCTATAAATACACCAGTACAAGTCCCAGCACCACCGTGGCACCTACCCAGTATTATATGGTACTGCGATTGGCCGAGCAATACCTGATCCGTGCCGAGGCCCGCGCACAGCAAAATGACCTGAATGGTGCCGCTGCCGATATCAACCTCATCAGGTTGCGCGCCGGCTTAACGCCTGTAACAACTACTACCCAGGCTGATATGCTGAATGCCGTAGCGCACGAGCGCCAGGTAGAGCTATTTGCAGAATGGGCACACCGCTGGTTCGACCTGAAACGCTGGGGCACTGCCCAATCGGTCCTGAGCGGCATCAGTTATAAACAAAACTTCAACCCAACCCAGTTAGTTTATCCGATACCGCAAAATGAATTAACAGCCGATGCTTTTTTAAAGCAGAATCCCGGCTATTAATACCAATCATATCAGTACTTATTTCTATACATCAGCAGTAATGAAAAGTAAAACATCTTATATCAAATTATTAGTACTGGCAGGCTTAATTGCCAGCATAAGTGCTTGCGCACCAGGAGGCGCCGGCATGCCTACCCGAAAAAAAATGCCGGAGCTGAATAGCTATACCGATGACTTTGAAGGCCCGATGCCGTTTGAAAAAAACACAACGCACTATACCGCTGCAGATTTTGCCTTTGCCACCGGCAGTGCGCAACTGATGCTGAACGGTGTTTCGCAAAACTTCATCACCGTATCGCTGCCCGATGAGGCTAATGACTCGCTGGCGCTAAACCTGTTAAAAAGTATTAAACCCTTTGCCTTGCCGCTAATTTCCAGTTGGGCACATAGTCAGCAGCGCGGTGTGGCCATAGATCTAAGCGCCCATAATGGCGCGGCAATTCACCGTAGCGATTTTGTGTTGAAACGTGCTGGCGATTTTACTATTCCGGTAGTGGTGATCTGGGATGCGGCGGCTGCGCCACGCTTAGCCACCTTGCGCTCTTTAGCCGATGATTTGCCCGCTATACAATTTAACCAGGTTCAGGGTTCAGCACCTGCTAACTTTTAGGCCAAATAAGCATAACCCCAACTTATCTAAAGCATTAAACAATGATCGATCTAAAAAAATATATCGCCTTATTGGCATTGATATGTAGCTGTATGATTGCCCCAAAAGCATTGGCACAGCTACCCAAGCTACCAAACTTGCCAAAACTACCGGTAACCAGCACAGGCGAGCATACCGATACAGTAAAAAAAGATAGTATACCCAAAATTATCCCACGTAGCAAAATCAGGCCCTATGCAGCGGTGATTAACAAAACCTTCGTAAGTAGTACCGGCTTATTTACCGTGCATAAATCAAAAGATCGCGATGCCATTTATTTCGAAATTCCCGATAGCATATTGCATCGCGATATTATGGTGATTAACCGCCTGACCAAATCGCCGGCCGGCAGCGGCATGTATTCGGGTGAGGAACTGGATGAAAAAACCATCCAGTTTGAAATCGGTCCGGATTCAACCGTACGCATCCGTTATCACCTGGTGGTTAACGAAGGAAAAGAAGGCAGCAATATTGCAAAAGCAGTAGACAATGCCAGTATTAACCCCGTGGCATTTTCCTTCCCTATTATGGCTTACGGCAAAACTCATCATAGCTATGTGGTTGATGCAACCAAGTTTTTAAAAGACCGCACTTTTATTAACAGCATTGATGC
>Ga0153918_1000652_pt1 | contig 15662 bp, 11 predicted proteins | sample TSFL002MetaG_FD_104687 | JGI IMG/M metagenome (GOLD analysis project Ga0153918, IMG submission 104687) | Attine ant fungus gardens microbial communities from Florida, USA - TSFL002 MetaG | ecosystem: Host-associated > Fungi > Mycelium > Unclassified | place: USA: Florida, Paynes Creek Historic... | reverse complement strand
TCGGTGATGCGCGAACGGGCTGCGGCCGTATTTTCCGAAGCCACCTGCAAGTTGGAAACTACGGCTTCAAAACGATTCTGGGCAGCGCCAAATGTTGCGCGGTGGGAGTTCACCAAGTCCAGGGCCTTATCGATGGCGTCCATCGAAGCATGCGCAGCGCTTGCATCCGTAGATAAGGAGCCCAGCGGGCCGCTCAAGGTATCGGGAGTACCCGCAACCACACCCAAACCGCCGGGCGCAGCGGCCTTCAGGTCCACCCCCTGCAACGTAATCTGGTTGTCCGAACCCGTATTCGCCCCCACCTGGAACTCAACCGGATTGGTATTCGTCAACAGCGGCAGACCATTGAACTTGGAGCTGGTCGTCACACGAGCGATTTCCTCGGCCAGCTGCTTGAACTCCTTGTCCAATGAACCGCGGTCGGTCGTATTGTTAGTGTCGTTGGCGGCCTGCACGGCCAGCTCGCGCATGCGCTGCAGATTGTCGGTAATCTTGCTCAGTGCGCCTTCGGCAGTCTGCGCCATGGAAATGCCGTCGTTGGCATTGCGCATGGCCACATTCATGCCACGCACTTGCGCATTCATGCGCTCGGCAATGGCCAGGCCTGCGGCGTCATCCTTGGCGCTGTTTACGCGCAGCCCCGAAGACAGGCGCTGCATGGTCGTTGCCAGCGAACTCTGGGAAGCGCTGAGGTTGCGTTGCGCGTTCAGCGAAATAAGATTGGTGTTGATGGTGGATGCCATGGGCAACTCCTCGTTAGGCACGAACAATGATGGCTTGCCGCTCCCCGGCCCCCATCATTGACGGCCACAGGAACTTCAGACAGCGCGCCAGACTTTACCCAGCCCTGCCTATCTGATGCATTGCATTGTGCTGATGCCACGCCACGCCTAAACAGCGATAAACGCCTGCTTCCCCCGCCAATTTCCATCGTTCGCGCCAACAAGCCTGGATAGGCTTGGCAATCTTTCCATCATCGCCACGATCCGGCGCTCTTCACCTACCTCTCCATGACAAAGACTTTTCTGCACGTGGGCTGCGGCCCCCAGCGCAAGCACGGGACCACGCCCGGCTTCAACACCGATGCCTGGCAGGAACTACGGCTGGATATTGACGCCAGTGTCGCCCCCGACCTCATCGGCACCATGACAGATATGTCCAGCGTGGACGATGCGTCGGTGGACGCCATTTACTCCAGCCACAACATCGAGCACCTCTATCCCCATGAAGTGCCTCTGGCTCTTGCCGAGTTCCGGCGCGTTCTCAAGCCCGATGGCTTCGCCATCATCACCTGCCCTGACATGCAATCCGTCTGCGCCCTTGTCGCCAACGGCCAGCTTACGGAACCCGCCTATATTTCCGCTGCAGGCCCCATCAGTCCTCTGGACATCCTGTACGGCCACCGCGCAGCCATGGCACAAGGCAATCTCTACATGGCCCACCGTTGCGGCTTTACCTGGCAGTCGATGAACGACGCCCTGCGCGCCGCAGGCTTTCCGATTGTCGCCTCGGTCGCCAGACCTGAAGCATTTGACATCTGGGCTGTCGCCAGCAACAGCCCGCGCAGCGAAGCGGAAATCCACCAGCTGGCCGCCCAGTATTTCCGCATGTAGTCTGCGCTCATCAAGATCCAAACAGTCAGGCACTTGCTGCCTTAAAAAAAAGGCAATGCGCCCACCAGAGCGCATTGCCTTTTTGTCGGTCCGCGTTTGCCATACCAGCCGCATTCGGCCGGCATGGACTGCTGCAATCAGCGCAGCAGCGACAGCACACCTTGCGGCAGTTGATTGGCTTGAGCCACCATGGCGGTACCTGCTTGCTGCAGGATCTGAGCGCGGCTCAGATTGGCAGTTTCGGTGGCAAAGTCTGCGTCGGTAATACGCGAGCGAGCCGATGCCGTGTTTTCCGAAGCGACTTGCAGGTTGGCAATCGTGGCTTCAAAGCGATTCTGGGAGGCACCGAAAGTCGCACGCATGTCGCTGACTTCCTTCAATGCAGCATCAATGGAGCTGACTTCGCTCAATGCAGCCGCAGCGTCGGTGCCCAGCGTTGCAGCCGATGCAGCGGTACCGCCGTAGCCCGTCGCAGCATTAGCCTTGATATCAATCTGGTTGTCGGCTGCAGTGTTCGCGCCCACCTGGAAGGTGAAGGTCGCATTGGCCTGCAGCAGTTTCTTGCCGTTGAACTCGGTGTTGTTGGTGACACGGGCGATTTCTTCACCCAGCTGCTTGTACTCCTTGTCCATCGAGAGACGGTCATTGGTGGAGTTGGTGCCGTTGGCAGCCTGAACGGCGAGTTCACGCATGCGCTGCAGATTGTCGGTGATCTTGCTCAGTGCGCCTTCGCCAGTCTGTGCCAGCGAGATGCCATCGTTGGCGTTGCGAACCGCCACATTCATGCCACGGACCTGTGCATTCATGCGCTCAGCAATAGCCAGGCCTGCAGCGTCGTCCTTGGCACTGTTCACGCGCAGGCCGGAAGACAGGCGCTGCATGGTGGTGGACAGCGAGGACTGCGAAGTGCTCAGGTTGCGCTGGGCGTTGAGCGATTGCAGGTTGGTGTTGATGGACATGGTCATGGCGGTAACTCCTCAGTGAAATTCAAGACTTCTGAACTAGCTGTGGATGCGTTCTTTTGCTTCATCCATCTGCTGATGGTGTTTTCGGCGGCCCGAGGACGGACTTGAGGAGTTTTTTGGTTTTTTTTGCAGAAAAGGAGTCCAGCATCGTGGAATGCAGGCTCCTGATGCCAACTCCGCGGAATCGTCTCGCCGGGAAAAACAGTCGGAACATGTTGGCGCAAACGTACGAACGCGAACCATTTTCGTCTGCTGCGAAATCCGCTGTAGCCATAGCAGCTGCGCTACCCGCAAGCAAGCGTTTCCATTGAGCCAACCGATTTCGGCCCCGAATCCAGGCCGAACAAACGATGACAAAGACGACAAGGCCGGTACGACAGCTGCACAGCCTGCGCTTACCCATCTCTGTGGCAGGAGTGGCGCAAGAGTCAGCCGACCAGTGTCTCGTTCGGCTGGCTCATCCGGGCCGACTCCAGGGGCATTGACCGGGCCGATACCGCGTTCGCCCGGTGGCCGCCACGCAGATTGCGCCGATGATGCAGAAGGCGCGGTGCAATGCGCTGACTGAAGCTGCACGCCTCCAGCCCAAGCTCACCAGCTGGCAAGCTTCTCATGGCAACTGACACCTACGGCAAGAGGCTTCCTTATAGAGAACACTTTTTCCCGTGTTTTGTAGGACGGCAGGGGTGGTCAACTGGAAAATTTATCCGGCCATCACCTCAGGTGTGGCAGCGATGGAAAGCATCCGCGGCGGCTCCAGGCCCAGGTCCTGGTAGCTGACGCACAGATCAGCCGCGGGCTTGCCTTCGCACCAACGCGTCCAGGCCTGACGCAGCCCCAGGGCCAGTGCCTGCGATACCATGCCGGCCTGGCCACTTTCCTGTGCCTGCAGCACGGGGCGCAGCGCCTGGCGGATGGAAGACAGTTGCTCCAGGTTGTCACTCCAATGGCGGGCCAGGTGCAGCAGTTCCTGCGGATTGCGCGCTGCGAAATCGGCCGCCAGACCGACGCGGGCCAGCACTTCGGCGGACTGGCGACCGCACAGCAGCTCGCCCGTCAGAGTCAATGTGGGCACACCCATCCAGAGCGCATGATTGGTGACAACGCCTCCAGAAAAAGGAAAGGTGTCCAGGCAGATGTCGATGTCGGCATGCGCCTTCATGTAGGCGCCAAAATTTGTTCTGGAGATGAAGCGTACACGCTGCTCGTCGATGCCTTCTTCCTTCAGCCACTCTTGCAGATGAGGCGGCGGGCCGGAGGGGTCGCAGGCACCAATGACCATGCGTGCGTCAGGTACGCTGCGCAGTACCTGCGCCCAGATGGCCACGACTTCGCGGTTGACCTTGACCAGCCGGTTGAAGGAACCGAAGGTCAGATATCCGTTACGCAGCGCAGGCAAAGGCGCCACGGGTTCGGAGTGGATACCGCCCTCGAAGACATAGGCCAGCGGCAGGCGCAGCATGTTTTCGGTCAGTTGCTGGCGCACGGCATGGCCATCCAGCAGCAAATCGCTGAGCACCATGTAATCCATGGTCTGCAGCCCAGTGCTGCCCGGGTTGCCGATCCAGGTCAGCTGCAGCGGTGCGGCACGGCGGGCGAAGACGTCCAGCCGGTGCCCTGAGGTATGGCCGCTTAGGTCGAACAGGATGTCGATGCCATCATCGCGCACCAATCGCTCCACGGATTGAGCCGACATATCCCTCACATTGCGCCACTGAGCAAACAGTTTCATGAAATGGTCGGATACCTCGTCATAGGTTGGATTGTTGCAGTAAGCAATGCATTCCATATCCTGACGCTTGCTCAGCTCACGCATGACAGGCAGGAAGAACTTGGCTGCTGCATGACTGCGCAGATCCGCAGAGACAAAACCGATGCGTAGTACTTTATGGGGAAGACGGGCATTTGTGTGCTCTGCAATGCCCTTGCCACCGTGCTGCCGTTGCATCAACTCGCCATACGATCTGCAAGCTGACCCCATCTGTGCAGGATTGGTATGGGGAGAATGCATCATGATGTGCAGCCGGGCACTATGCCCACCGGTACTGTCCGGATACCGGGCAAGCAATTCGTCATAGTGATCCATGGCCTTTCGTACATCACCGCGCTTGCCCCAATACAGAGCTTCTGCATAAACCAGGTCATGCTCTCCAGGATGATGTGCCAGCCCCTGCTCCAGGGCTTTTGCCAATTTGTCCAGATCTTCTTTTTCGAGCTGCGCCACGCAGCGCAAGCGGTGAGTGCGCAAGGCGGAGCCATCTTCCTCCAGAAGCTTGTCCAACACTTCATCGCATTCTTCCCATTGCTTTTGCTGCAAAAGCACATGAGCCAGATCGTGAAGTACCAAAGCACGCATTTGGGGCTCAGGCTGCTGAGCGAGCACGCGACGCAGGCAAGCTGCGCATTCCGACAATCGAGTTCTGTCCTGCCTGAGAACGACAGCCAAGGAAGTCAAGGCATCCTGAGAGGCTGGCTCATTTTGAAGCGCCATGCGGTAAGCCATCTCGGCCTGCAATTGCCAGCCAAGGGCATGGAGCCAATAGCCGCAAGCCATATACATGCGGGTGCTTGATGCCTGCAGCATCAGCAGGGCCAGCAACTGCGCGGCAATTTGGTATTTTTCTTCACCATGCAATGCCTTGGACAAAGCCATCAGCGCCTGCGCCTTGTCCCCTTCATCGGCAGCTCGCAGCAGGGCATGCACATACCAGGGATAGGCCTCTTGCACCCTGCCTTGGGCAGCTAGAGCATCGCCCAATAGCCAGTAAAGCTTGACCACATCGGGCTGTAAAGCCAGCGCCGCCCGCAAAGACCGCTCGGCCTGGACGGGCTGCCCGCCCTCCAGCAGCAATTCGCCTTGCAGCATTTGCAGACCAAGATCACCCGGCAGTTGCCGTACTGCACTGGCGGCTGCGGCCAAGGCAGCTTCACGATGGCCGCGCTCCTGCTCCAGATTGATACGCGCTTGCCATAGCAAGGCACTGCGCGGGTATTGGCGCTGCAGCACCGCCAACTTCTCACTGGCAGCACCGAATTTGCGCAGTTGCAGCAGCTGTGCCAGCGCCTGTACAGGCCCCGGCGGCAAGTCAGGCTCGGCGTGCGGAAGCACTTTCTTAGCGGGAGCAAGTTCAGGCAACAGGGCCGCTTGTGCCTCGAGAAAGGCGGCAGCTTCCTCGCCGCGAGCCAAGACCAGGTCTTTTTTCAGCTGCTCCAGCGAAATTTCCGGCATGTTCTGCTTGCGTGCCATGCCAATCAGCATGTCCGCCATATCCAGCAATCCTTCACGGATCAGCATGTTGATATAGGTACGCCAGTAGATGAAGGCTCTGGGATTGGCGCCGATGGCGGCCTCCAGGTACGGCAATGCATCGGCGCTGCGCAGCATATGCTGGCCCAGCAGCAACCCCATGCCGTACAGCGCCTCGGCATTGCCCGGATCTTGCTCCAAAGCCTGGGCATAGGCTTGCCTCGCGGCCTCGTATTCCCATTGCTCGTGCAATTTGAGGGCTTGCTGCAGATGCATGGTATCGGTCATTGGTAGCGGCACAGTCATGGCGGATTGCGGGGAAATACTGTGCATGGTGCCTCGAAGTGCACCCAAGCAATGCCCGGATCAGCGGCGGAAAATTCCCTCAGCTCAGGAGCTGTCGCAATTTGAGCAGCTCGGTATTCCAGCTGCCCTCCTGCTCTTGGACCAGGAGCTGCACATGCGGATACCAGCCACAGCTGCCGCCGCAGATTTGCCAGCGCCAGTTCGGCAGGTGAGGTATCAACCCCCAGGTGTGTACACCCATGGCGCCTGCCAGATGCAGCGCCGTGTTGTCGATGCTGACCACATGATCGCAGCGGGAAATGAGCCAAGCCATGCCTTCCACGTCGGAGAAGCAATCGGCCGTATCGACAAGTTCAAAGCCGGCATGCCGGGCCATTTCCAGGTCTTGCGGTGGCGCCAGGTACTGCAGATTGACCAGAGCATGCCGCGATGGATCGAAAGCGGACAGCAGTGCCTGCATGCTCACGGAGCGCAGTGCACCGAAATCTTCATTCATGCTCAGCCAGCTGATGCCCACATATTGCTTGCCAGGCTGCCGACACCAATCCAATTCCGGTCGCGCCTCTGAAACGGGACGCAGTACAGGTTCCATCAGGGGCGGTGTATGGACCCGCTCCGGCCAAAGCGTGAACAAACCGCCCACAGGCAAGTGAGCGTCGAAACCCGCCAGATCAGCCGGAGGCCGGGACTGACCTTTTGGCGGACGCTGCACGAAATGCAGCCAGGGGAAATTCTCGGCATACATTCTTAGCAGGCGACGGTCGCACTCCACCGTGAATTCGCAGGGCAGATCCCGCAGAAAGACAAAGAAGCGCGAAAACATGATTTCATCGCCCAATCCCTGCTCAGCCCAGACAAGCACCTTGCGTGATTTCGCTGCAGGCGCCCAAAGCGAAAGCTTTTGGAAGACCGTCAAATCCTCATCACTGAACCGATATGCATAGTTTGTCGCACCGTCTGCGAGATAACCTGCAGATAACTGTGAAAGCGATAAATGAAAGATGCTTTTGGCAGAAGGCTCGATCTCTATGGATTTCCTATAACAGTCCACGCTGCCCTGAAAGTCCATTTTTTCATACAAAATCTGCCCCATGTGGAACCAGCTGCCCGCATGCTCCGGATTCTGCTGAAGCGCCGTCTCGAGAGCGACGTATGCCATATCGAGTCGCCGCGATTTGGCGCAGTACAGGGCCAACGCATGATAGAGCGCAAGATATTCCGGGTTCCGGCCGATGGCGGCAAGATATTCTTCCACCACTTTCTCAAAACGTTCATTTTCGGCCAGCCCAAACAGCTTTTGCAGGATGCGAGGCTCTGGTCTCATCGCGAAAACACCAGGAAAGTCGACTCATTGGTCAGCTGAAAGTCCATACTGGATGCCGATTTATGCGGTATCTTTTGATACTTCATCAGACGGAAACCATGGACATTGGCTTGCTGAATATAGAATTCAGCATCTCTGTAAATATGCCGGCCCGCGAATGTTCGATTCCAGCGAGCGTCCATGAGGCCCTGCAGCCAGACCTGAACCGGTGGCATATCGGCCCACAAGCCTTCCAGCATCTCCTGCTCCAGGACCTGCATCACGTCCGCCAGCAGCAGGCAGTCGCCAGCCGCCGCGTCCAGCACCTGCAATATCTTCACCAGATCGCCCCCCTGCTGCTGCACCTGCCCGGTAACCGCATCCACCATACGCCAACCGGTCGAAACATTACCTTGGAGCTCCAGCACGCGACGGCCCTGTGCTTGCGCCCGGACGAAGTCCGCCAGCGCCCAGCCGCATGGCTCTTGCTGCGGTGCCAATGGTGCTTTGGGCACCCACTGCCGGGTTGCCACCGTCCCGTTGCGGTAGAAATCCGACCGCTCTGCAATCGGACACAGCAAGTAATTGCTTGCATGCACCAACTCAAAGGCACGATGGACCCGGTAGCCATTCTCGACAACCCAGGAAAAGAAGCAGCCTTTGTTGGCGTTGCCGACCTCGATCATGATGAGAGGGCGCTGCTGCTGGATCAGCTGGCGCCCGCCTTCCAGAACCTCCAGCTCCATGCCTTCCACATCGATTTTCAGCAGATCAATGGCCGCACCAAAAGCATGCCCATCCAGGGTCTCGACGCGGATGGCCCCTCCCTGCGCCACATTCAAGCGGCTGGCACCCTGATTGGCAATGTCGAAATGCCCCAGCATCGCAGTGCATGGCCTGCTACCCATGCCCAATTCATGCACCTGATAGCGCGACGGATCGATACGGTTGATTTCGAAATTCCTGCGCAACTGGATCGCATTGGTCGTCACCGGTTCAAAGCAGTCGATTCTGGCGGCATCGGCAATGCAACTCCAGAAGATAGCATGGTTTCCGATATTGCTGCCCACATCCACAATATGCGGCTGCCGTGGCAGGATGTACAGGGTTTCGACCAGTTCCCGGGCCTCAAAGAACATCTCGTTGGCCAGATAATTCTGAATATGGTCCAGGGTATTGCTCAATTGGAATTTTGCATTTTTCCCTGCAAAATCAATATCGACCACTACATCGTTTTCTTGGCAGAACTGTGCAAATACATTACCAACAGCCCGTCTCCAATCTCCTCCCGATGCAGAGCGCGGCCCTGTCGAATGCTGTCCTCTGACATTAAAGAAAAGCGGCTTTTCAGACTTGAGACAGGTATATTTTCGCCATAACTGCAGATAGTATTTGAAATCTTCCCCGCAATCCATTTGCACATCAAACGGATTTTCCAAAGCGATGCGCGCCTTGACAAAATGGCCCATCTGCAATGTAAGAAACGGGTCATGCTTGAGAATATCCTCAAGGCCATGAATGGGCATTATCTGATTCGGTCGCATCATACGACTGCTGCCATCGGGAGAGGATTCATGGATGGCACCCCAGATGGCGTCGTAATGCTCCAGATGGCCCGCAACCTGCTCGAACGCATCTTCAGCAAGCAAGTCGTCGGCGTCCAGAAAGAAATCCAGTCCGAATTCTGCGCCACAGCCCGCCGGACAGCCAGGTTCCTGGCCCTTGAGCGCCCTTGCCCAGCCGCATCATCCCAGCACAGAACATCGATCTCTGAAAACGCTCCCTTGCCTTTCGCAATGGCTTGGTACACGGAAGCAGTGGCTCTGTGCACCAAAGTCGCATGGCCTGGACCCACGGGGATCACGATGCTGCATTTCATTTTCAGGTCCTTGTCGAAGAAGTCCGAAGAGCCATACCAGGAAAGAGCACGTGCCGGACAGTATTTGCCAGTGTTACTTTGCCTCAACAAGCCCCCTACAAAAACACCGAAAGCTGCCGATGTAAGGGCAGATCCCCTGGCTTTTCCAGCCATACCTCGCCAGTCACCCCCCTCACAATCCCCCCATGCTTGTCCTTATTGGTTACATCGTCGCCTTCGGCTGTATCTTCGGCGTGTACGTGCTGCACGGCGGCAACGTTTCGGTTCTCGCCAAAGCCCTGCCCTTTGAAATGCTGACCATCGGCGGCGGCGCCCTGGGTGCGTTCATCGTCTGCAACCAGCCCAAGGTGCTCAAGGCCACGGCCAAGGCCATTCCGGCAGCAGTCAAGGCAACCCGCCACAACAAGGCACGCTTCATGGAGCTGATGGCCCTGCTGTACGAGCTGCTGCAGAAGGCACGCAAGGAAGGCCTGATGTCCATCGAGGGCGATGTGGAAGAACCCCATGAATCGGCCATCTTCCAGAAATATCCCGAGTTGCTGGCCGACCACCATGTCGTCGAGTTCCTCACGGACTATCTGCGCATGATGGTGTCGGGCAATCTCAATTCGCACGAGATCGAAGCGCTGATGGACAGCGAGATCGATGCCCACCACGCCGAGGCCCACGGCCCGGTCGGAGCCCTGAATCGCCTCGCGGGCGCGCTGCCGGCTTTCGGCATCGTGGCCGCCGTGCTGGGCGTGGTGAACACCATGGGCTCGGTGGGCCAGCCGCCGTCGGTGCTGGGCGGCATGATCGCCTCGGCCCTGGTCGGCACATTCCTGGGCATCTTGCTGGCCTATGCGCTGGTGGAGCCCATGGCGGCGCTGATAGAGCAGCGCGCGCAGGACGCGGCCAAGGAGCTGGAATGCATCAAGGCCACGCTGCTGGCCAGCATGCAGGGCTACAACCCGGCCACGGCCATCGAGTTCGGCCGCAAGGTGCTTTTCTCGACCGAGCGCCCGGGCTTCCTGGAGCTCGAAGCCCACGTCAAGGGCAAGAAGTGATGCCGGAAACCATGCAGCTCAGCGCAACAGCGCCCTGGTGCGGAGGCCGCCATGGCTGAAAAGAAACTCCAGCCCATCATCATCAAGCGCGTCAAGAAGCGCACCCATGGCGCGCATGGCGGCGCCTGGAAGATTGCCTATGCCGACTTCATGACGGCCATGATGGCGTTCTTTCTGCTGATGTGGCTGCTGGGCTCCACCGCCAAGGGCGAGCTGCAGGGCATTGCCGCCTATTTCTCTTCACCGCTGAAGGTCTCGATGGCCGGCGGCGACGGCTCGGGCAACAGCTCCAGCATCATTCCCGGCGGCGGCAACGACCTGGCCAAGGTGCACGGCCAGGTACGTCGGTCCGAGAACGACGATACCTCCAACCGCCGCTCCAGCACCGCCTCGGAAAATTCCGATGCCGTTACCCAGGACGCCAAGCGCATCCAGGCGCTCAAGGCCAAGGTGGACGCGCTGATCGCCAGCAATGCGCGCCTGAATGAATTCCGCTCGCAGATCCGCACCGAGATGACGCCCGACGGCCTGCAGATCCAGATCGTGGACGAGCAGAACCGCCCCATGTTCGACAGCGGCAGCGCCGTGCTCAAGCCCTATATGCGCGACATTCTGCGCGAAGTGGGCTCGGCCCTCTCCAATGCGGAAAACCGCATCAGCCTCTCGGGCCATACGGATGCCGCACCCTACGGCAACGGCGACCGCGGCTACAGCAACTGGGAACTGTCGGCCGACCGCGCCAACGCTTCGCGCCGCGAACTGGTGGCCGCCGGCATGCCCTTGAACCAGCTGGCGCGCGTGCTGGGCCTGGCCGACAGCGATCTGCTGCTGCCGGATGAGCCACGCGCACCGCAGAACCGCCGCATCACCATCACGGTGCTGACCAAGGAAGCCGAAAAGCGGCTGCTGGGCTCCAATCGTGCAGAGAAGATCGGCACCGCCGACCTCGCTGCCGGCACCAGCCCCCGGCCGGTCCTGGCGCCACAGGCCGGCATGCCGCACACAGCGCCCAGAAACGCTTCTGCAACGCCTGCCCCGGAGGTTTCCCTGAGTGAGAATGAAGTCTTTGTAACAAGTTCTGAAGTTCCTGCCCAGAGTGCCGAAAAGCAGGACAATGCACGCCAATTGCCATGATGATTCAAATTGTTACCAAAATGGCCGTATCCCAGACCTCTATGACCGAAAGGGCCTCTCGTGGCTAATGCCCTGCGCTTTTTGATTGTTGACGACTTCTCCACCATGCGCCGCATCGTGCGCAATCTGCTCAAGGAAAGCGGCTTTCCCGATGCGGACGAAGCAGAAGACGGCGTGGCAGCCCTGCACAAGCTGCGCTCGAGCAAGTTCGACTTTGTCGTCACCGACATCAACATGCCGAACATGAACGGTTTCCAGCTGCTGGCGGAAATCAAGCAGGACGACAAGCTCAAGCACCTGCCCGTGCTCATGGTCACGGCCGAGGCGCGCAAGGAGGACATCGTGGCCGCAGCCCAGGGCGGCGCCGCAGGCTATATCGTCAAACCCTTCACCAAGGCCACGCTGGAGGAGAAGGTCAACCTGATCCTCAAGAAACTGGGCATGTAAGCCATGAACAGCAGCAGCCCGGAGGCTCCGGCCGGCCACGTCCACCACAAGATTGGCCTGCTTACGCGCCAGTTGCACGACTCGCTCAATGAGCTGGGTTATGCGGACCGGCTGCGTGGCAGCATGGGTGAGCTGCCGGATGCGCAAAGCCGCCTCTCCTACATCGCGCGCCTGACCGGCGAAGCCGCCGAAAAGGTGCTCAGCCGTGTGGAAGTGGCCAAGGCCCAGCAGGATGCGCTGGCCGAGCGCGTGCGCACCATGCGCGCCGACCTGATCAAGGACCCCGTGGCAGCCGTGGCCAAAGGCCACATCATGAATTTCCTGCAGGAAGTGGAGGAAGGCTCGCAGCAGGCCGACGCCCATCTGACCGAGATCATGATGGCGCAGGACTTCCACGACCTCACCGGCCAGGTGATTGCCCGTGTGGTGGCACTGGCCGCCGACCTGGAATCGCAGCTGGTGGAGCTGCTGATCCAGACCTCTCCCGATCCGCAGGCCGCGGCGGCTGCGCCGCAGGAAAAGCCGGCTGAGCACCTGGCCGGCCCCGTGGTCGACCCCGAAAACACGCCCGACGTGGTGACCTCCCAGTCGCAGGTGGACGACCTGCTGGCGAGCCTGGGCTTTTAACCACTAGCACGGCTTCCACTGATCTTGCTTCAGAGGCCTCGCTGGCCGCGCCGGGTTTCGCCCCGGCAGGCGACCTACTCTTCTTGCTCGCGCAAGCAGAGTAGGCAGAAGAAGCGCGCCCTGCTGTCTGCGTCCCTGCGCTTCGCTCCGGGCAAACCTGCGTCACGCAATCCAGTCTGCGGTGCCGCCCAACTCGCTATGCGCTTGCAGCGCGCCGCTCGGACAAACGGCGGCAAGTCAGAGGACGAAGCAACGCTGTCCTTCGGCAGCGTTGCCCGCAACCTGAATCACGTGCCGCAGGCGCAGACACAAGGGGATGGATACGGGCAGCCGGCGAGGGTCGTGACGAAAATAACATCCAACCCAATAGTCACAAGTGATAGCAGCTATCAAATCTGAAAGAGGCTATCCCGCTCCCGCTTTGCCCCTTGTGCCCACGCCTGCGACGGCGGCCTCTTGTTGCGCGCGGCTGCACCGCAGAGTGCAGCCGCATCGTCATCAAACTTGCGGCCGTTTGTCTGAACGAAGCGCCTCAGGCGCGCAGTGAGTCGGGCCGCAGCGCAACAAGAGGCTGACGGCGCAGGTTGCCTGCAGGCGAAGCCGGAGGGATGCGGGCAGCAGGGTCGCCTTTTCTTTGGCTACTTTCATTTGGCGAAGCAAAAGAAAGTAGCTCGGCTGCCGGGCCGAAACCCGGCCTCTGTCACACGCAAGTAAGGGCCAGGCAAAGCCACTAATACCAGCCAGCTTTCAGATAAGCAGCCCTGCAGCGCCGCTTATCCACGCATTGCCCGCGCCGCCAGTTCGCACAATGACGCCATCCAATCCGTCATTGCGCCATGGCCGACTCCCAAGACAAAAACCTGCCCGCAACCGCACGCAAATTGCAGAAAACGCGTGCGGACGGCCAGGGTGCGCGCTCGCGTGACCTGTCGCACCTGGCCATCCTGGGTACGGGCGCGGCACTGATGCTCATCGGTGCGCAGCCACTGGTGCAGCATCTGCGCCTGGCCATGGCCCAGCAACTGGCCTTTGACGGCAGCATTGCCAGGAACCCCGCACAGATGCTCGAGCGCCTGCAGTCCATGCTGGGCCTGGGCCTGGTCATCGCGCTGATCTTCGCCATCGTGACCACCGGCGCCTCCGTGCTGGCGGGTGTGGCCGCGGGCGGCTGGATCTTCAGTTTCAAGCCCATACAACCCCAGTTCAGCCGGCTCAATCCCCTCAAAGGCTTGGCCAATCTGTTTTCCAAGCAGCAGCTCGTCACCGTGAGCAAGATGGTGCTGATGACGGCCATCCTGGGCTTTGTCGCCTGGAAGTTCATGGGCAGCCGCATTGCCGAGGTCACGGCCGTTTCCACCCAGCCTTCGCCCATGGCCCTGTCCATGGTGGGCTCATGGCTGACCAGCGGCGTGGCGCTGCTGCTCGTCGTGGTGCTGCTGGTGGCCGTGATCGACGTGCCGCTGCAGGCCTTTCTGTTCAAGTCGCGCCTGAAGATGAGCCACGAGGAAGTCAAGCAGGAGCACAAGGAATCCGAAGGCAACCCGCAGATCAAGGGCAAGATCCGCCAGAAGCAGCGCGAGATCGCCGACCGCGCCAGCGTCTCGGCCGTGCCGCGCGCCGACTTCGTGGTCACCAACCCCACGCACTACGCCGTGGCCCTGCGCTACGACGAGCACACCATGGCCGCACCCCAGGTGATCGCCAAGGGCACCGACCTGGTAGCCCTCAAGATCCGCGAAGTGGCGGGGGCACACAAGATCCCGGTTCTCGAATCGCCCATGCTGGCTCGTGCGCTGTACGCCCATGCCGAACTGGACCAGGCCATTCCTGCGGCGCTCTACACCGCCGTCGCCCAGGTGCTGGCTTATGTCTACCGCCTCAAGGCCGCGCTGCGCGGCGAAGGCCCCATGCCCGGCGACCTGGGCCAGCCCGCCGTGCCGGTGGAGCTGGACCCCCATCGCGGACGGACCCAGACCGCCATGCAACCGACTACACAGCCGCCGGCCGGCACCCCCGAAGGTAAAGCCTGATGACAACGAATCCGCTTCAATCCCTGCAACAGTGGACGGGCTCCAACAGCAAGGCCCTGCAGGGCCTGACCGCACCGCTGCTGGTGGTGGCCATCCTGGCACTGATGGTGCTGCCGATTCCGCCGTGGATGCTGGACACCTTCTTCACCCTCAACATCGCCGTGGCGCTGATGGTGATGATGGTGGCCGCCTACATGATCAAGCCGCTGGATTTCGCGGCCTTTCCCTCGGTGCTGCTGCTGACCACGCTGATGCGTCTGTCGCTGAACGTGGCCTCCACCCGCGTGGTGCTGCTCGAAGGCCACACAGGCCCGGGCGCGGCCGGCGCGGTGATCGAGGCCTTCGGCCACTTCCTGATCGGGGGCAACTTCGCCGTGGGCCTGATCGTGTTCGCCATTCTCGTGGTCATCAACTTCGTGGTGATCACCAAGGGCGCCGAGCGCATTGCCGAAGTGTCGGCCCGCTTCACGCTAGACGCCATGCCCGGCAAGCAGATGGCCGTGGACGCCGATCTGAACGCCGGGCTGATCGACGAGACCGAGGCCAAGCGCCGCCGCGCCGAAGTGCAGGAGGAAGCCAACTTCTTCGGCTCCATGGACGGCGCCAGCAAGTTCGTGCGCGGCGACGCCATTGCGGGCATTCTGATCCTGGTCATCAACATCATCGGCGGCTTTGCCATCGGCATGGCCCAGCACGGCCTGTCGGCGGGCCAGGCCGCCGACAGCTACATCCTGCTGGCCGTGGGCGACGCGCTGGTGGCGCAGATACCGGGCCTGCTGATCTCGGTGGCCTCGGCCATGGTGATCTCGCGCGTGGGCAAGGATACCGACATGGGCCGCCAGATCGTGCAGCAGCTGTTCATGTCGCCCAAGGTGCTGGGCATTGCCGCCGCCATCCTGGTGCTGCTGGGACTGATTCCCGGCATGCCTCACCTGGCCTTCCTGACCATGGGCGGCCTGCTGGGCTGGCTGGCCTGGGCACTGGACAGGCAGCAGAAGGCCCGCGCCGCCACACCCGCCCCCGCCCCGTCGGCCCAGGCCAGCCAGTCCGACGGCGAAGCCACCT
>Ga0153918_1000651_pt1 | contig 15664 bp, 18 predicted proteins | sample TSFL002MetaG_FD_104687 | JGI IMG/M metagenome (GOLD analysis project Ga0153918, IMG submission 104687) | Attine ant fungus gardens microbial communities from Florida, USA - TSFL002 MetaG | ecosystem: Host-associated > Fungi > Mycelium > Unclassified | place: USA: Florida, Paynes Creek Historic... | reverse complement strand
GCGGCAGTGGCGGCTCGGGCGCTGGCGGCTCAGGTGGCGCATCTGGTGGCGGTAGCTCCGGCGGTTGACGGCAATGGGATTGCAGCCTCGACAAGACGGGCCAGCGAGCGGCGAGCGCCGGTCAGCCCGCTGAGCCCTTGGCGGTCAGGAAGCAGTCACCACCCGCCTGGCGTCCCTGCGCACAGCTTGCGGAGGGACGCCATAGCCGCGCATGAAGGCCTCGCGCATGTGCCGCCGATCCCTGAAGCCGGCCTCCTTCGCCACCACGTCCAGGCTGTGCCTGCTCTGCTCGATCAGCAGCCTGGCCGCTTCAAGCCGCAAGCTCTCCACGGCCTTGGCCGGTGACTGTCCGGTCTCGGCGGTGAATACACGGGTGAATTGCCGGGGGCTCAAATGCACAGCTTCGGCGAGCTCCTCGACACTCAACGGCCGACTCAGGTGCTTGCGCGCATAGTCCAGGGCGCTCTGGATCCGATCCGACTTTGGCGAAAGGGTCAGCAGCTCGGAATGTTGCGATTGCCCACCCGAGCGGCGTTGATGCATCACCAGCTTGCGTGCCACGGACCTGGCCATGTCGGTTCCCAGGTCCTTTTCCACCATGCCAAGCGCCATATCCAGGGCGGCGGTCATGCCAGCCGAGGTCCAGATCTGCCCATCGACAATGAAGATCCGATCGTCCTCCACTTCAATTTTAGGATGCAGCTCACGCAGCTTTTTCGCATAGGCCCAGTGCGTGGTGGCTCGCCGGTTATCCAGCACGCCCGCCTGGGCCAGGATGAAACAACCGGTACACAGGCCTGCGGTACGTCGAGCGCCGTCGACGAAGCTTCGCACGCTGGCCAGCACTTGCTCACTGGGCGGCGTCAGCGGGGTCAAGGTCCCGGTGATCATCCAGGTGTCGGCCAGACCAGGCGCGCCCAGCGGTAGCGTGTCCATGTACATCCCCAGCGAAGAGCGCACCGTGCCACCCTCGATGGAAAAGTTCTGGATCTTGTAAACCGCTTCGCCCGCGACGATGTTCGCGAACTCGAATACCGACTGCGTCGCCAGCGACATGATCTGGAACCCTTCGGTGATGAGGTAGCCGACCCGGTGCATGATTAGCACTCCTTGTTCAATGTCTTGAAAACGTACCATATACGTCGTTCAAGACAAAAGCGACCTGTTCCATCATGGCGCTACACCCAATCAGGAGCAGGAGCACGACCATGACCCAGCCATTCAAAGGCACCGCCCTCATCACCGGCGCTTCCACCGGCATTGGTTCCATCTACGCGGAACGTTTGGCACGCCGAGGTTACGACCTGGTGCTGGTCGCCCGGAACCGCGAACGCCTCAACACGCTGGCTAGCCGGCTCACCACGCAAACCCGACAGAACGTGGAGGTATTCCCGGCAGATCTGGGCAACGCCGACGACCTGGCCAGGGTGGAACGCAAACTGCGTGAGGACGCCAGCATCAGCCTGCTGGTGAACAACGCGGGCATCGGCACTCACACCAGCCTGCTGGAAAGCGATGTCGAGCGCATGGCCGAAATGATCAGCCTCAACGTCACCGCCCTCACCCGCCTCACCTATGCAGCCGTCCCAGGCTTCATAGCGCGCAAGCAAGGCGCCGTCATCAACATCTCGTCGATCGTCAGCCTGGCGCCGGAGCTGCTCAACGGCGTGTACGGCGCCAGCAAGGCCTATGTCACCGCCTTTACCCAGTCGCTACACAAGGAGCTTGCGGACCAGGGCATCAGGATCCAGGCAGTCCTGCCTGGGGCCACAGCGACCGACTTCTGGCAGATCGGCGGTTTGCCGGTCGAGAACCTGGATCCCGCCATCGTCATGTCGGCCGAGGACCTGGTGGACGGTGCCTTGCAGGATTTCGACGACGATGTGCTGATTTCCATCCCCTCGATGCATGACCTGCAATCGTTCGAACGCTATGAAGCCAGCCGAAAGGCCCTGCTCGGCCAGCTGTCCAGCAACCAGCTTGCTCCTCGCTACAACGCCAGGTGATCCCCGTTCGCCGGATGAAGCCAGCCAGTCCAGACGTGGCTGCTTCACCCGATTTTGGCTGTCGCGAGCGCGGTCAGCCCTCCAACCGGCGCTATCGGTTACCACAAAGCGCCGCGCAGCAGCGAACACCCGCGCCTCGATGGAAGGCGCGCGATAAAATTGTACAAAAATATTCGGCTGTATAGATTTTTCCTGGCGCTTGCACTATACCTTGTACAGTAAATTCATTTTGTACAGGTATTGTGCATGTCCAACTACCTGCAACATTTCACCGAACGCTTTGCCACGCTGGGTCCAGACAATCTTGAGCTGCTCGGCGACTTGTACAGCGAGGATGTGAATTTCCGCGATCCACTGCATCATATCAGCGGGCTCTCGGCCTTGCGTGGCTATTTCGCACAGCTGTATGCCAATGTCTCCGAGGTCGGCTACCGCTTCGAAGGGCTCGATGAGCCAGCGCCGGGCCACGGCTACATCCGCTGGGTCTTGCACTACCGTCATCCGCGCCTGGCCGGCGGCCAGCCGATCAGCCTGCAAGGCTGTAGTCACCTGCGCTGGCGTGGGCGGGTGTACTTTCATCAGGACTATTTCGACGCTGGCGCCTTGCTCTATGAACATGTTCCGGTGCTGGGCGGCGCGGTTCGCTGGCTCAAGGGCAGGCTGGCATGAGCCGCTGCTGGTTGACCGGCGCCAGCAGCGGCATCGGCGCAGCACTGGCGCAGCGCCTGCTGGAGCAAGGCCACCAGGTAGCGCTTGGGGCGCGGCAAGCCGAGCGGCTGGCAGGCCTGGCCGCACAATTTGCCGGCCAGGTGTTGTTGGCCGTCGGCGATGTCGACCAGCCAGAGCAGGTGGCACGCATCGCCGCACAGATCGAGCAGGCCTGGGGTTCGCTGGACCTGGTGATCCTCAATGCCGGCACCTGCGAATACCTCGAGCCGGGGCAATTCGACCCGGCACTGGTCGAGCGGGTCATGCGCACCAACCTGATCGGCACCAGCCATTGCCTGGCGGCCGCCCTGCCCTTGCTGCGCCGCAGCGAGCGGCCACATCTGGTGGTCATCGGCAGCTCGGTCAGCTGGTTGGCCTTGCCGCGGGCCGGTGCCTACGGGGCGTCCAAGGCAGCGCTGCGCTACCTGGTCGAATCCCTGCGCCTGGACCTGTCCCGCGAGAACATTGATGTCACCCTGGTCAGCCCCGGCTTCGTCGATACCCCGCTGACCCGCCGCAACGACTTCCCCATGCCCCAGCTGTGGAGTGCCGAGCGCGCCGCCAGGCACATTGTTGCGCGCCTGCCCCGTCGCCCGCTGGAGATCACCTTCCCCGCCACCTTCACCCTGTTGCTGCGCCTGCTCGGCGCATTGCCGGCACGCTGGCGCCTGAAGCTGGGCCAGCGCCTGGCGCGACAACCCGAGGACTGACCCATGCGCATCGCCATCATCGGCAGCGGTATCGCTGGCCTCACCTGCGCCCACTTGTTGTCACGCCGGCATGCCGTCACCGTTTTCGAAGCGGCCGACCGGGCGGGCGGGCACACCCATACCGTCGATGTGCAGTGGCGCGGCCAGCAGTATGCGGTGGACACGGGCTTCATTGTCTTCAACGACTGGACCTACCCGCAGTTCATCCGCCTGCTGCAGCACCTGGGCGTCGGCTCGCGGGTGACCGAGATGAGTTTTTCGGTGCACGACCCGCGTAGCGGCTTCGAGTACAACGGGCACGACCTGCTCAGCCTGTTCGCCCAACGGCGCAACCTGCTGTCGCCAGGCTTCTGGGGCATGTTGCGCGATGTGCTGCGTTTCAACCGCCAGGCCCTGGCCGACCTGGACCAACAGCGTATCGATGGCGCGACCACCTTGGGCAACTACTTGCGGGATAACCGCTACGGCGAGCGCTTCATCGAGCATTACATCGTGCCCATGGGTTCGGCCATCTGGTCGATGTCGCGGGCCGACATGCTGCACTTCCCCTTGCAGTTCTTCGTGCGCTTCTGCCGTAACCACGGCCTGCTGTCGGTCAACCAGCGCCCGCAGTGGCGGGTGATCGAGGGCGGTTCACGCAGCTACCTGGCGCCGCTGTGCCAGCCCTTTGCCGAGCACATTCGCCTCAACTGCCCGGTGCAACGGGTAAGCCGCGACGATGCGGGTGTGAACGTGACCTGGGCCGCTGGCAGCGAGCGCTTCGACAAGGTGGTCTTCGCCTGCCACAGCGACCAGGCGCTGGCGCTGCTGGACGCCCCCAGCGAACAGGAACAGGCGATCCTGGGTGCCATCCGCTACGCCAGCAACGACGTGGTGCTGCACACCGACACCCGCCTGCTGCCGCGCCGGCGCAGGGCCTGGGCCAGCTGGAACTACCGCCTGGGTGGCAGTGAACAGGCCCCCGCTGCACTCACCTACGACATGAACATCCTGCAGGGCATCGATGCGCCGGTGACGTTCTGCGTCAGCCTCAACCAGACAGCGCTGATAGACCCGGCACAGATCCTCGCCCGCTTCGAGTACGCACATCCCCAGTACAGCCTCGCCGCCGTAGCCGCCCAGGCCCGCCAGGGCGAACTGCAGGGCCCGCTGCACAGTTATTACTGCGGTGCCTATTGGGCCAACGGCTTTCACGAAGACGGCGTGCTCAGTGCACTGAACGTCGCCAGCCACTTCGGAGAGCAACTGTGAACAGCAGCCTGTGCCACGGCTGGCTCAGCCACCGGCGCCTGGCTCCCAGGCCGCACGCGTTCCGCTATCGCATCGGCCTGTTCTACCTGGACCTCGACGAACTGCCGCGCCTGCTGAGCCTCTCCCGTTGGCTCGGGCGTTCGCGCCTGGCGCCGTTGTGCTGGCGCGAAACCGACTACCTGCCGGCGCTGACTCGCCAGGGCAAGCCCTTGGGCGAGGCCGTGCGCCTGCTGGTCGGCCAGGCCACCGGGCAAGTGCCCGAAGGCGCCGTGCACCTGCTGACGCAACCGCGCTGCTGGGGGCTGTCGTTCAACCCGGTGAGCATCTACTTCTGCCACGACCGCCAAGGGCAGGTCACCAGCGTGCTGCTGGAGGTACGCAACACACCCTGGCGCGAGCGCTTCCACTACGTGCTGCCAGTGCAGGGCGACCTGGCCCGGCCCTTTACCGTGGCCAAGGCCTTCCATGTCTCGCCGTTCATGCCCATGGACATGGACTATCGGCTGCGCTTCGCCGTCGATGGGCAACGGGTGCGTGTGCACATGGAAAACTGGCAAGCCGGGCAACTGGTGTTCGCCGCGGACCTCGCCGTGCAGCGCCAGCCGCTCGACCGCGCCAGCCTGCAGCGGCACCTGCTGGCTTTTCCCTGGATGAGCCTGCGCACCGTCACCGGTATCTATTGGCAAGCCCTGCGCCTGCTGCTCAAACGCTCCCCTGTCTACGACCACACCGCCAGCCAGCACGACCTGTCGCTTGGCCAAGCCATACACGAGGACCCCGATCATGCCCGACCCGACCCTGAGCGTTAGCAAATCAGCCAGCATCGCGCCGCTGTTCGGCGGGCTGGCAAGGCGTGCGGTACTGGCCCAGCTGCGCAACCTGAGCCGTGGCCATCTGCGCCTGATCAGCCAGGGCCGGCAATGGACCTTCGGTGACGTCGCCAGCCCGCTCTATGCGGAAGTGGAGATTCTCGACGACGCAGCCTGGGGCCTGGTGGCCGGCAATGGCTCGATCGGCGCTGGCGAAGGTTACATCCACGGCTACTGGCGCAGCCCGGACCTGGCCGCGGTGACCCGCCTGTTCGTCGCCAACCTCGAAGTGCTGGACGCCATGGAAGGCGGCCTGGCCCGCCTGGCCCGCCCGGCCCTGCGCCTGCTGCATCACTTCAACCGCAACAACCGGCGCGGCGCGCGGCGCAACATCCTGGCCCACTACGACCTCGGCAATGCGCTGTTCGAACGGTTGCTCGATCCGACCATGATGTATTCCGCCGCGCAGTTCGACAGCGCCGAACAAACCCTGGAACAGGCGCAGTCGAACAAGCTCCGGCAGATCTGCCAGAAGCTCGAACTCAAGCCCGGCGAGCACCTGCTGGAAATCGGCAGCGGCTGGGGTAGCCTGGCCATCCACGCGGCCTTGCAGCACGGTTGCCGGGTGACCACCACGACCCTCTCCGCCGCGCAATACGCCCATACCCTGCAGCGGGTCAAGGCGCTGGGCCTGGATCGGCAAGTCACCGTGCTGCACGAAGACTACCGCGACCTGCGCGGGCGCTTCGACAAGCTGGTGTCCATCGAGATGATCGAGGCGGTCGGCCACCGTTACCTGCCCACCTATTTTCGACAATGCGCCACCCTGCTCAAGGACGACGGCCTGATGCTGCTACAGGCCATCACCATCCGCGATCAACGCTACGCCCAGGCCTGTCGTTCGGTGGACTTCATCCAGCGCTACATCTTCCCCGGTGGCGCACTGCCCTCGCTGAGCGTCCTGCTCGACACCGCCAGCCGCCAGACGGAGCTGAACCTGGTGCACCTGGAGGATTTCGGCCTGGACTATGCGCGCACCCTGCGCCATTGGCGCGACAACTTGCGCCATTCACGCACGGACCTGGCCAGGCTCGGTTATGACGACACCTTCCAGCGCCTGTGGGAGTTCTACCTGTGCTATTGCCAGGGCGGTTTCGAGGAACGGACCATCGGCGTCGCCCAGTTGTTGTGGGCCGGCCCCCAGGCGCGGCGGGCACCGCTACCGGATGCCTGATGATGGGCCGCCGTGTCTGGTTGCTGGGCAACGCGTTGTGGCTGCAGGCCGGCTGGTGGCTGTGTGTGCTGGGGGCGCACAGGCCGTGGCTGTTGCTGATGGTGGTGAGCGGCCTGCTGCTGCACCTGTGGCTAAGCCCCAGCGGAGAGCTGCGCGTGCTGCTGTGGGTAACGTTGGCCGGCTGCCTGCTGGACAGCACGCTGGGGCTGTTCGGTGTGTTCAGTTTCGCTCAGTGGCCGCTGCCACTGTGGCTAACACTGCTGTGGCTGGTGTTGGCCAGTGGCATGCGCCACAGCCTGGCAGGGCTCGGCCAGCCCGCGTGGCGCGCGGTGCTGCTGGGCCTGTTCGGTGGCCCGCTGGCCTATCTGGCTGGCGCCCGGCTGGCCGGTATCGAGCTGCCACTCGGGCGCCTGGAGACCGCGCTGATCCTGGCACCGGTCTGGGCACTGGGGCTACCGCTGGCCTTGCGATTCGCAGCACGGGGCTGATCACCACGCAGCATCGACGCTCGGTGTTTTTCCAGGCGCTCGCCCTGGCGGAGCCTTTACGTAACCCGGGCGCCATAGGCCTGCAGAGCTTTTTCATATGACTGGAGCATATTTTTACTAATTTCCCCCACCGCAGCTGTGGCGCACCATCCCCTGGTGAGTGACAACCGCCGTTCCAGTCATTTGCACCCAGCGCCTCGCGATACGCCCAGAACAACAAGAAAACCACTGCGCGCCGGTGCGCAGTGGGCTCGGGCCGACTGGCCCAACTGCCTCGACAAAACAACACAACCACAAGCAGTGAGGGAGTTTTCCATGCGCATCATCGCCGCATCGCTCAGCTTTGCACTTCTTTCAGGTTTCAGCCTGTGCGCCGTATCCAATGAAGCCAGCCTCACCATCATCTCCTTCGGCGGGGCCACCAAGGCGGCCCAGCAGTCAGCATACTTCCAGCCGTTCGAGAAGAGCGGTGCAGCCAGGGTGGTGGCGGGCGAGTACAACGGCGAACTTTCCAGGATCAAAGCCATGGTGGACGTGGGCCATGTCTCCTGGGACGTGGTGGAGGTGGAAAGCCCCGAGCTGATCCGCGGCTGCGAAGCGGGCCTGTTCGAACGACTGGACCCCGGCATTCTCGGCGAGCAGTCTGGCTATCTGTCCGGGACTGTCAGCGAGTGTGGCGTAGCCAGCTATGTCTGGTCGATGGTGCTGGCCTACAACCCACAGAAGCTCAGCGTCGGGCCCGCCTCTTGGGCAGACTTCTGGGATACCACGCGCTTCCCCGGCAAGCGCGGCCTGCGCAAGGGCGCCAAGTGCACCCTCGAAGTCGCGCTGCTCGCCGATGGCGCTGCCCGCGCAGACCTGTACCAGGTACTGAGTACGCCTGAGGGCGTCAACCGAGCGTTCCACAAGCTGGACGAAATCAAGCAGAGCATCCAGTGGTGGGAAGCCGGTGCGCAGCCACCCCAGTGGCTGGTGGCAGGCGATGTGGTGATGTCTGCCGCCTACAACGGGCGCATCGCTGCCGCGCAGAAGGAAGGCTCGCCGCTGCGCATCGTGTGGCCGGGCAGCCTGTACGACCCTGATCACTGGGCAATCGTGCGCGGCACTGCCAACAAGGACCTGGCAGAGCAATTCATCAGGTTCGCGAGCCAGGCCGGGCCGCAGAAGACCTTCTCCACGCAGATCCCTTACGGCCCGGTGCGCACGCAAGCGCTGGCGCAGCTGCCTGAAGACGTCCAGCAACAGCTGCCTACCGCACCGGGCAATATGGCCGAGGCGCAGCTGGTGAACGCCGAGTTCTGGGTCGACCATGGTGAAGAGCTCGAGGAGCGCTTCAACGCCTGGGCCGCTCGTTGAACTGACCGGAGCCGGCGTCCCCCCGCCGGCTCCTCGGCATCGAGGGGGGTTGATCAACAGCCTGTGCATCGATAGCCAGGGCGACAACCGCTTTTTATTTCATATCCAGTGCATCCAGCCAGGCCGCTGGTGGGTATTGCTAATGGGCGGCCTGTGACCGCCCAACCCAATGTCCTATCAGGAGCACAACCCATGAACTTCAACGTCCCCACCTGCCTGCTCGCTTGCAGCCTCGCCCTGGCACTGCAAACCGCCCACGCTCAGCCTGCGCTGCCAGATGCGATCAAGGTCCCGGATGGCCATCGCGTCATGCTCGAGACCGTCGGCGTCGGCGAGATCACCTACGAGTGCCGCGACAAGGCCAATACCCCCGGCCAGACCGAATGGACCTTCGTGGGCCCCAAGGCAGTGCTCAATGACCGCGCAGGCAAACAGGTGGGCGACTACTTCGGCCCGCCCGCCACATGGCAGGCCAAGGACGGTTCCAAGGTCACCGGTACCCAACTGGCCGTAGCACCTGCGGACAAAGGCGCCATCCCCTACCAACTGGTCAAGGCCAACGCAGCCGAAGGCACAGGCGCCATGCAGGGGGTCAGCTTCATCCAGCGTTTGGCCACCCGCGGTGGCGTGGCACCGGCAAGTGCATGCACGGCCCAGAACAAAGGTGCCCGGCAGGTCGTCCAGTATCAGGCCGACTATGTGTTCTGGACAGCCAAGTAAGGGGCACTTGAGCAGACACCCGGCAAGCGTTCATCTACGCTGGTTCGCAAGCCCCCGGCTGGTAGGCCGGGGTCCCTTGCAGGATACAAGGAAGCCGCATACGTTGAACTCGCCAGTCGCCCCCTTCGACTTCCGCCGCTGCCTGGAGGCTTGTGCACAAGGCGACCGGCGAGCCCTGCAGGCGCTCTACGATCACGAAGGTGCGCGCCTGCTGGGCGTAGCCCGGCGCATCGTGCGTGACGACGCCATCGCAGAGGACATCGTCCACGATGCGATGATCCGCATCTGGATGCGCGCAGCCAGCTTCGACCCGGCACGCGGCTCGGCGCGTGGCTGGATCTACAGCATCACCCGCCACCTGGCGCTGAACACGATCCGCGATACACGCCGTGAGACAGTGCTGGAGGAAGCCGATATCGATGCAACGCCCGCCTTCCACGGGGGGCTTGAAGACATTGACCTGTGGTCAGGCTCGGCGAAAATCTACCGTTGCCTTGAGCAATTGCAGCCCTCACCCCAGCGCTGCATCTTGCACGCCTATGTCGACGGCTGCAGCCACGCCGAAATTGCCGGCCTGCTAGGTGCGCCGCTGGGCACCGTCAAGGCCTGGATCAAGCGTAGCCTGAAGGCGCTGCGGGAGTGCCTGGAATGAAGCCGGAATATGACGAAGCACTGGACACCCTCGCCGGCGAGTTCGTACTGGGGACCTTGTCGGCCGAGCAGCACGCCGCAATGATCGAACGCCTGAACAGCGACCCATCCTTGCGCGCCGCAGTGGATGCCTGGGAGGCACGCTTGCTGGAGCTGACCGCGCTGGCTGCGCCACAGCCACCGAGCGCCCGCCTGTGGAGTCGTATCCAGCGCAGCCTGAACGAACTGGTCACCCCCTCGCCGGCGCCACGCGCCAAGGTGTGGCAGCGCCTCGGGGTGTGGCAAGGGGTAAGTGCCGCAGGGCTGGCGGCAAGCGTGTTGCTGGCGTTCATCTTGTTTACCACGCCGCCGCCCAGCACTCGGTTCGTGGTGGTGCTGGTGGCGCCCAGCAGTCAGGCCGCCGGCTGGGTGGTACAGGCCAGCGACAACCGCATGATCGAGCTGATCCCGCTTGGCCAGGATGCAGTCCCCGAAGGCATGGCCCTGCAGTTCTGGACCAAGGGTGAGCAATGGCGCGCACCGGTTTCGCTGGGCCTGGTCAAACCGGGTGAACCTTATCGCATTCCGCTTCAAACGCTGCCACCGCTGGAAGCCAACCAGTTGTTCGAGCTGACTTTGGAAAAAGCCGGAGGCTCGCCTACCGGGTTACCGACGGGCCCGGTGAAGTTCATTGGCCGTGCGGTAAAAGTGATATGACCGATAGCCGGGGCCGGTGCTTCGGCTAAGTACTCCTTGCCTACCCTCCAACGAAAATATCACTACTTGCTTGACCAGGGAGAACGATCGTTCTACTCTGGCTACATGGACAAGCCAATGACCGATACACGCGAAAAAATACTCGCGACTGCCGAGAAGCTGATTTACGAAAACGGGATCCACGCCACCGGCATGGACCTTTTGGTAAAGACGTCGGGCGTCGCCCGTAAAAGTATCTATCGCTATTTTGCGACCAAAGACGATGTCGCCGCAGCGGCACTCAATGCACGCGATGTACGCTGGATGCAGTGGTTCAGGAGTGAGTGCGAAAAAGCACAAACGCCGCAAGCGCGCATTCTCGGCATTTTTGATGTGCTTGGAAGTTGGTTCGAGTCTGACGGTTTTCGGGGTTGCGCATTCATCAATACCGCCGGCGAGGTGGGCGACGCGGACGACCCTATTCGGCAGATCGCAAAACTGCATAAGCAGAAGCTGCTGGATTACACACTGGAGCTGACCCGCCAGTTGCAGGTCAACGATCCGGTCAAGTTGGCCAGGCAACTCTTCGTGCTGATAGAGGGCACGATTACCGTCGCCCGCGTGATGGGTGATCTTACGGCGCTCGACAGTGCACGGGAAATCGCCAAGTTACTGCTTGAACAAGAACAGCGCGCAAGCGCCTGACGCCCCGGCAATACCCACTCAGCTGATTCATCCAATAGATTGGAGGCACCACCATGTCCAACGAACAGGCTCGCCCGCCACTTCCTCCTTTCACCCGCGAGTCGGCGATTGAAAAGGTCCGACTCGCGGAAGACGGTTGGAATACTCGCAACCCTGAAAAAATTGCGCTCGCTTATACCTTGAACACCCAGTGGCGTAACCGAGCCGAATTTGCAAACAATCGCGAAGAAGCTCAGGCGTTCCTGACTCGCAAGTGGAAGAAAGAGCTGGACTACCGCCTGATCAAGGAGCTCTGGGCCTTCACCGACAACCGCATCGCCGTCCGCTACGCCTATGAGTGGCACGACGATTCGGGTAACTGGTTCCGCTCCTACGGCAATGAGAACTGGGAGTTTGAAGCCGACGGCCTGATGCAACGCCGATTCGCCTGCATCAACGACATGCCCATCAAGGAAAGCGAGCGTAAGTTCCACTGGCCACTGGGGCGCCGTCCGGATGACCACCCGGGCCTGACTGAACTGGGCCTGTAAGTCATGCCAAACCTGATCCTGTATTTTTGCAGGATCAGGTTTTGTTTAGCTGGCATTCATCATCCCCGTTCCATTGGAATCCATAAGCCCCACTGGGCGCTTAAACAGCCAATGGAGGCTTTCTTTACATGTCCCCTCCCTACAGTCGAAACGATTGCCGCATCGCCCGCGCCAGCAAGGTCACGGCGGCGTCCCCGCCCGATGTCGGGCTGCGCACGAAAAGGATGTCGTGGTCGGGAATAGCCGGTAGCCCCTCGAGGATCTGCATGCGCTCGGTGACCTTGGCCCGGTCGATCACACTGATGGCCAACCCGGCCTCCACACAGGCTTTGACGGCCTGGTTGGAGTGGCTTTCAAGGACGATCCGCGAGCGGCGTCCCGAGGCCTTGAGTGATTCGGTCATGGCCTCACGATAGGGGCATTGCAGCGCATGGGCAGCCAGCGGCAGCGGGTCATGAAGTACCGCCGCCGCGTTCATCGGCCCGACCCAGACCGGCGTGGTCGACAGCAGTCGCTCGGCATTGGGCCCAAGCGTGCCTTCGGCCTGGGCGACAACTGCTGCCTGCAGCTTGCCGCGCCGGACCAGGTCCCTCAGGGCATGGCTCGGCCCCGTCCTCAGTTCGAGCACCACATTCGGCCAGGCAGCGCTGAACATCGGCAAGATATCGCGAATCACATGGGCTGCGTATTCGTCAGGGACACCGAGCGTGATACGCCCGGCCAGATCCGGCCCGTGCAGCTCTGCCAGCACCTGATCGTGGGTGCGTAACAGCTCGGCAGTCGAATTCAGCAGCCGTCGGCCCAGGGCCGTCAATGATATGGACTGGTTGTCGCGATCGAGCAGCCTGCCACCGGCGACGGCCTCCAGCCGTTGAATGTGAACGCTGACCGCCGCCGGGCTTTTATGCAGCTGCTCGGCCGCAGCGCTGAATTTGCCGATACGCACCACGGCATGGAAGGTACGCAGGAGGTCGATATCGAGTGTGGTGGCCATAGTTCAATATCCGTAAAGAACTGCTGCAGTTAATTTTGATTTATCAGACTACGCCGATTTCGTAGTGTCGGGGATATGAACCAGCACCTGCCGACTCCGCCCTCCATGCAGACCCGTCGCCCCTGGCAGCGGGCCTTGCCGCTGCCCTTGCTTGAAGCCGCGCTGCTGCTGACCTGGAGTTCCGGGTTCATCGGTGCACGCTTTTCCATCGATCATGCCCCCGCCCTGCTGGTGGTGTTCTGGCGCTGCCTCGTGGTGAGCCTGCTGTTGTTCCCGTTCGTCTGGCGCGCCCTGCGCCAGACGCCGTTTGCCGTGTTGATGAGCCACGCGGGCATCGGCCTGCTGGCCATGGCGGGCTACCTCACCGGCGTGACGCAGGGCATTGCCCTAGGTGTGCCTGCCGGCCTTGCCGCGTTATGCGCCGACCTGTTGCCGCTGGGCATGGCGCTGCTCGCAGCGCTGCTGCTGGGCGAGCGCCTGCCGCTGCAGGTGTGGGTCGGCCTGGTCGTCGGGCTGCTGGGGATGCTGTGGGTGACCCACGATGCGCTGACGCTGGGCACAGCACCGATGTGGGCCTATGGCCTGCCCGTGGCCGGCATGTGCTCGCTGGCGGTGGCCACGTTGTGGCAAAAACGCAGCACGGTGCAGGCCATGGGCCTGTTGCCGAACATTTGGCTGCAGTGTTTCGTCTCCAGTTTCGCCTTCGCGGCCCTCGAAGGCAGCCAACGCAGCCTGGCACCGGTTGCCAGCGCAGGCTTTGCACTGAGCGTGTCGTGGACCGTCGTCCTGTCGACGCTTGGTGGCTATGGGTTGTACTGGGCCTGCCTGCGCAGGTCCTCGGCCACCCGCGTCGCCAGCGTGCTGTATCTCAGCCCACCGATCACCCTGCTCTGGGCCTGGGCGATGTTCGATGAGCCGTTGTCCTGGCAGATGGCAGCGGGGATGGCGCTATCGGCGGTCGGGATCTGCCTGGTGGTACGCGCCGAGGCCCGACGATCCTGCCGCGATGAGCGCAAGCCCAACCACCCTACCCCTCGCTGAGGTGATGACGCCACTGACAGCGATGTAGATAAGTGCCTTGGCAAGGTTGAGAGATGGGCAGTTCAGGTATTCGCCTGACTGCCCCTGCTCATTACTTGATGAAACGGACTTGGCTATTGATCTTCTCGATGACCGCACCTTTGCGTTCGTTGAAGCGGACCTTGTTCTGCTCGAACAGGTTGTTGCCCTTGGTATCGATGGAGATGATCAGAGGCCCGAACTCACGCACCCGGTTGACCCACAGCGTCTCCGGCATGCCCAGATCCTGCCACTCGGCACGCTCGATTTCCTCGACCTGGGTGGCGGCCAGTACTGCGCAGCCACCGGGGAATACTGCGTGTACGGCTTTGTTCTCCAGGCATCCGGTAGTGGTCTCCGGCCCCATGCCGCCCTTCCCTACGATCAGCTTGACACCGGTCTGTTCGATGAACTGCTTCTCGAATTTTTCCATGCGCATGCTGGTGGTCGGGCCGATGGACACCATCTCGAAACTGCCGTCTTCTTTCTTCTTGACGATCGGGCCCGCGTGGAAAATAGCGCCGCCACGCAGGTCCACAGGCAGCTCGCGGCCCAGCTCGATGAGGCGGCGGTGGGCGACGTCACGGCAGGTCACCAGTTGGCCGGTAAGGTAAACCACGTCGCCGACGTTGAGGTTGGCCAGATCTTCGTCGCTGATCGGGGTGTTGATGATCTTCTTCACAGTACTACCCCTTCGTGGGAGAGGATGTCATAGGTCAGGTCGGCGTTGATGCGAATCTTGCCGCGGCGGTGTGCCCAGCAACCGGTGGAAACTGCCACGCCAATGGTCGAGGGGTGACGCGCCGAAGACTCGATGTTCACGCCCATCACGCTGCTGTTGCCGGTCAGGCCCTGCGGGCCGATGCCGATTTCGTTGAGGCCTTCTTCCAGCAGCTTTTCCATCATCGCCGCGCTTTCGTTCGGGTGGCTGGAGTCCACTTCGCGCAGAATGGCCTTCTTCGACAGGCGAGCTGCGGTCTCCACCGAGGTGGAGACACCCACACCTACCAGCAAAGGGGGACAGGCGTTTACACCACGGGAGGTGATGACATCGAAGACAAACTCAGTCACCCCTTCATAACCTTGGCCTGGCATGAGTACCTTGGCTGAACCCGGCAACGTGCAACCACCACCGGCCATGTACACGTCGACGATGGCGTAGTCGGCATCGGGGATGATTTCCCAGTCCAGCCACGGGATCTTCGAGCCGGTGTTGGTGCCCGTGTTCTTCTCGATGAAGGTTTCCACCGCGTTATGGCGCAGGGGCCCATGAACAGTGGCTTCCTTGGTAGCATTTTCGAGGATGCCTTCCATTTCACCGAGCAGCGGAAAACGCGCGCCGGCAGAAATGAAGTACTGGATCACGCCAGTGTCCTGGCAGCTCGGCCGGTTGAGCTTGTCGGCGTATTCCTGGTTGTCGGCCATCGAGTCGTACACGGCAATGGCCAGTGGATTGGTTTCGGCTGCACGCAGCTTGGCCGTTTTTTCCTTCACGTCTTTGGGCAGGCGTTTGCCAATGTAGGCAGTGAACTTGGCCAGCGTGTCGGTCAGCGATGAGACGGCAAGGTCTTTATCTAGCGTATTCACGGTTTTCTCCTCAGGGCATCACAAGGCTTTTTTTATCGATGCAGGTGGCCGGCTCGGCGGCCGGTGTTTCACTGGCAGGTGGTTCGGGCTGCGTCACTGGCTGGCCATCGAGCACCTGGTTCATCCGTGCGCTGTCCAGCGCGCCAACCCACTTGGCGATGGCCATGGTGCCGACGGCATT
>Ga0153918_1000647_pt1 | contig 15741 bp, 7 predicted proteins | sample TSFL002MetaG_FD_104687 | JGI IMG/M metagenome (GOLD analysis project Ga0153918, IMG submission 104687) | Attine ant fungus gardens microbial communities from Florida, USA - TSFL002 MetaG | ecosystem: Host-associated > Fungi > Mycelium > Unclassified | place: USA: Florida, Paynes Creek Historic... | reverse complement strand
GACGACGTCCGCGTGCGCCCGCAGCGCCGCCTCGATCTCGCCGAGCTCCACCCGGTAGCCGTGCACCTGCACCTGGCCGTCGTCCCGTCCGCGGAACTCGAGCGCGCCGTCGCCCCGGTAGCGCGCGAGGTCGCCGGTGCGGTACCACCGTCGTCCCTCCGCCTCGACGAACCGCTCGGCCGTGAGGCGCGGGGCGTTCCGATACCCCCGGGCGAGCCCGGTGCCGCCGACCCACAGCTCGCCTGTGACGTAGTCGGGGCGGTCGTCGCCGCGGTCGTCGACGACGCGGCACACGACGTTGTCGAGGGGCGTCCCCCAGGGCACCCCGCCCGACAGGTCGGCGTCCGGGGCGATCTCCTGCCAGGTCGAGTGGATGGCCGCCTCGGTCATGCCGCCGAGCGCGATCGCGCGGCAGCGCGGCGCGGCGCTCCGGAGCGCTCGCGGGAGGTCGGGCGCGACGACGTCGCCCCCGAGCAGCACGGCCCGCAGGCTCTCCAAGTCGCCGGGGGCGGCGGCGTCCAGGGCGAGGGAGAGCAGCGCCGGCACCGAGTTCCAGACGGTCGCGCCGTGCTCGCGCACGAGGCGGGTCCAGCCGGCCGGGTCGTCCGCCTGCGAGCCGGGGACGACGACCGCCCGCCCGCCCGCGGACAGCGGGGCGAAGATCTCGAACACGGACATGTCGAACTCGAAGGCGGAGAGCGCGAGCGTCGCGTCGTCGGCGCCGATGCCGAGCCGGTCGATCAGGGAGTCGATCGTGTTGGCGGCGGCGGCGTGCGGGATCTCGACGCCCTTCGGCTCGCCCGTCGATCCCGAGGTGAACAGGATGTAGGCGGGGGCGTCGGGCGAGGTGGGCACCGGCTCGACGGGGTCGGCGCGCACGGCATCCGGGTAGACGTCCGAATCGAGCCGCGCGACGGGGGCGGCGGTGCGCACGATCCGCGCCGTCCGTTCCGGCGGGGAGTGCGGTGCGATGGGCACGTAGCAGCAGCCGGCGGCGAGCACGCCCAGTGCGGCGACGATCTGCTCCGCCCCCTTGGGCAGCGCGATCGCGACGGCGTCTCCCGGGCGCGCTCCGCGAGCCCGGAGCCAGCCGGCGACGGCGCGGGCGAGCCGGGCCAGCTCGCCGTACGTGGCGGGGCCGTCGCCGACCAGGGCGGGGCGATCGGGGGCGGACGCGGCGTGCTCGAAGAAGGGCGTGTGGAGGCAGCGCCGCGGAAGGTCCCGTCGGGTGGCGTTCACCGCGTCGCGGCGGCGCCGCTGGGCGGCCGGCAGCCCGCTCGGCGCAGGACGCCGCCAGGCCGTGGGGTCGTCGGCGAGCTCGTCGACGAGGGCGCGGTACCGCTCGAACGCGGCCTCGGCCACGCCGGGCTCGAACACGTCCTCGCGCACGTCCCAGTTGAGCAGCAGCCCTCCGTCGAGCTCGGTGACCTGCGCGTCGAGCCAGACCTGCGGCCCCTGGGAGACGATCCACACCGGGGCCCCGAAGCAGCGCTGCAGGTCGCGGTCGTAGAGGTCGCCCAGGCCCTGGGCGTTCGTGTACACGACCGGCGCGAGCACGCTCTCGCCCCGACGGCGGCTCAGGTCGCGCAGCACCTCGACGCCGGAGTAGGACGAGCGGCCGATCGCCGCGTTCATGCCGGCGCCGACGCGGCGGGCGCGCTCGCCCAGGGCGACCCGTTCCTCGAGGTCCACGTCGACCAGGACGGACCCGGAGAAGTCCCCCACCAGGCGAGGGACGTCGTCGGCGATCGGCTCGCGGTCGAACAGCGGCAGGTTGAGCAGGAACCGTCGACGCGCGCACCAGGGGCCGATGCTCTCCGCGAAGACGGCGGCGAGCGCCGCGGCGGGGGTCGTGCCGTTCGCGCGCGCCGACGTCTCGAAGGCGCGGACCCCGTCCGCTCCGACGAAGTGATGCAGGCGCCGGGTCCGCGCCGGTCCCCGGTCGTGCGGTCCGCGCCGGATCGGGAGCACCGGACCGGCGGGGAGCTCGTCCAGTCGGTTCCGCCACCATTCGCGGTCGGCGTCGCGCCGGTCGTCGGCGAGCGCGGCCCGGCTGCGCAGGTAGTCGGCGTAGGCGGTCGTGAGTCGCGGGAGACCGACCGTGCTGCCGTGCTCGTAGCAGTGGCGGAGGTCGTCGAGCAGGATGCGCATGGAGATCGCGTCGGCGGCGATCATGTCGAGGTCGACGTGCAGGCGCGTCCGCCCGCCGGGGAGCAGGCTCAGGGCGATCTCGAGCACCTGCCCGGATTCGACGTCCATCGTCCGGTGCGTGTACTCCTGGCGCAGGCGCTCCAGCGCGTCCCCGGGATCCGAGGCGCGGCGCAGGTCGTGCACGATCGCCCGTGCATGGGGGCTCTCGTCGAGGACGAGGCCGCGACCGTCGGGGAGGACGCGCATGCGCAGGAGCTCGTGCCGCGCGAAGAGCGAGCGCACGGCTCGGTCGAGCCGCTCCGGGTCGACGCCGCTCCCGTCGAGCTCGGCGTAGAAGTGGGGTGCGACCCCGCCGTAGGGCTGCTCGGGCGACCGGCCCAGCCAGTACGCGTGCTGGAGCGTCGCCAGCTCGAACGGGCCGTCGGGGGCGCGCTCGATCGCGGGGACGAGGCGCGCGTTCCCGGCGTCGTCGGCGGCGTCCAGCAGCCGCGCCCAGTCGCGGAGCGTGGGCGCCGCCGCCAGCTCCTCGAAGCGGGCGCGGCGCCCGTCCCGTCGCCATCGCGTGCTCAGCCCGATGAGGGCGAGCGAGTCGAGGCCGTGCTCGAACAGGTTGTCGTCGGGGCCGATCCGGTCGGGGGAGACCCGGAGCGCGGACGCCACGGCGTCCCGAACGCGGTCCTCCGTCACCGCCGCCGTCATCGGGCTTCCTCCCGGATGCCGGCGATCAGGGCGGCCTTGTCGATCTTGCCGACCGGCGTGAGCGGCATGGCCGCGACCTGCTCGACCTGCATCGGGAACTTGTAGCGCGCGACGCCGCGATCCTGCAGATGCCGTGCGAGGTCGGCGACGGTCGGTGCGTCGTGCGGGCACACGAGCACGGCCACGGGCCGTTCTCCGAGCAGCGGGTCCGGCAGCCCGACGAGCGCGGCCTGGTCGATGAGGGGGTGCGCCAGCAGGTGGCCCTCGACCTCGGGGGCGGGGATCTTCTCCCCGCCGCGGTTGATGTGGTCCTTCACCCGTCCCACCACGACGAGGTGCCCGCTGGGGAGGCGCCGGGCCACGTCGCCCGTGCGGTAGTAGCCGTCCTCGGTGAAGCTCACGCGATCCTGCTCGGGGGCGCGGAAGTACCCGCGCAGGGTGTAGGGCCCCCGCGTGAGCAGCTCGCCCGGCGCCCCGTCCGGGACGGGCTCGCCGGTCTCGACGTCGACGAGCCGGATCTCGTCGCCCGGGCTCATGGGGACGCCCTGCGTGGTCGTCTTCTGCGTCGGGGTGTCGTCGAGGCCGGTGTAGCAGATGAGCCCCTCCGCCATGCCGAACACCTGCTGCAGGGTCGCGCCGAACGCGGGCTCCACGAGCGGCGCGACCGCGTCGGACAGCCGAGCCGAGCCGACGTTGACCACCTCGAGGCTGCCGAGGTCGTGCTCCTCGTGCGCGAGCTCGTCGAGGAAGAGGCTCGTGAGCAGGGGGTTGAGCGTGAGCGAGGTGACCCGGTGCCGCTCGACGAGTTCGAGGCACGCGGCCGGGCTGGGGTCGCGCGTGATCACGATCGTGCCGCCGGCCGAGAGCACGGACAGGGCGCCCGGGCAGCACCAGGAGTAGTTGAAGGCGAGCGGCAGCGGCGTCAGGAACACGGTCCCGCGGTGCATGCCGCACGCCTCGGCGCTGCGCCGCGCGTTGTGCAGGTAGTCGTCGTGGGTGCGGGGGATGAGCTTGGGCAGCCCCGTCGTTCCGCCCGAGAGCAGCAGCAGCGCGAGGTCGCGGCCGGACCGCTCGGCCGGGCGCGCGAGCTCCTCGCCGTCGTCGAGGCTCGAGAAGGGCACGGCGGCGCGGTCTCCCGGATCTCCGACGACGATCAGGTGCTCCAGCGGCTCATCGGCGTCCCGCCGCTCCGCGAGCAGCCGGTCGCCGAGGCGTCGGTGATCCACGCCGTTGAGCACATCGACCGTGAGGAAGGCCCGCGCTCCGGAGAGGCGTGCGAGGTGCAGCAGTTCGGACTCCCGGTGCGCGGGCATGGCGTGCACGGGCACGACGCCGAGGTGCTGCATGGCGAACCAGGCGATGACGAACTCGGCGGAGTTCGGCAGCTGCACGATGGCGCGGTCCCCGGCGACGAGGCCGAGGCGCTCGAGCCCGCTCGCGACGCGCAGGGAGCGCCGGAGGAGGTCGGCGTAGCCGAGGCGCAGGTCGCCGTCGATCAGGGCGATGCCGTCGCCGCTGCGCTCCGCCCAGCGGTGCAGGGCCGTCGAGAAGGTCTCTCCGGTCCAGTACCCCTGCTCCTCGTAGCGCTTCGCGAACTCCTCGGGCCAGCCGGGCCAGTCCTTCACTCCGGACCTCCTAATGAGAATGATTATTATTTCTAGCTATGCTAGCACTGACACCGTTCGAGCCGACGCTGGGAGCAACGCCGCGATGAGCCTTCTCACGACCCTGTCCGACTTCGACGCCGCTGGGATCGAGCTCTGGGCGGAAGGGGACAAACTCCGCTTCCGCGCACCGGCCGGGACGATGGACGACGAGAAGAGGGAGTGGCTGAGACGGAACCGCGCGGCGCTCCTGTCGCATCTGCGCGACGACGCGGAGGCCGGCGAGTTCTCGCCGCGCCCGGAGGAGCGCTTCGAGCCCTTCCCGCTGACCGACGTACAGGGTGCCTACCTGCTGGGGCGCAGCGACGCCTTCGAGCACGGCGACGTGGCATGCCACGCCTACCTGGAGCTGGTCTACGACGCTCCGGAGCATCGTGCGCTCGTCACCGGGGCTCGCGTCACCCGCGCCTGGCGCCGGCTCGTCGAGCGGCACGACATGCTGCGCGCGGTGGTCCACAGCGACGGCCACCAGCGGGTCCTGCCGCGCGTCGAGGTGGAGGACGTTCCGGAGCGCCTCGTCGAGCGCGGCCACGAGGAGGAGGCGCTCGCCTCCGTCCGAGACCGGCTCGAGCACCGCGTCGCGCGCCCCGACCGATGGCCGCTGATCACGATCGAGGTCAGCCGTCTCGACGATCGCGCGGTGATCCACCTGTCCGTCGACCTGCTCGTCATCGACCACGCGAGCCTGCAGCTGCTGCTCGCCGAGCTCGAGGCGCTCGTGCTCGACGGGGCCGGCGAGTCGGCCGCGCCGGGCGTCTCCTTCCGCGACCACGTGCGCCATCTCCGGTCGAGGGCGCAGAGCCCGCGGGCCGCCGCCGATCGCGAGTACTGGATGCGGAGGCTCGAGACCCTGCCGGGCGCGCCCGAGCTGCCGACGGCGGCGTGGGCGACGAGCGGGCCCGAGCGCCCCTTCGTCCGTCATCGGTTCCGTCTGGACGCCGAGGAGCGCGGATCGCTCGAACGCGAGGCGTCGCGCCGGTCGATCACGTCGTCGACCGCGCTCCTGACCGCCTACTCCGAGGTGATCGCCCGATGGAGCCGCACGCCGCGGTTCCTCCTCAACCTGCCCGCGTTCCGCCGCGAGCCCATCCACCCGGACATCGGACGGGTCGTGGGCGACTTCACCTCGGTCGAGCTGCTCGAGGCCGACCACACCCGGCCCGTTCCGTTCGCCGACCGCGCCCGGACGCTGCAGGCGCAGCTGTGGGACGACCTCGCCCACGGCACGATGACCGGCACCCAGGTGCTCGCCGAGCTCGCCCGCTCGAACGGGGGCCGGACGACGCCCGTCCCGATCGTCTTCACGGCCGCCTCCGACGACGCGGGCCGCACGCCGCTGCGCGGACGCGTCGACCACGCGATCACCCAGACGCCGCAGGTGTGGATCGACTGCCAGGTCCTCGCCGACGGCCCCGGCCTCGTCGTGTCGTGGGACGTCCGCCAGGGCATCCTCCCCGACGGCGTCGCCGAGGACATGTTCGGCGCCTTCGAGCGGCTCGTGCGCGGACTGCTCCGCGACCCGGCATCGTGGGACGCGGTGGCGCGGATCCCGCTCCCCGACGAGCAGCGCGCGCGCCGGGACCGGCCCCACCCCGGCGCCCGCGCGCTGCCGGACGGCCTCCTGCACGAGCCGATCCTGCGCCAGGCGCGCCGGCGCCCCGACGCGACGGCGGTCGTCGATCCCTCCGGCGAGCTCGCCTACGGGGAGCTCGTGCGGCGGGCCGAGGCCGTCGCGGGAGCGCTCCGCGAGAGCGGGGCGGCCCCCGGCGACCGCGTCGCCGTGGTCATGGACAAGTCGGCTCATCAGGTGGTCGCCGTCCTCGCCGCCCTGTGCGCCGGGGCCGTCTACGTGCCGGTCGACACCTCGTCGCCCGCCGCTCGGCGACGGGCCTTGATCCACGACGCCGGCTGCACCGCCGTGCTCACCACCGAGCGGCTGCGAGGCGCCGTCGACCCCGGAGGGGTGCCCGTCCTCGCGGTGGACGCGCCGTCCGGCTCCGGCGCCGAGCTCCTGCCGCCGAGCGCCGCCCGGCCGGACGACCCGGCGTACGTCATCTACACCTCCGGCTCGACCGGCCGCCCCAAGGGCGTCGTGGTCTCGCACCGCAGCGCGCTCAACACCTGCGCCGACGTCGTCGAGCGGTACGACGTCGGCGAGGGCGACGCCGTGCTCGGCGTCGCCGGGCTCGGTTTCGACCTCTCCGTCTGGGACGTCTTCGGCGTGCTCGGCGCGGGCGGACGACTGGTGCTCCCCGATCCAGGCCGCACGGCCGACCCCGCATCCTGGGCCGAGCCGATCGCCGAGCACGGCGTCACCCTGTGGAACTCGGTCCCCGGCCAGTTCCAGATGCTGGTGGACTACGCCGTGGCCGAGGGGGCCGGGCGGCTGACGTCGTTGCGCCTCGCCCTGCTGTCGGGGGACTGGATCCCCGTCACGCTGCCCGACCAGGCGCGCGGCCTCCTGCCCGGCCTCGCCCTGCACAGCCTCGGCGGAGCCACCGAGGGAGCGATCTGGTCGGTCTCGCATCCGATCGGCGCGGTCGATCCGCGGCGGCCGAGCATCCCCTACGGCACGCCGCTGCGGAACCAGGGGATGCGGGTGCTCGACGCCCAGGACCGGGACGCGCCCGACTGGGTGCCCGGGGAGCTCGTCATCACGGGAGCGGGCGTGGCGCTCGGATACCTGGGGGACGCCGAGCGCACCGCCGAGCGCTTCCCCGTGATCGACGGCGCCCGCGTCTACCGGACGGGCGATCTCGGGCGATGGACCGGCGACGGAACGCTCGAGTTCCTGGGACGCGAGGACACCCAGGTCAAGCTCCGCGGCTACCGGATCGAACTCGCCGAGATCGAGGCCGCCGTGCAGGGGGACCCCGCCGTGGGCCACGTCGCGGTCGTCGTCGACCGGGACCGGCGGCAGCTCGCCGGCTTCGTGGAGCCCGCGGTGCTCGAGGCGCCTCCCGCCGGTCCGGAGCTGCTGAGCGGAATCGAGCTCGAGATCCCGCCCGGGATCGAGGCGTTCGTCGAGGCATCCGATCGGGTCGGCGTCGAGATCATGCTCAGCACGCTGGCGACGACCGATCTCGGTCGCGGCCGTCCCCTGCCTCTCGACCGGATCGCGGCGGCCCTCGACGCCGACGCGAACGGCGCCGCGCTGCTGCGCCGGTGGGTCCGCACGCTGGTCGACCGAGGCGAGGCCACGATCGACGGCGACGCGGTGCGCCTGCTGGGAGAGCCGGTCGCCGCCGTCTCGGACGAGTCGTGGGCCGCTCTCGACCGCTCGACGGCGGGCGCCGGCTGGGGCTCCGGGATCTCCCGCACGCTGCGGCTCTGCGCCCGCCGCATGCCCGCGCTGCTCAGCGGGGAGGCGGACCTGCGGCGCACGCTGTTCGCGGAGGGGGACGCGGACGCGGGCGATCGGACGCTGGCGGACGCCTACGGCTCGAACGCGGCCGCCGACGTCCTCCACCGGGCGCTGGCCCGCGCGCTGCGCGAGATCGTCGACGACCACGACGGCGCCGAGCCGCTGCAGGTGCTCGAAGTCGGCGGCGGCCCGGGAGGCAGCACGCCGACCATCGTCGCCGCGCTCGACGGCTCGGGGGCCGAGCACACCTTCACCGATCCCTCCGCGGCGTTCGTCAGCTCGGCGAGGGAGCGGTTCGCCGACGTCGCGTCGATGAGGTTCGCGCAGTTCGACCCGCAGCGGGACGCGCTCGAGCAGGGATGGGCGCCGAACTCGTTCGACGTCGTGATCGTCCCGAACGCGCTGCACAACTGGGCCGACGCGCCGGCCGCGCTACGACGGCTCGCGGAGCTGCTCCGTCCCGGCGGCTGGCTCCTGGCGCTCGACAACACCCGCGACGACAACCCCGCCCTGCAGGTCTCGATGGAGTTCATGGAGGTGCGGCACGGTCCGTTCGTCGACGGGCGAGGGGATGCCGAGCAGCTCTTCTGGACCCGGGAGCAGTGGCCGCGACTGCTGCAGGACGGCGGGCTCCGGTTCGACTCGGCCCACCCCGCGGCGGAGGCCCCGGCCGCCACGGCGGGCCAGGCCCTGTTCGCCGCTCGCGCCAAGCCCGACCGGGCCCGCGCGACGCCGGCCGCGCTGGCCCGCCGGGCGCGCACGCTGCTGCCGGAGTACATGGTCCCGACCCGCTGGCACGTCCTCGACGCCCTCCCGCGCACCGCCAACGGCAAGATCGACCGGCGCGCGCTGACGTCGGCGGCCGGCCGGCGCACTGAGGAGGAGCGCGACGCGGCTGCCGAGCCGACGGACGCCATGGAGCGCCAGATCGCGGCGATCTGGGGAGAGCTGCTCGACGTGACGGGCGTCGGCCGCGACGACGACTTCTTCGCCCTGGGCGGCGACTCGCTCCTCGTCGCCCGATTCGTGGGCCTGCTCCGCGAACGCGTTCCCGACGTGATCGCCCTGCAGTGGGAGGCGGTGCTGCGCCACATGCTGCGCCGACCCACCGTCGCCCACCTGGCCGGCTACCTGCGCGAGGTGTCCCGATCCGGCCCGCGGCACGAGGACCTGCCCACGGCCGTGCGCAGCTCCCCGTTCGTCGCCCTCCACGGGCCCGGCGACGACCCGGTCACGGTCCTCGTCCACGCCGGAACCGGGACCGCCATGCCGTACCGCGCCCTGGTCACCGACATCCGCCGCCGCTCGGCCGGCTCGGCCACGCTCGCGGCGCTCGAGGTGCCGGATCTCCAGAGCTTCCTGGATGCCCCGCCCGAAGGGCTCATCGAACGGATGGCCGCCGACTACGCGCGCGACATGATCGAGCGCGGCATCGGCCGGGTCCACCTCGTCGGCTACTGCCTCGGCGGACTCGTCGCGACCGAGGTCGCCCGCAACCTGTCCGACCTGGGCGCGGAGGTCGAATCGCTGACCCTCGTCTCGAGCCACAGCCCGCGGTTCCGGCTCGACGACGAGATCCTCGCCGAGTACTCGTTCTCGGTCATGATGGGCATCCCGCCGGAGTCGCTCGGATTCCCCGCCGAGCAGCAGCGCGTGGCCGCCGCCACCGAGCGCGTGCTCGCCGCCTCACCGGGCGTCATCCCCCGAGGCGGCCTCGCCGCCCTCGACGGCGACTTCGCCGACGTGGGGGAGCGCTTCCGCGCGCTGGCCGACGTCGCGCCCGAGCGCCGCGTCGAGGCGATGTGCCGGAACGTGCCGGCGTCGGCGGGAATGTACGACCCCGAGCACATGAGCCGGCTGCTCGCCACCTTCCGCCAGAGCGTGTTCGCGATCTCGCGCTACCGCCCCGAGCCGTATCTCGGCGACGTCACCTTCCTGCGCCACAGCGGCGCCTACCCGTTCCCGGGCAGCAAGGACGCGGTGACCCGCCAGTGGGAGGAGGTGGTGCTCGGAGACCTCGCCATCGTCGACGTCGCGGGCGACCACTTCACGTGCCTGTCGCGTGACAACGCCCCCGGGATCGTCTCGCTCCTCGAGGGCCTCACGGACGGAGCCGTCGTCCGATGACCGCCGTGGTGGCGATCCTCGGCGCCAGCGGCGAGATCGGCCGGGAGGTGGCGCTGCGCGTCGCCCGGCGCGACGGCATCCGGCTGCGACTGGGCGCGCGTCGGGCGTCCGCGCTCGCGGACGCCGCGACCGAGTCCGGGCTGACGGCGGAGATCAGGACGACGGACATCTGGGACGACGCGTCGCTCCGGGCGTTCTGCGCCGGCGCGGACGTCGTCGTCAGCTGCGCGGGCCCGACCTACCGGGTCCAGGGCAGGGCGGCGCTGGCCGCGCTGCGGGCGGGCGCCGACTACGTCGACGTGGGCGGCGACGACCCCGCCCGCGAGCAGATCGAATCGAGCGGCCTGGCGCACGCGGGCCGGGCGCTGCTGTCGGCGGGAACGGTTCCCGGGCTCTCCGCGCTGCTTCCGCGCTGGCTGGTCGAACGAACCGGCACGCGCACCCGGATGACGGCGTGGGCCGGCGGCATGGAGCGGTGCAGCCGCACGGTGGCGCAGGACATGCTGCTCTCCCTCTCGAGCGGCGGACCGAACGGGAAGGCGTACGGCACGGCCCTGGCCGCCTGGCGCGGCGGGCGCGCGGAGCCCCGCGCGCATGCGGTCCGGGAGGGGGTGCGCCTGCCCGGATTCCCCGGCGAGGTCGTCCTGCAGCCGTTCCTGAGCGCCGAGGCGGAGCGGGTCGCCCGCCGGACGCGCCTGCTCGACCTCGACTGGTGGAACGTGTGGCCGACGGGTCAGGTGTGGTCGCTCCTGGCCCGCCTCCCCGCCGTGCTGTCCGACCCGTCGCTGCCCACGGACGAGGTCGTGGAGCGGATGCGCGAGGCCTCCGCGGTCGACCTGGTCGGTCGCGCACCCTGGTACCGCCTCCGCATGCACGGCGTCGGCGACGGCGGCGAGGCGGGGATCGCCCTCTCCGGCGACAGCTCGGCGGTGCTGACGGCGACGATGGCCGCCCAGACGGTCTTCCATCTTCTGGACGAGGAGCGAGGGGAGCCCGGCGCTCGCTTCGCGGCCGACGTCGTCGACGCCGACCGGGTGCTCGACGCGCTCGGCGACGAGCCGCGCGTCCGCGTCGAGCTCGACGGCGTGGTCGACGGCGCGGTCGAGGGAGCGGTCGAGGAGGGCGAGCTGTGACCGACGTCCTGCTGTGCGGCACGAACTTCGGCCGATTCCACGCCGCCGCCGTCGCCGAGCATCCGCGACTGCGGCTGACGCACGTCCTCGCCCGAGGGTCGGCGCAGTCTCGCCGACTCGCGGAGGAGCACGGAGCGACCCTGGTGACGCGCGCGGACGAGGTCCCCGACGGCGTCGGGCTCGCCTGCGTCGCCGTCGGCTCCGGCATCCAGGGCGGGCCGGGGACCGAGCTCGCGATGGCGCTGCTCGAACGCGGCATCGCCGTGCTGCAGGAGCACCCCGTCCATCCCGACGAGCTGACGCGCCTCGTGCGCGCGGCGCGGGCGCACGGGACCGTGCACCGCGTCAACCTCCACTACCGGAACGTCGCGGCCGTGCGGGAGTTCGTCGCGGCCGCCGGACGCGTCCGCGCCGAGCAGCCGGTCCGCTACGTCGACGTCGCCTGCCCGGTGCACCTGCTCCTGCCCGTCATCGACGTGATCGCCCGGGCCGTGGGAGCGCTGCGGCCGCACGCCGTCGGCGAGGCCGAGGCCTCGGCGCCCCTGACCGCGCTCCGGCTGACGATCGGCGGCGCCCCGGTGTGGATGCGGGTGCAGAACCAGCTGTCCCCGGCCGAGCGGGACAGCCACGCGCTGCTCTGGCCCCGCATCAGCCTGGGGTTCGACGGGGGCACGCTGACCCTCGCCGATCTCCACGGGCCGGTCCAGTGGGCGCCGCGGCTGCACCTGCCGCCGTCGGGGATCGACCGCTTCCGCGGCGGAACGGGCACCGACCCGGGCTCCCCGACGATGGTCACGCTGCCCGGCACCGAGCCGGGCCCCTTCTCCGAGGTGTTCGCGCGCCGCTGGCCGGAGGCGATCCGCATCGCGCTCGACGAGGTCCTGGACGACCTGGACCGCGGCCGCGACGCCCTCAAGGCCGCCGCGCCGGCGCTGTCGGTGACGCGGCTGTGGCGCGAGGTCGCCGAGGCGCTGGGCCCCCCGGAGCCGATCGACCCCGCCGCGCCGCGCCTCATCGGCCTCGACGCCGTGACCGGGGCGCCTTCCGCCGCATCCGGCTGGGACGGGTACGACGACGAGGCCGAGTTCTTCGATCTCGCGGCGCGCGAGCACGTCCGGACCCGCAGCGCGCCGCGCGTCCTCGAGGCGCTCCGGGCCATGCCCGACCTCGACGCGCCGATCGTCGAGATCGGAGCGGGCACCGGCCTGCTGACCGAGCTCGTCGCCCGCGGCACGGGCGCGCGGATCTGGGCGTCCGAGCCGTCCGGTCCCATGCGCGCGGCGCTGTTCGCCCGAGTCGTCGACTCGCCCGACCTGACCGGGCTGGTGACGGTCCTCGACGGGGACGCCCTCGGGACCGAGCTGCCGAACCGGGCCCGCGCCGTGCTCCTGTGCGGCGTGCTCGGACATCTCGACCCCGCCGAGCAGGACCGGCTGTGGGCCCGCCTGCGACCCCGCCTGACCTCGAGGACGCCGGTGCTCGTGGAGCTCATGGGCCTCTCCGCGCCGACGCGGGTCGAGTCGACCGAGCTGGCCGCCGTCCGGCTCGGCGAGCACCGCTACCGATGGGAGTGGGGCGCGGAGCCCGACGGCGCCGACGGCGTCCGCATGCGAAGCACCTGGTCCGTCCATCGCCGGGGGCGACTCGAACGCTCCGTGACGACCGCCCACCGCTGGCGCACCGACTCGCTCGCCGGCATCGCCGAGGTCTCGCGCCGCCACGGCATCCGCCTCGTCGCCGACCTGAGCGCCTCGAGCACGCCCCTGGGACTCTTCCGCCTCGACGAAGGACACGCATCATGACCGACCAGCAGACCCTCCCCGACTTCCCGTTCCCCCGGGAGGCGCCGGGCCGCATGCCCGCCGAGTACGCCCGCCTGCGCGAGACGCGCCCGGTCGCGCGCGTGCGGATCCCCAGCGGCGGCGCGCCGCACGTGCTGACGCGATACGACGACGTGCGCCGCTTCCTCGCCGGCCCGAGCGCGAGCGCCGACGCCCGGAACGAGAATCTGCCGGCGCTGGGGATCGGCGAACGGGAGGCCGCCGCGAGATCACGGCCCTTCATCCGAACGGACCCGCCCGAGCACACGCGGCTGCGGCGCATGCTCCAGGCGCAGTTCACGGTGCGCCGCGTGGAGATGCTGCGCGAGTCGATCGTGCAGCGCGCGGAACGGCTCGTCGACGCCATCGAACGACGGGGCGAGGGCGAGCTCGTCGCCGACTACGCCAACGAGCTGTCCACGCGAACGGTGCTGAGCCTCGTCGGGATCGCCGACGCCGACCCCGGCCTGCTGCACGACATCACCAGGATCTCCGGAGGCCGCGAGAGCACCGCCGACGAGGTCGGGGCGGCGCTCGCGCGCCTCTTCGGCATGCTGGACGAGCAGGTCGAGCGGCGCATCGCCGACCCCGTCGACGACCTCGTGTCGGGACTGGTCCGCGATCACCTCGCCGTCGACGGAGCGGAGCCGGGAGCGGACCGGATGAGCCGGCAGGAGCTGCTCTCGCTGCTCGGCATCACGATCATCGCCGGCCGGGAGACGACCACCTCGATGCTCGCCTGCGGGGCGTGGGAGATCATGCGCGACGACGGCGCGCGGGCGGCGGCCGTGGCGGGGGACGAGCGGATGCCCGTGCTCGTGGACGAGCTGCTGCGCCTGCTCAGCGTCGCCGACTCCATCCCGATCCGCGTGTCGCGGACGGATCAGGTGCTCAGCGGCTGCCCGATCCGGGCCGGCGACGGCGTCATCGCCCTGCTCGGCGCCGCCAACCACGATCCGGCGGTGTTCGAGGATCCCGAACGGCTGCGACTCGACCGCGAGTCGCCGATCCGGCACCTCGCGTTCGGGCACGGCCTGCACCATTGCATCGGGCACCATCTCGCCCGCGTCGAGCTCGAGGTCGGACTGCACGCGCTCTTCCGCCGCCTCCCAGGCCTGCGCCCGACGGTCGACGCGCCGCCCCTGAACAACGGCTCGGCCACGTTCGGCGTGCACGCGCTGCCCGTCGCATGGTGACCCGCACGAGCCCCCGCCCGGGCCTGCGGCGGTGGGAGCCGCGGCCGACCGCCGCGCTGCAGCTGGTCGCCTTCCCGCATGCCGGCGGCGGCGCGGGCGCCTACCGGGAGTGGGCGACACGGCTGCCGCTCGGCATCGAGGTGCTGGCCGTGCAATACCCGGGCCGGGAGGACCGCCTCGCCGACGAGCCGGCCGCCGACATCGACGCGCTCGTCGCGGCGCTCGCCGACGACCTGTCCCGCGTCGTCGATCGTCCGTTCCTCGTGTTCGGCCACTCGATGGGCTCGGCCGTCGCCTTCGAGACGATCCGGGCGCTCCGCGAGCGCGGGTTCGCCGAGCCCGAGCGTCTGGTCGTGTCGGGCAGGCGCGCGCCCGACCGCTTCCTGGGCGGCGACGTCCACCGGCGCGGGGAGGCCGCGCTGAAGGCCGAGCTGCGCAGGCTCGGCGGGACGCCGCGCGAGATCCTCGACCACCCGGAGATGGCGGCCATCGTCCTCCGCGTGCTGGGCGAGGACTACCGGCTCATCGAGAACCACCGTCCGCTGGCGGGGTCTCCGCTCGGATGCCCGATCACGGTCGTGCTCGCGAGCGAGGATCCGGAGCTCTCCCGGGAGCACGTCGCCGACTGGCACGCCCTCGCCTCGGGCGGCGACGCGGTCGAGCTGCCGGGCGATCACTTCTACCTGGTGGGTCACCGGGACGCCCTGCTCGCCGAGATCGTGGCCCGGGTCGACCCCGCGCTCGTGCATCCTGGGGAGGTGGGACCGTGAGCCGGTCCGGATACGGCGGCATCGCCGAGTTCTACGACCTGGTCGCGCTGCGGCAGTCGACCAGCACCGGGCCCGCGCTCGCCGCGATGCTGCGCCTGCTGCCCGAGAACCAGGGCCCTGTGGTCGAGATCGGCGCGGGCACGGGGAGGGTCACCCGGACGATCCTGGCGGCCCGCTCGGATCTTCGGGTGCTGGCCGTCGAGCCGTCGCCCGAGATGCGGGCGGTGCTGGTGAGCCGTCTCTGGGCAGACGAGGAGGCGCGGGACCGGGTGACCGTGGTCGCCGACGCCGCGCCGGGCCTCGAGCTGCCGGATCGCATCTCGGCGGCCGTGATCTTCGGCGTGGCCGGGCATCTCGACGAATCCGCGCGCCGCCGGATGCTCGCCGAGCTGCGAACGCGGCTCGCGCCCGGCGGGTTCGTCGCGGTGGAGCTGATGGGCGCCGTGCACGACCTGCGCCCGACGCGCACGCTGAGCGCCGTGGTCGGCGAGCAGACGTACGAGTGGTGGGTGTCCGGGCGACCGGTCGCCGCGGACGAGATGCACTTCTCCAACACGTGGCGCGTCCTGCGCGACGGACGGGTCGTCCGCGAGGTCGTCGACGAGCACCGCTGGGTCGTGCTGACCCCCGAGCGCCTGGCCGAGGAGGCCGGGATGCGTCTGCGCGAGCCGGTCGATGCGTCGAGCGAGGTCCGCGTCGCGATTCTCGAGCGGGGGTGACCTACTCGGCCGGGATCGCGATCGCGCTGAGCCAGATCCCCTGGTGCAGCGCCCAGCGTCCGCGGATGGCGGCGGGGCGGCCGGGCAGTGGCAGCGGG
>Ga0153918_1000646_pt1 | contig 15745 bp, 10 predicted proteins | sample TSFL002MetaG_FD_104687 | JGI IMG/M metagenome (GOLD analysis project Ga0153918, IMG submission 104687) | Attine ant fungus gardens microbial communities from Florida, USA - TSFL002 MetaG | ecosystem: Host-associated > Fungi > Mycelium > Unclassified | place: USA: Florida, Paynes Creek Historic... | reverse complement strand
CTGTTAAGCCGGAGTTTGGCGATGATACCAGAGTTTTATTTCCCGGACATCCCAACAAAACTGGCCTCCTGTCTATTTTAAAACTGGACCACTTAGGCTGCTAAATAAACAGGTAAATTTACCGACCCTAAATATCCTAAAACATTTAATATTAATACCATACAGTGGAGCAATATTGCTTTATCGGGCAGTGCTCGCTTATGGGAAGAAAGAGAGGAGTATTATGAAAGCAATTGTTGTAACAGACCAAAATGCCGGACTAGCGGGAATGCAACTCGTGGAGCTGCCTGAACCATCGGTGGCTATAAACGATGTAATGGTTCAGGTTTATGCAGCCAGTATTACCGGAGACGAACTATCGTGGCCGTCAACCTGGACCGATCGTGCTGGCCATAACCGGACGCCGTCAATTCCAGGCCATGAGTTAGCCGGCGTGGTAACAGCCCTTGGCTATGGCACAACAGGGCTGTCAGTAGGACAACGGGTGTTTGGCCTTCAGGATTGGTATCGCAATGGATCCTTAGCAGAATATGTGGCCATTGAGGCACGCAATCTTGCACCACTACCGGATGATGTTGACTTCAATGACGGCAATGCCTTGGTAATGTCGGGCTTGACAGCCTGGCAGGCGCTTTTTGATCACGGCCAACTACAAGCGGGTCAGCGGGTTATCATTCATGGAGCTGCCGGCATCGTTGGTTCTATGGCAGTTCAACTTGCCCGCGAAGCCGGCGCGTACGTCATTGGCACCGGACGAGCCGCCCATCAGCAAGCCGCACTTAATTTTGGTGTAAATCAGTTTATAGATTTGGATGGCGATGCATTAGAACGTATTGACAAAGTAGATTTAGTTTTTGACGTGCTCGGTGGCGATATTGCGAAGCGATCTTTCAGTTTAATTCGTAAGAACGGAAGATTTGTTTCCGTTACTGGCTGGAATGAGGAGCAAGTTGACGGAGTGCAAAATATTGACTTCGTTGTTGAAGCTGACCGATCCCAATTGGTTGAGATTGCGAAGAGATTCCGTGAGGGTCGCTTAAAGACAAACGCCGGGAGCATCGTTACACTTGATGATGCGGTAGCTATGTACAATTCGGACGACCGGGTTAAGGGCAAAACTATTGTTCGCGTTCGTTCCTAAGGGAGCTGCGTCATATAATTTAAATCATTTAACGTATTAAATCATAGAGACGACTAACAACCGTCTCTATGATTTTAATAATTTGAACAGATGATAAATCCAAAGCCAATCATGCGCCTTTTTACAAAAGATATAACCGGCAATTTGGTTAAAGACCGCCAGGACTCTTATCTATCTGACGATGCCGGGGCACGTGCGGGTACCGGCAACTATCCACCAACAGACGATGAATCGCTCTTAGCCACAGGGAATTACTCTTTACAATAACGGTGTCAGATCATTGCGGCAGTAAAAACCGCAACGGCGTGATTGGCCCCAGAGAGATAAAGTCAAAGACCATCATCCCCGCTACACCCAACGGTAACTTTTCCAGCAGTTCATGCGCTGCTTCGGCACTGGTCACATTCATAATAAATACAACGCCGCTGAGATCCGGTTTGATATACCATTGCTCTATAGCGCCAGTAAGATAGAGGTTGACAGTAGCAGGCACTTCTTCCTTCATCACAATAAAGCGGGCTGCCCTGTCCAATCCTTTTTCAGTCCACCGGCCAATGGCCAACATTTTGGTAGTCGGCGCAGTCATGTCAAAAGGACCGGCCATGTGATTAGTAGTTTCCATAATATTGATTTTAAGATTGTTACTAGATTAGAAGTTTGCGAATAACAGCCAGATGACTGAGCAGCACCAAAGGGACAACAACAGCAGGCAGCCAAGTGAACGGGAATAAAACCAGAGCAACAGGATGCCGCGCCAGTATTAAACCTATTGCGGTACTAACAATATGTGCAAGGGAAATAAGTGCTAATATATTCCAGACCAACAGGCCCCTGCTTTTCAGCAGGCCTTTTTGAAACGCTAAATACACCAACGGAGCCGTCAGACCGGCAAGGATATCATAATTGCCGCCTTTAAATGTCATTTGCACGGGTACTGTGTGGCAGATGTAAAGCCCCAATAAAACCAGTTCTACCGGAACCCTTACCATGTGTACGAGTGTTAAAGCAGGCATGGGCAGATCATTGAGCAATGCACGGCCTTTTTTTGTGATGAATAGTCCCGCGATAAAGATAAGCGGCGGCAAAACTAATAAGGCGAATTGTGGTGGTGTGCCGGTCATAACCTGGTAAAAACCAGTTAAGCTGATGATTGCCTGGATTAGCAACCAGGCCATTAAAACGTAAAGGGTTCGTTTGCCGGCCGCCGCCCGCCAAAATAGAAAAACGGACAGCAAAGTGGTCAAAGTAAATCCGGCGGTTAGCAGTATTGGAAAATGTGTCATTGCAGCATGTTTAATAACACAAAGAAAGGGAAAGCCTGTGCAAGGGCACTTGCCAAATGACAAGAAAATACCAATCGGTCTATTTTTTATATAAACCGGCGCGGATACGGCTGAGCGAACTGTCTGTAATGCCTAAATAGGTAGCGATATGTTTCAGAGAAGCATATCTGAACAAGTCCGGATGGCTGTGCAGCAAATCAATATAGCGCTCCTCGGCGGTTTCGGTGATCGTAGATAACATGCGGTTTTTCAATGCAGAGAAACCTTTAACCAGCATGGCCCGACCGAAATCACGAAATTCAGGTAGTGTATGGAAAAGCTCGTTCAAATCCTGGTAGGTGATGAACCAGCCATAACCGTCGCTTAGCGCCTGCATGTACTCCTTAGACCGGCTACGGTTGAAAAAGGAAGCCACCTCGAAAACGACATCATTTGGTTGATAAAAGCCGGTTGTTATTTCGTTGCCCTCGAGATCATAAGTGTATGCCCTGATATATCCCGACTCCAGGAACAGGTAACGGTCAGGCAGGGTTCCGGCTTTTAGCAGCAGATCATTTTTAGTGATATTGAGGAAAGAGAAACGTGCAGCAATGGTTTCTGCCGCCGCATATGGAATCAGACCTGTAGCATCAAAAAAGGCGATCAGCTTTTTCCTGTTCATCAATCTAAGGTACGAATCCGTGAATCAAAGCAGATCACTTTATATTTTTTGTCTATTAAAAAATTGACTGAACTGGGCTTTAGCTATTCCGAGCATCTCCCTCAGCCTTGCAAAAAATTAACATAAGTTTAATAATTTCTTTTGGTTGAAAATATGCCTCACTGCTCTTTTTGTTAAGGAATAAACAATATTCCATTTTTTCGAAAAAAAATCGACACACTACACTATGAAGAACTTTAGGTATTGTTTTCTGTTATTTTGCGCCGCATTATGTCTTTTCGGTTGCAGCAAATCACATGACGATCAGCAGATCGATATCTCTGCACAAGAATTTCACGCCGGCAGCTATATCCAGAACGGCGATACGCTCAACTCAAAAAACAAATCTAACGGCCGGGCCATCAAAGGTACCCTCAAGGCTGGCCAAACCTATTATATCTGTAGTGATTATGCCTCGGCTACTGTTAACAAGGGTGATACGCTGGTGATCCAGAGCGGTGTAAAAGTGTACATCATCGGTCCGGCATCAGGTGCTACTGCCATCGGTACGCAGGATCATGCGCCGGGTATCAACGTTAACGGCACGCTGCTCTCTTTGGGGACTAAAGACAACCCTAATCTGTTTACGCTGCAAAATGCTGCTCTCAAATCAGACCAGACTAAAGACCCGCAAGACCCTAATACAGACCCTGCCTTTAAAGGTTACTGGGGCGGCATACAAGGGGGTACCGGATCGGGCGATATCATCCTGAAATGGACCCGCTTTGAATACCTGGGTGGCCTTAACCCCTCTAACGCGCCCAGCCGCGCCGGACAGGCCAGCTACGGCATTTTTATCCAAAACCCTGGCTGTAATTTTGTACTGGAAGATTGCTGGCTGTACGGCTCGCTTAACGATATGGTACGCGTAGCCGGCGGCAAATTTGAAATTATGCGTAACACCTTCGAGAAGGTAGGCCTTATTGCCGGCGAGTGCGTAAACATTAAAAGTGGCAGCGTGGGCGACATTGCCTACAACCTGGCTGTGGGCGGCACCGGCAACTGTTTTAAAGCAGCAAACGCGGGCGGCCTCTCACCGCAGGCTAACATGACCTGCTATAACAACACCATGATTACCGGCGGCTACCGCCAGCAAAAAGCCGGCGAGGGCGGCTCGCTCGATTTTGAGAATGGTGGTCGTGGACTAGCCTACAACAACTTTATTGTTAACTGCGCTTATGGCCTTAGCGTGTTGGGCGGCGGCGGCACCACACCTGCAGCCGATACTGTAAATATTAAATACGGCTACACCTATAATTATGGTGATAATACCGGTATTACCAGTCAGTTTTTACCGCTGGGCTTCATCACCAAAGTACAAACAGGCGATATCAACAGCGGTAATACCACTACACCGGGCGCCAATAACCCGCTGTTTGTAAACTATCCACTGCCGGCTTCGGCAACCATGCTGGCTAATTTGATCAGGGCCGATTACGTGGGCAACTACAATTTCAGGTTACAGTCAGGCTCGCCTGCTGTAGGCAAGGGTTATACGTCTTTTAGTCCGTATGCAGTAGTAAAGGTGGATAAAACCTTCGGCGCAACAGAAATTACGCCGCCGGGTAAAGACATCGGCGCATACCAGACTAACGGTACCGGAAATCAGCATTAAACCGCATCAGCCTGCTTTAAATTGAGGAGCATTTTAACAGTCATTCTGCTTTGCTGCATCAGCCTGGCCGCATGGGCTTCAGATATCAGGATCAGCGTTACCGATGGATCCACGCTTAAGCCGGTGGCCCGTGCCCTGGTAAAAATCAGTAATACTGCCATCACCGCCATAACAGGCAGTGATGGCTTTTGCTATTTAAAAGCCGTTCCTCGCGGTAGTAGTTCTATCATTATCGTTGCGGAGAACTATCATCAAAAAAAGGCATGGATAACCATGGGCGATGCTGACACCTCGCTTAACATCAGCCTGGAACGATTTAAAGTTGAATTACACGAAGTGACTATATCCGCCGTGCCTAATCCGCAGTCTGACCGTCAGGCCCGCATTATCGAGCGCGAATCAACGCAGCTGGTAGATATTGCCTCGGGCGATATGATTATCCATACCGGCAGCATCAGTGCAGGCGATGTGGTGCAGCAATTGCAGGGGCTTTCGGTAACGCATACCAGCACTGGCAACAGCGATAAAGCCATCATCCGCGGCATGGAAGCCAAATACAGCTATACGCTCATCAACGGATTTAAAATTCCGAGTCCGGATGATAAAAGCCGCTACATATCGCTCGACCTGTTTCCCGCAGGCTTGCTGCAAAGTGTACAAGTATATAAAACGCTGACGGCCGACATGGAGGGCGATGCCATAGGCGGCGCCATTAACATGGTGTTACGTCAGCCTGATGACGCACCTTTATTGCAGGTAGACCTGAGCACCGGATACAGCAGCCGTTATTTTGACAACAAATACCGTGGCTTTAACAGTGGTGTGGTGCAGAATCAATCGCCCTATGAGCGTTTTGGGGAAGGTTATTATGCCAAAGGCGATGATTTTTCAAAAGACAATCTCGTTTTTCAGGACGGCCAGCCCGCGCCCGATATAAATTTTAATACGCTACTGGAGCGCAATTGGCTCAATAATAAGCTGGGATTGGTAGCATCTGTAAATTATAAAAACATCCGAAGTGGGTCCGCCGGTTTTTTTATTCCGCTCAACGCCCAGCCCAACCTTAATAACGTGCCGGCCTTTTCTGATTTTTACCTGCAAACCTATAACAATAAAAAAACGGCGGTAAGCAACTATGAGCAGCTTTGGTTCAGGCCCGGCAGTTTGCACAGCCTCACACTTAGCTATCTCTATCTCGATCAGAAAGACATGGAAACCCGTAGTTTGCTAGATACCAGCCTGGTGCTTGGCCGCTCTCAAGCCGGCACGGGACGTATTTACATCAGCGATCGGTCTCGTGTGCATGAGCAGCAGATCAGCAACCTGAACCTGAAGGGCGATCATCGTTTCGGGCAATTCAGTGTCGCCTGGGCCGGTATTTACTCGCGGGCAAATGGTCGTTATCCCGACTGGGCTCAGCTAACCGCCAACACCGGCAGGCTGGTCATGCCCGATGGTTCCGTACAGCAAAGCCCCTTGCTGATGGCCCCGATCAACCGCATCTGGCTCAGCAACAAGGAGCGGGATCTGGTCGGCTTTTTGGATTTACGTTATAAGCCCCGCTTTTTAAACAAAGAACTAACGCTGAGTGCCGGCGGCATGCTGCGCGATAAAAAGCGAGACAATTTATATAACAGCTACACTTTTGTACCGTTGGTGAATGAGCCTTTTGCCGGCATTGAAAACGCAATATGGAATAATGACAACGGCCCGCAAAATCCGCTGGGCAGCGTTAACAATCCCAATACATACACAGCTACAGAACGTATCAGCGCTTTTTACGCCATGGCGGCATGGCGGCATGGGCGGAATGAACTGACCGGCGGACTGCGCCGCGAGCAGACCCGCCAAAACTTCGTTTCTGCGCTCGATCCCAACCAGAGTTTCGGCAAAACGGTGAACATCAGCTATAAGGATCTGCTGCCAGATTTGCATTGGCGATATATGCTGAGCAGCAATGCTCAGCTTAAAGCCAGTTATTTTAAAGGCATCTCCCGTCCGGCCTTATATGATATTACTTTTGAAACCATCGCCTTTGAAGATTACAATGTGGCCGGTAATCCGTTTCTGAAACGTACCCAGGCCGATAATTTTGATCTGAGTTACCGCTGGGACAAGAGCAAAAACAGCAATATGCACTTTAAAGCCTCATTATTTTACAAGCATATTGTAGATGCTTACGAACGAACACTCATTAATGGTAACGATGAGCTTTATCCCATCCCTCAAAATAGCCTGAACTACACGCCTGCCCTCACGCTTACTGAGCAATTAAAAAATACAGGTACGGCCATCAACTATGGCGCAGAAGTTTCCTGCAGCTACACCTGGACGGGTTTTGTACTGAGCGGTAGTTATACCTACACCTCGTCAAACATCACTCGGATGAAAAAACTGCTCACCCGTGAAAATCCGGCTGATCCCTCCAGCAACCAGGCAACAGTTACCCTGGATGAAACCGGACCACTACAGGGTCAGTCAAAACATCTGGCCTATTTTAACCTGCTTTGCCGGCAGCTACCCGGCCATTGGCTGGCCAACGGTTCGGTTATTTACACCGGCCGGCGAATAGACCTGGTGTCGCCCTGGTACGGACTTGATTATTGGCAGCGCGCCAACATTACACTCAATCTCTCTGTCGAAAAACAACTAAATAATCACTTTAAACTAAGCCTGGGTGCAACCAACCTGTTCAATAACGGACTTACTGATGATATCTTAACGCCTAATCCCGATAGTCATAATAATTTGCTTCCCGCACAAACCCGGCAGGACCGCATCACCATTCTAAAAGAAAATTTCTCAGCCTATTACAAGGCTGGGCTAACGTATATTTTGTGAATGATCCGGGTTAACTATTATCAGTTATCGTTTTATAAAATAGCGCTCTGAACCTTTATGCCCCCCATCATACCGAAGAATATCAATCTTTCCGTAATTTTTTATTAGTTCCTCCTTTGCTTTAGTACTACAAAATTACCCCCATCGTGATGATTTGATTTATTAGGATACCATTTTATATTTACAAGTAATTGATTATCAGGTTATTTTTTATAAGCCAACAACCGTAAACCATTAAATACTACAACCAAAGTAGACCCTTCATGGCCAATAACTGCTGGACCAATATGGGCAATGCCAAGTATTGTCAATGGAATCAGCACGGCTACCATACCTAAACTGATGACTAAATTTTGTTTGATCACCCGGCGCGAACTCCGGCTTAGGCCGATGGCAAAAGGAAGGTTATCCAGGCGGTCGGCCATTAAAGCAACGTCGGCGGTTTCCAGCGCTACATCTGAACCAGCTGCGCCCATAGCAATACCCACGGTAGCTTTGGCCATGGCCGGGGCATCATTTACACCGTCGCCGACCATCGCCACCTGTTTTTCTTTTTTAATGAGGCTTTGTACTGATTTTACTTTTTCTTCGGGCAATAAGCCACCCCAGGCATCGGTGATGCCGGTTTGTTTGGCAACTGCTTCGGCTACTTGCTGATTATCGCCGGTCAGCATTATCATACGGCGGATACCCATGTCGCTTAATTCCTGTAAAGCTTTCCTGGCTTCTGCACGGGGTGTATCCATAACCGCAATCAGACCAATCAATTCTCCATCCTGCTCTACCAACATCGTTGTATTACCATCGGCTTCCAATTTGCTGATCTGTTCATCTGTATTTTTATCCAGCTTCTTAAACAAACTGCGATTGCCTATTACTATTTTATGATCATTTACATGCGCTTTTACTCCGTGACCGGTTACCGCCTGCAAATGAGTTGCCGGTTTCACCTGATGCTTCAGGCGTTCCTCGCCGCCCTGTACAATGGCGGCGGCTAATGGATGATCGCTTAATTTTTCGACGGCTATAGCCATCTTCAATATTTCTTCATCATTTGCTTTTCCTAAAGCAATAACAGCGGTTAATTTAGGTTTGCCTTCGGTGAGTGTACCGGTCTTATCAAAGGCAATCGCCGTTAAACTTCCTAACAATTCTAGCGGGCCACCACCTTTGATCAATACGCCACCCCGCGCCGCACGCGCAATAGCGCTTAATACTGCACTGGGTGTAGAAATGGCTAAAGCGCAGGGGCTGGCCGCAACCAACACCGCCATCGCCCTGTAAAAACTCTTACTGAAAGGTTCATGCAAGACAAACGGGGCAAATAAAAGTAACACCACCAATGCCAGTACAGCCGGTACATAATATTTTTGCAGCTTATCCGTAAATAATTGTGTCGGCGATTTTTGCGCTTCAGTATCATTCACAAGTTTAACTAACCGCGCTAAGGTGGAATCAGCAGCAATCTTGGTCACTTTTACTTCCAGCACCTCATTTCCGTTTATCGTACCAGCGAAAACCTTATGCTCGGCTTTTAAGCTTTTTTCCTGGCTATAGTCTTTATCGGGGTCAGAAACCGGTGACTTACCCACCGGGATGCTTTCACCTGTAATAGGTGCCTGGTTTACGCTGCTGTTACCTTTAACAACAGCGCCATCCGCTGGTATTTTACTGTTAGGTTTTATGATGATAATATCATCTAAAACCAATTCTTCAATCGGTACTTCGGCTTCCTTTTTATCCCGCCTCACCAGCGCAACTTTAGGCGCTAAGTCTGCCAAAGCCGCAATAGATCTAGTGGCTTTTCCCATGGCATAGTGTTCCAGCGAGTGGCCTAAACTAAATAGAAATAATAATAAGTTACCTTCTGCCCATTGCCCCAAAGCTGCTGCACCTATTGCAGCCACCAACATCAGGAAATCAATTTCAAAATGACCCTTGGCGATACTTTCTATAGCCTCTTTAGCTGTAAAGAAGCCACCAAAGAAATAACCGGCAATATATAAACCAGTGCATGTTGCTGATGACAGATCATGAATATATGATAACCCGAAACCTGCCGCAAGGCAAACACCGCTCAGAACCGCGAAAATCAACTCTGTCTTTTCGCCAAAAATGCCGCCGTGTTCATGGTCGTGACCCGCTGCGCCCTCTTTATGCTGATGGCCCGGCTTTTCTTCTTTATCTTTTGCAGTAGAAATATCAACTCTGGGTTTTTCGGTTGATTTCTCTGCTGCCGCATGGGTTGTTTTTTTCATAGGTAGATGAGTATTTTATCAAATTTAATTCATTGCGGCCTGCAATCGTATTGCATTAATGCTTGCATGCCGGGCATAGCCCTTTCACAATCAGGTTGATTTCTTCCCTTTCATAACCTCCGGGCAAATTAACCTCAGGTATTTGCGTTTTGGGCAGGCAATGCGTTTCCTTGCAATCAGTGCAATAAAAATGTACATGGAGATCATGGTGACCGTCAGCGGTACAATCGGGCTGGCAAAGTGCAAATTTGGTCACACCCGTGCCGTCGTCGATACGATGCACTAAACCATGTTCCTCAAAGGTTTTCATGGTGCGATATAAGGTCACTCTGTCGGTTTTTTTTAAACTGATCTCTATGTCGGTCAGGCTCAGTGCGCTGCTTTGTTTAGTCAGATAATCCAGCGCTACTACCCGCATTGCGGTTGGATTGATGCCTTTTTGCTGCAATATTTCTTCGTGATCTTTCACGGGTTTAGTCCTCATCAGTACTTCCTGCTGCTTTTGATTGTAAATAGAATGCACCCTTAGTGGCGATCTGTACACCGGCGGGTAACGGATTCAATGGGATAACCTGGATATAGCCCAATTCTGAAATGCCGGTGCTCACCTCTGTTTTTGTAAATTTGATCTTGCCATCTTCATCATGTGAGGCTGCTATGAAAATGTATTGCTTACCTTCAGAACGTACTACCGCATTTACAGGTACAGCTGGTGTAAGTTTGCTGCCTATGCTAATGAGCGCTGTTACATACATACCGGGAATCAGGTTTTTGTTTTGCTTATTGTTAATAACTGCATGAACAATTACGCCTTTGCTTTCATCCTCAAAAGATTTATTCACGCCATTTATTACGCCGGTAATAACCTGATTATCCTGATTGGTCAGCTGGAAACTCACTTTCTGCCCGATCTTTACTGCCATCAGATCTTTCTCAAATACGGTCAGGTCACAGTGGATTTTAGAATTGTCTACCACTTCCATGATGGATGTACCTGGCTGCACAAAAGCACCGGTATTTGCCGTAATGGTACCCACTGTGCCACTTATCGGCGAGGTGACCGGGAATTGGGAAACGATATGGCCGTTGCTAATCCTTCCTGGTGAAATGCCGAACTGCTGTAATTGGCTTTCATAAGCGGTTATGCGCGAACGTTCAGCATTGTAAGTTGCTTCCGATGATTGAAAGGATTTCCCCGTTCCGGCACCCGCGGCTTTTAACTGGCTTTGGCGGTCATATTCAGCTTGTACATAGGTGAAGTTATTTTTAGCAGCCAAATAATCCTGCTGCAATTTGAGTAGGTCCTGGTTTTTAATCGTTGCCAATACCTGTCCCTTATGTATCTGCTGCCCTTCCAATACATTGATACTGCCAATGATGCCGCCGGATAAGACGCTGACATCTGCTTTGTTTTGTGGTGGAACTGCTAATTGTCCATTGGCCTTCACCACAGCATCCAGGTTTTTCTGTTCAATAGGGCCAACTTCGATCCCCACCGTTTTCATTTGCTCGGCACTCAGCTCCAGCTTATTCTCCTTTTCCGGGCTTTCTGTTTTCGCACTATCGTTCACCGGATCGGCCTTTTTATCTGTATGTCCCGAGCAGGAAGCCAGCAAGGTTCCGGTGATCAGCAATGCCGCGATATATATTTTATAAATTGAATATCTCATGTTATTCTCCTCTTAAAAATTGTAATTGTATAGCCGATTGGTTCAGGCGACTTACGTTATCGATATAAGCCAGTTTGATTTGCACGGCGGCAGAAACGTTTTGGATATATTCCACATAGCCGATCTCTCCCAAATTGAACGATACTTGGGCTATACGCAACTGCTCATCGGCTTGCTTTAAACCGCCATTTGTGTAATAGCTAACCGCCTGTTGGTATTTGCGGTATTGCTGCATTTCCTGTTCGTATTGCAGGCGCACCTGGCTTTGGGTGTTCTGGTAATTTGTTTGGGCGATCTGTCCGGATAATTTTTCGGCTTTAACCCTTGCACGGTTAGCGCCATTAAAGATGGGTAGGGCCACACCTAATTGCAGACCGGCAATGCGTGTACCCGGCGAGTAACTTCGGTCGATGCCTGCGGGATTGAAACCGGAAATCACCAATTGCTGATTATATCCCAAGGTCAGATCAGGCATGCTTTTGGATTTTTCTACCGCAATACGGGCGTTGGCGACTTCGATATTTTGAAGATCAGTATTTACCTGTGGATTGTTACTTACATTCAGTGTGTCTCCCGGCGCCGAAAAAACTAATGAGCTTGTGCTTTGAGCGATATTTAAAGGTTCACTACTGTTAAGCAATTGCTGTAAGGCCAGTTCATTACTTTTCAGTTCGGCTTGTATGCTGAGTTTCTGTGCCTGTACTTCCTGAAATTTGTTTTTAGCGCTAAACAATTCAAGATTGGATGTTTCGCCTGTTTTTAGCCTTACCTCGGCACGTTTTACGAAACCGGTATAGATGCTGTCCTGATAATTGAGCACACGCAACATTTCGCGGTTCAACTGGTAGGCATACCAGGCATTACGCACGTTACGTGTTATTTCCGCTTTGGTGACATTGCCGGTTCGCTCAGCCAGTACGGTTTGCCGGTTAAGCAATTTGCGTTGATTTTTGTAAAGGCCAGGCCAGGCAATGTTTTGGGTGATACCGATGGCATTATCCATATTGCCGCCGCTGGTCGGGTCCTGGGTTACCATCAATTCGGTCTTAGGAATATCGGTGCCAGACTTTTGTAACGCCCGGCTTTGTTCTATGCTCAGACCTGCGGAGCGCATTTGCAAATTATTACGCAGTGCCCTTGCTATAGCGCTGTCTAACGTTAGCGGTTGGTTTTGCTGTGCGTTAGCTGTCGCCGGTTTAAGCAGCGAGCCTGCACCGACCACTAGCATTATAAGGGTTGCCTTTACAGATCGGGATAACTTAACCTTTTGCGTTTCCTTTCGGTTGAACAATAAGTACAAGCAAGGCAATACAAATAACGTTAAAAAAGTCGCAGTGATGAGTCCGCCAATTACAACCGTAGCCAACGGCTTTTGTACTTCAGCACCGGCACTTGTAGATAATGCCATTGGCAGGAAACCCAATGAGGCTACCGAGGCCGTCATGAGCACCGGGCGCAGCCGGGTTTGGGTTCCTTCCAGTACACGCTCATAAATATTATCCATTCCTTCTTCTTTGAGCTGGTTGAAGTAGCCGATAAGCACGATGCCGTTGAGTACGGCTACACCAAAGAGCGCAATAAAGCCCACACCGGCGGAGATGCTGAAAGGCATCCCGCGTAATAACAAGGCGGCCACACCGCCCATCGATGCCAACGGTACAGCGGTAAAGATCAGTAGGCTTTCCTTCACCGAGCGGAAGGTCACATAAAGGAGTATCAGGATAAAGAGCAATGCTGCGGGTACAGCAATGGATAATCGGCCTTTAGCGGCTTGAAGGTTCTGGAATTGCCCGCCGTAGTTGAGATAATAACCAGCAGGCAATTTTAAACTGCTGTTTAGTTTAGCCTGTATCTCTTTCACGGTACTTTCCACATCCCGGTCTTTCACATTAAATCCCACATAAATGCGGCGTTTGCCGTCTTCGCGGGACACCTGCGCCGGCGCATCCTTGAAAGAAATATCTGCCACCTGGCTCAATGGCACTTTATTACCTGATGGCAGCGGGATAAGCAGGTTTTCTACGCCAGAGATATTTTCGCGCAGGTCGCGGTTCAGGCGTACCACCATGTCAAACCGTTTTTCGCCTTCAAATACCACTCCAGCCACACTTCCCGCGAAAGCGGTTTTCAGGATCATATTGACATCGCTGATATTGAGGCCGTATTGCGCCATTTTATCGCGGTTGTAGGCGACTTGTATTTGTGGCAACCCGCTTACTTTTTCAATGTAAGGCTCGCTTACACCTTTAACGGGTGCAATTAACTTGGCTATTTTATTAGCTTTAGTTGCCAAAATATCGAGGTCATCGCCGAATATCTTAATAGCTACATCCTGGCGGATGCCGGTCATGAGCTCATTAAAACGCATCTGCATAGGTTGAGAAATTTCGACGTTGATACCGGGAATGGCAGATAAAGCTTCTTCCATTTTCTCCGTCATCTCTTCGCGTGTTTTAGCAGTTTTCCATTCAGCCTTTGGTTTCATGGCCAGCATCATATCACCTTTTTCCATCGGCATCGGGTCGGTTGGTATTTCCGAACTGCCGATCCGGGTGACAGCCTGCTTGATTTCCGGGAACTGTTCTTTCAGTAGCTTTTCGGCTTTGCTAAAGGTCTTAACCACTTCTGTTAATGACGTGCCTTGCATCATGGATATTTCTACGGTCAGGTCGCCTTCTTCCAGGGTAGGAATAAATTCTCCACCCATACGGCTGAATGCCCAAATGGAAATGGCAAACAATATTAAGACGATACTTACAGTGATTACTTTTGCCCTTAAGATAACGATCAGCGCACGCTGATAAATTCTTTGCAGTAATTCTATAATGCGGTCAGAAATATTGCGCTTGTGGGCTGTTTTTTTGCTGAGGAACAAAGCGCTGGCCATGGGCACATAGGTCAGTGACAGGATGAATGCGCCAAGAATTGCAAAGGCAACTGTTTCGGCCATAGGCCTGAACATCTTGCCTTCAATGCCTACTAATGATAGCAGCGGCAAATACACGATCAGGATGATGATCTGCCCAAATGCAGCGGACTTCATCAGCTTGCTGGCGCTGTCTTTTACCTCCTCATCCATTTGGCCGGACGTTAGTTCCTTAACACCCTTTTTCTGATAGCCGCCGGTAGTAATGTGGTGCACTACACTTTCGACAATAATTACCGCGCCATCTACGATCAAGCCAAAATCTATTGCCCCCAAACTCATCAGGTTACCTGATACGCCGAATAGCTTCATCATAGAAAAGGCAAACAGCATAGCTAATGGAATTACCGACGCTACCACCAAGCCTGCCCGAAAATTGCCCAGTAACAGCACCAGTACAAAAACTACGATCAAGGCACCTTCAAGCAGATTACGCTCTACCGTACCTATAGCCCGGTTAACCAGTTCGGTGCGATCAATGAAAGGCTCAATAACCACACCTTCGGGTAATGACTTTTGAATTTGAACCATTCTGGTCTTCACGTTTTCAATCACCTGGCTAAAATTCTCTCCTTTGAGCATGAGGGTAACGCCTGCTACAACTTCGCCCTCGCCGTTACGGGTCACCGCACCGTAGCGGGTGGCACTGCCGAATTGCACAATAGCAATATCCCTGATCAAAATTGGTGCACCCTTTACATTCTTAACCACAATCTTGCGGATATCGTCAAGGTTTTGAACCTGTCCTAAACCTCGAATAAAATAGGCGTTGCTTTGTTGCTCAATGTAAGAGCCGCCTGTGTTTTCATTGTTCTTTTGCAGCGCTTCATAGATTTCCGGGATGGTTAAACCAAGAGAATTTAACTTATCGTTATCTAAAGCGATTTCATATTGCTTTACATAACCGCCCCAGCCGCTGACTTCGGCCACACCTACAGTACCCGCCAGTTGTGTGCGAACCAACCAATCCTGAATTGTACGCAGGTAGGTAGGGCTGTATTTACTTTCGTAACCTTTTTTTGGATGGATAACATATTGGTATATCTCGCCAAGCCCCGTAGTAATCGGCGCTAAGGCGGGTTCGCCTAGTCCAGCGGGGATGCTATTTTCTGCTTCCTTCAATTGGGCATTGACCTGTTGCCTGGCCCAATAGATGTCAATGTTATCCTTAAATACAATGGTTATTACGGATATGCCAGAACGGGATATGGAGCGTTTTTCAATGATCCCGGCTATATTGGCCATAGATAATTCAATAGGCGCGGTAATGAACTGCTCTACTTCCTGTGCGCCCAGGCTGGGCGCTTGTGT
>Ga0153918_1000644_pt1 | contig 15793 bp, 11 predicted proteins | sample TSFL002MetaG_FD_104687 | JGI IMG/M metagenome (GOLD analysis project Ga0153918, IMG submission 104687) | Attine ant fungus gardens microbial communities from Florida, USA - TSFL002 MetaG | ecosystem: Host-associated > Fungi > Mycelium > Unclassified | place: USA: Florida, Paynes Creek Historic... | reverse complement strand
AGTTTCCACAAGCCCATAACAGACATACCGGGGCGGGCGGCAATACATTGTGCGCCTGTAGAGGTTTTATCTCCGTGTAGACCAACGTTCTTACCGTGAACTGTGCAGCCTCTGTTAACCGATGCCATAGTGACCGCCTTATTTCAGAAAGTTTTCTGGCAACGATTCCCCGGCTCGGACTACTCTTCTTCCGGCATTTTGTGGGCAGCTAATAATTTCATCGCGGTTATCCAGCGAGCTACCAACCAGGGCAATAGATTCGCCTGGTGTGTTTCCCGCACCAGTGGTGATCTTCGCGGATGTTCCATCTGGGTAACGCACTTCATCGCCAACTCGAGACACGTTTAGCATTGTGCCGTCATCAAGTTTGATCTGCCGTCCGTTATATTCACTAAAAACTTTCCCACCATTACGTGTCAAGCTGCCCTCTGTAGCGATCAGATAAGCAGCTGTAACGGGATGAGCGAGATTGTAGGCGTTTTGTTTTTCGATGAGTGAACTGGCTTCGTCGTTCATTCCGGCGAGTTGTTCGGCTGTAAATGGTGATTCGTCAAAAGCTGCCAGCATTTCTGGTGTAAGTTTGTTGGTGTACTGCTTCATAGGTCCCTCTACTTGCTTTAGAAATAATTGGTGTGGCTATTTTACAAACAGTAGCCACACAAACAACAAGTATTAGACTTAAGCGAAACTGTGTTTCGTAACAACCCGTAAAGGGGGTTAGTCCTCCTTGAATGTCATGGTGTATTTGCACTGTTCGGACGGTCTGATCGTCACTGTCTCCGTAAGGTTGGCGTTGCTGTAGATAGGGGGCATTTTAACTTCGATATGAACTGTGCCCCCAAATAAAGCTGAATGGTAGCCTGATCTAAATCTACACTAAAAAAACAAAATCTATAAAATGGCTGATGCGATGGTTTGTATCTGAAGGCTTTTGAAGGAAGGTAATAAAGTTTATTTAAATCAGAATCTTATGCGTATCTCTTTTGTAAATGATAACCAAGTATCTGGTACTTAATAGCGTTACCTCACTATGATGCATAAATTTAAAAGGCTACCTTAGTAGCCTCATATAATTAAGAGTATTGATCCCAATCTCTGGGGATAAACCAGTTGGGTGTCCAGTTAACAAACTCTTGCGGGTGAAAATTTTGAGCGATTACTACTAGAGATTTAATAGCTTCAGGCCTCAAACTGAGAACATGATTTTTTTTATCACTTTCGTAATCCCAAAAATGAAACCTGTCACTTTTATCATGTGCTCTACGGCTAGGGCCGAAGTCCATAGGAGCGGTTAATCTCGTGATTGTCGCGTTATCTTCTTTTGAATAAAAAGTTAACATGATTTTAGAGCGACTATGAATCGCATCAATAAATTTATCGCGCATATACTCTCCTTTGTAGTTACTTAGATAATATTCACGATTAGTAGGTTATTGTGTGTGATCGACGCAGCATTTAAACAAACATTGCGAAGTCAAAACTTATTTTTAATTATTGTTATTTGGATGCCCCACCACGCCTGCTCAGCAGGCGCAGGAATGGCCTTCAGGCCTACCTATTGTGGTGCTGACGATGAATTTTGTGCCGGTAAATCGCATGCAAATCCATGCAAGTTATGCATGCATGGATTTTTAAGGAAAAGCGGAGAGATTTTTAGGGTTCGTTGGGCGGTCTACTGCGCGGTCGGTTCTGCGCACTGCCGTGTGCAATTCAAATTCTGCGGAGGCGTGAATTTTTCACTTGTGGCCTGGTCGACATATAGCGCCCCAAGAATATACCGACCGAGTAGTGTATGGCTTAAATATAAATGGCGGGTTATTGCCCTGAATAATTAATCTCGTAGGTTGTAAGAGCTGTGACAGGCTCCGTACCGTAAGACGCCAGTTACGGATGCGATGCCCTGAGGTTCTCTAGAGAGTTAATATAACGAAAAGTGTGTAATTATGGCATATGTTTGATGCTTTCTGACACTGCAATCCCTGCAAAGTAAGGCGCTCAACACGCCTTACTTTGCAGGGATTGCAGTAATTTGAAGGACTTTTCACGTCTCTTTTACAACTTATTTCTCTGTATCCCATTGCGTGAAATAGCGCTTCAATTTTTCTACAGTAAAACGCCATTTGGGAGTCGTTGGCTTACAGACCGTGTTTTGGTTGCCAAAGAAACCTACCTCATTCACCGCTTCGAGTTCGGATCGGGTTTCCAGCCATTTCACAGGAACAAAATATTCTGATTTGTCGGGATCGTCTGCATTCTGGCGATACAGATCGCTGTATTTAAGAACATCTATTGCTGGCATTTCGCCGTGTTCCGTTTTGATCGTAAAGCTGCTGGCTGGTTCAACTGCGCTCTGAACAATACCAACTCCAACGTAACCCGTTGCTGGGATTTTTACCCAAACGCGGTCGCCCGGCTGAAGCTGTTTTAAAGTCTGACTATACCAGCTTCCACCCCCCGCACTGATAAAGCCATATCGACGTGCCTCTTCCCAGACGCGGCTTTGCGGATCGCCGAACGAGACATAAAACTCGCCATTCCAGGGCTCCTTCGCATTGGCACTTGTTCCGGCAGTGGCCTGCGTGGCATTGGTTTGCGTTTCGCTCGGGTCGATAAGCCAGGCACGACTCAGGAACTGCTCGTCACCATGCTGGAATACTTTGAAGAAGAGGACGTTAATCGAGATACCATTCTTACTCAAATAATCGACAATACGCTCAGTCGAGGGATCCAGCTCTGACGCCACGATAATGATTTGATGCGACTGATTGAGCGACTCTTCTTCCAGTTCGGCATTAAAGCGTTGCTTAAATGCCGAGCCTAGATTTCCGCCACCAGAAAATTTTTCATAAATCTGCGACAGGCGGTCGGCGGTTAAGTCATCCACCCAGGAGGCGTAATCCAGCGCCTGCGCGACTACCTCACGCGGTGTGCGATCGCGCTTAAGCTCAATCAGGATCAGCGATGCATCGGGCGCGATAGCCAGCAGATCGATACGCCCTTTATCGAGCGTATTTTCCTGATGACCGATAATCATCCATTGATCGGAGAGGATAGTGGGGTCATTTAAAATCATCTTCTCCAGCAGTTGCTCGCTGGCGAGTTTGCTGATGGTTAGCGGCTGGGGAGTCTCTCCTACCCGCCAGATAGCATGATGAACCGGCATCGTCTGTTCCTTAGTTTAATGCTGCATCGGTGAGTGCATTCGTTAGGTGGCGCTGGGTTTGTTGGGCGGATTGCAGGCGAGATTTAACTAAATTGCATATCGCAATTAGCTCGTTAACTTTATCGACAATTCGTTTTTGTTCTTCTAACGGAGGAAGACCAAATTCTATGCTTTCACAATTATTTTTATTAAGATAAGCAATCGTAGTAGACGTTGATGATTCTTCTAATGATTTTTTACTTGCTTTAATCACAAAATAAAGATATTCAGCAACCACTCCGCCCAAGGGTATGAAAGCATGTATTTGTTGATTTATAACCACTTCGCATTTGTTAATCATCGTTAAACCAAACCTACCAACACAGCTCATTAAAACACTACCAGTAGGTATAATTCTTGCATTAAATGCCTTTACTTCTTCAGTGCTTAAACCTATTTCTGAATTACGCTTACTTATATATATATTGCATTCATCAAAAGAAGGAAGTGTAATCCAAGGAATATTTCCTGAAAAAGATTTTGGTTTGTCTCTATTTGGGACAATGGAACAACAAACTTCGCCAAATTGGGCATGTAACCAATTTTCTGGAATTGAAAGTTTAGATGACTTAGGTTTTAAAACACTGCTTTTTTGGTAAATTTTTTCTTTGATGAGTTTTTCTTTTATTCGGCGTATTGTTTCATAAGTCTCTTTAATTGGAGTGTCGCCACCGAATTGCGGAACTAGCTTGCCCATTACAGCAAGTTGCAGAATGGTTTGCTTAAGCGCATCGATACTCGCTTCGGTAGTAAACAGTGTGTCGAAATGCTGGCTAATTCTCGCCCAGTTTTCGGCGAGTTCTTCGGCATTTTGACAGTCGGTCAGCGTTGCCAGTAGGGTTTCAACCAGTTGCTGATGTGCGTCCAGACTGGTCAAAGATTGTTGTTCCAGTTGGTCGCAGAGGGACATTAGCTCGTCAACTTTATTTACAATCCTTGATTGTTCTGCAATTGCTGTTAATTCAACCACTGCATTAATAGCTTTATCTGTTCCTAACCTTGGTAAGTTCATTCCATGCGTTGATTCATTTGCGTAAGCAATAAACCTTGGAGATTTAAGTAAAAGGCGAAGGTAACCTGGGAGAATATTACCATAGACTTTAATAGGAATAATTTCAGTTGTACATACACCACTATCATCAGCAACCAAAACTTTATCCAGATACGGTCGTAACTTCCCGTAGAGGACATCATTTTTATTAAATTTATTCTTTGAACTTTTATATGGGCGCTCAGAGAACGTAACTCGATTTAAGAGTCTGGATGTACTCTTTTCGATATCTTCAAGTTCAACTATCCACGTATCTGCATCCGCATCTGTTGGTTCTGCTTTATCACACTCGCCATAGTTAGTAATAAAACCTAACCTCACCCACTCCCACCCCTTCGGCAACTCAAACGGTTTCTCATCCTCACTAATTTCCGGCAAAGGCTTCTGCTTTTTAATCTTCCCCTGTTTTACCAGTTCTGCTTTCTCGGCGGCAATACGCTTTAACAACTCCGACGCTGGTTCATCATTCGGGTCCTGCGGTACCAGTTTGCCGCGCACCGCCAGTTCCAGAATCAGCTCACGCAGCTTCTTAATGCCGTAGAGGTCGATTTTGCCGTTGCTGCCACGCCCGGCGGTGGCGCGGGTTTGTAGCGCAGAAGTCCAGGTATCGAAATGGTCGGTTATCAGTTTCTCAACGGCCATCAGTTTGCCCCCTTGTTGCCCGCCAGCGCGGCACCAAGAATATCGCGCAGCTGTTTACGAAGCTCGCTGATTTCCGCCTGCTGCGTCTGGTACTGCGCCAACAGTTCATCCGGGTCATGGCTGATGGTTTCGCCCTGATATGGGTTCTTAATATCAAGGTTGAAGTTGCGGGCGATGATGTCGTCGATGCTGACTTTCCACGCCTGATTATTCTCTTCACGGCTGGAAAAACCGTCGGCTTCGTTACCCCACCAGTCGATTTCCGCCTGGAACTCTTCAAACTTCATCGGTTTGGTTTTGCTGTAGTTCTTCACGCCGTCCGGGTACGGATGCTCGTAGAACCACACATCTTTGGTTGGCTGGCCTTTGGTGAAGAACAGAATATTGGTTTTGATACCGGTGTACGGGTTAAACACGCCGTTCGGCAAACGCACGATGGTGTGCAGGTTGCACTCTTCGGTGAGCAGCTTTTTGATTTTGGTTTTCACGCCTTCACCAAACAGCGTGCCGTCCGGTAACACCACCGCCGCGCGGCCTTTGTCGGCCAGCACTTCGATAATCAGTTGCAGGAACAGGTCGGCGGTTTCACGGGTCTGCATCTCTGCCGGGAAGTTTTTCTCAATGCCGTCTTCTTCGGTGCCGCCAAACGGTGGGTTGGTGACAATCACATCAACCTGCTCATCCCACGAGGAAAGCGGCTTGTTGAGGGTATTGTCATGGCGAATTTGCACCGGCACTTCAATGCCGTGCAGCAGCATATTGGTGGTACACAGCAGGTGCGGGAGCTGCTTTTTCTCTACGCCGTGAATCTGTTTTTGCAGGGTTTTATGGTCTTCGGTCGTTTTAACGTAATGCTCTTTCACATGGTCGAACGCGCAGGCAAGGAAGCCGCCGGTACCACATGCCGGGTCCATAATCGACTCGCCCAGTTTCGGATCAATACGGTTGACCATAAAGCGCGTCACCGCACGCGGGGTATAGAACTCACCTGCATTTCCGGCGCTTTGCAGGTCGCGCAGAATCTGTTCGTAGATATCGCCAAACAGGTGGCGCTCCTGGCTGCTGCTGAAGTCGATTTCATTGAGCTTGTTGATCACCTGACGCAGCAGCGTACCGTTTTTCATGTAGTTGTAGGCATCGCTGAACGCCTGTTTGACCACAAAGCCACGCGGGTTCTTATCGATCGGCGCGGTGAGGTTTTTCAGCGTCGGGAACAGGTCGTCGTTCACAAATTCCAGCAACGCATCACCGGTGATGCCTTCGCTGTTCGCCGCCCAGCTACGCCATAGGTAGCGCTGCGGAATAGGGAACTGGTAGTCATCCTGCTCCAGTTCCAGCTCTTCTTCCTGAGTATCAAAAATCTTCAAAAATAGCAGCCATGAAAGCTGCCCCAGACGCTGGGCATCGCCGTCCACACCGGCGTCTTTACGCATAATGTCCTGAAGAGATTTAATGACTGAACTAATCGGCATGTTTTCTTTCCATACTTAAAAAGGATGCCACCGGTCGCAGTTGCGGTCAGTGGCAATAAATTTACGTGTTATCAGGCTGAGCGCGGCGGAAGCTGGTAGATTTCGTTCTCCAGTTCGTTAACGGCTTGCTCATACGCCTTTTTGTCGCCAAAGCGGGTTCTGATGATCTCAATTGGGCGACCCAGTGCATCGAACGGCTTCAGTTTTAGCACCTGAACATCCTCGATTTCCTGCACGCCTTCATCGGCGTATTTGTCCAGCAGGGTATTGAGAACCAGCTGAGCCGGTTCGGCGTATTTCGTAAAATAGTTACGCTTACGTACGTTGGCCGCGCGCTCCTGACGGGTTAACGGCGGCTGACCGTACACCACATGACAGAGCAAATCAAACGGGTCGAGATCTTTACCCACCTCTTCGGCCAGCACGTCCCATAGAATTCCCAGCTGCGCCAGTTCTTCAATAATCGCCTGCTTGCGAGGCGCCTCCTGCCATTTGCGCACGAAGCTATCCAGTGAGGCATACTCGCTGTCTTTCAGCATCGTTTTGCGGGTGTAATCCTGGAAGGATTCAGTGACCAACTTGCCGTCAGAATCGTAATACTGAACGCGCTTCGCCAGGACTTTCACCGCCACGCCATTCACATAGAATTTGCGGACTTTGTCTGCATCATCGCTATGAAATTCACCGTTTCCGGAATGGTTGTCGCGGTTAACGTGATACTCAGCAGCGTCTTCTCGCACTTCACTGGCAGGTTTATCGACATCATCATTAAGGGTTTCTTCTTCCAGCCGCTCATTGAAGTCGGAACTTTCATCGGAGATATCGTCGGGTTTAACCACCAGTACTTTTTCCGGCAAACCGTCAAAGCGTGGGTCGGCAAACAGCTCGGTCGCCTTTTTGAAATCGAGAATGGTGAACCACAGCTTGCCGTGCCTTTCGTTGATACGTGTGCCGCGCCCGATGATCTGTTTAAATTTAGTCATCGACTGGATGTTCTGATCCAGTACGACCAGCTTGCAGGTCTGCGCATCAACGCCGGTTGTCATCAGCTCTGATGTTGTCGCGATAACGGGGTAGGCTTTCTTAGGATTAATAAAGTTATCGAGTTGCGCCTTGCCGATGTCATCGTCGCCGGTGATTTTCATCACGTACTTTTCGTTCTTCAATACCTGCTCAGGGTTGAGCACCACCAGCGCGTGGCGCATGCGGTCGGCGTGATCGATGTCGTTGCAGAAAACAATGGTTTTATCCATCGGATTGGTGCGTTTCAGGTAATCGGTGATGGTCTGCGCAACCAGCATGGTGCGTTCATCAATGACCAGTTTGCGGTCAAAATCTTTCAGGTTATAGATTCGGTCTTCAATCTCTTCGCCGTATTTATCCAGCTGGCCTTTGACGGGCCGCCAGCCCTGAACATCAACATCGATGTCAACGCGCACGACTTTATAGGGGGCGAGAAAACCGTCTTCAATACCCTCTTTGAGAGAATAGGTGTAAACCGGCTCACCGAAGTAGTCGATATTAGAGACATCTTCCGTTTCTTTTGGCGTCGCAGTCAGGCCAACCTGTGTGGCACTGCCGAAATATTCCAGAATCTCTCGCCATGCTGAGTCTTCAGATGCACTGCCACGGTGGCATTCGTCAATCACAATTAGATCAAAGAAATCCGGCGCCACCTGTTTATAGGCTTTTTGATGTTCTTCTGATCCGGTGATTGCCTGGTACAGCGCCAGATGTACCTCATAGGCAGGATCGATAGTGCGTCCAGTAACTTTGGTCATTGCCGTACCGAAAGGCTGGAAATCGTTGTTTTTCGTTTGATCGACCAGAATATTGCGGTCCGCAAGGAACAGGATGCGTTTTTTATTTTTTGCCTTCCACAGCCGCCAGATAATCTGGAATGCGGTATACGTTTTACCCGTACCGGTTGCCATGACCAGCAGAATGCGATTCTTTCCAGCCGACACGGCATCTACCGTTCGGTTGATCGCCTGCATCTGATAGTAACGAGGAGATTTGCCGCTGCCGTCGTCGAAATAATCCTGGCTGATAACCGGCAACTGCTCCTGAGTGAATCCTTTCCAGACACAGTATTTTTGCCAGAGCTGTTGAGGTGTTGGGAAGTCGCTGAGGGCAATTTCGGATTCGAGCTGCTGCGGGTTGGTTTTATCGTGGAAGATGAAACCATCACCATTGGAGGCAAACACAAAAGGCACATCAAGCAAGCTGGCGTAGTCCAGACCCTGCTGCATTCCTTTGCTGATGGCGTGCTTATTGGCTTTAGCTTCGATCACTGCCAACGGCAAGTTCGGCTTGTGGTACAGCACGATGTCGGCGGATTTAACTTTGATACGTGAGGCCAGTTTGCCACGCACTACAATTTTGCCATCGCGCAGTTTTACTTCCTGACGAACTTGTGACATGACATCCCAGCCTGCGGTCTTGACGGCAGGTAGGATATATTTGGTGATAATGTCTGTTTCCGTCAGATGAGTTTTGTTTTCGCCAACCATAGCAGAGCTCTCAACGAAATAGGATTAGCTTTGATTTTACACAGATTAATGTATCAGGTAATGAGCTGATCAGGTGTTTTGGGGAACAACTGGCAAAATTAAGGTGGATAATTCGAACTATTAGTATTCTTCACGTTCAAGAACTTACTACATGTTTGTTACTAACAATTTATTGCGATCGTGCTCACAACGTGGACAATACTTAATCATACGAGGCGTTTATATCAACTAAATCAATAATTTCATTTAAGTCACGGGATGGGGAATGGACAGTAACACTCAGGGATTCACTTCATACTGGCGTAATACCTTAGCTGACGCCGAGTCTGGAAAAGGGGCATTTGAGCGCAAAGATGAAGAGTCATTTACTCAGTGGATGAATGTTGATCGGGGCAGGTTGGATGAAGAGATCGTGCAAGCGTTCTTCGAGGGCGAAGACGAGCAGGTTAAGACCGTCGAGGTAATGTTACGACCGCAGGTATGGATCCGCCTGTTAAAGCATGGCAAGGAACGGACGGCAGGCGCACCAGGTATAGTTACGCCTCTGGTTACTTCCGCACTGTTGAACCGAGAGGGCTTTTTGTTCCCCGCATCTCCTGCAACCATTCCCCGTGACCTGCTTGAACCTCTCCCTAAAGGCACCTTTTCTATTGGTGAGATGACAGAATATGACAGATACAAAACCACACATGATTCGGTCACTTTTGGTCCCGAAGATGAGGATGAACAGCGCGAGGAAACAGACGAACAGCAGGTGGAACGATATGCTCGCTATAAGCAGTTGTGGCAAACGTACCTTAAAGAGACAAATGAACTTTTAAAAAGTGTGGCCGGGAAATGGCTCGATGCACCAGAGCAATATGAGCCGGCTGGATATGGCTATGTGATTAAAGCCAACCAGTCTGGCGGCGCCAGCATTCATATTCTGCCCATGTACGATCATTTACTGTCGTGCAAAAAAGAGGTGCCATTACTGGCACGCTTTGCCTCAAAGGATAAATCTCCTGTTGAGCCGCTCCTTGCCAGTAATGCCATGTTCACTGAGCGTCTGGGCCATTCTGGCGACAAATTTCCTCTGGCTGTCGCACAGCGCGATGCCCTGAGCCATTATCTCACTCAGCAGCCGGGCGATATTCTTGCCGTCAACGGTCCTCCGGGAACCGGAAAAACCACACTGGTGCTCTCTATCATTGCCACGGAGTGGGCGAGGGCGGCGCTTAACAAAACTGAACCACCAGTGGTGATTGCGACTTCAACCAACAACCAGGCGGTTACCAACATTATTGAGGCGTTCGGAAAAGATTTTGCTACCGGTAGCGGGCCTATGGCCGGACGTTGGTTACCTGATGTAAAAAGCTTTGGCGCTTACTTCCCGTCTTCAAGCCGAAAAGCCGAGGCAGCAAAAAAATACCAGACGGAAGACTTTTTTAACCGCGTTGAATCCCTTGAATATGTAGAAGATGCCCGGTTCTTTTTCCTTGAAAAGGCAAGTGCAGCATTTCCGACTGTGGAATGCCATTCACCTGAACAGGTTGTGGATCTCTTGCATCAGCGTTTAGTTGAACTCTCTGCAGAGCTTGAGCAAATCGAGCCTGCGTGGGACGCCCTGAACGCCATCCGCGAGGAGCGGAGCGCCGTCAGCGACGATCTCGAACAGTATATTGAGGATAAAAGAACGTCACTGCTTAATAGCACAAATGAAATCTCGCTATTAACGCAGGGCAAAAAACAGTGGGAACAATATCGCGCCGGTGAGTCGTTCATGTTCGCTCTCTTCTTCTGGCTTCCCGCCGTGCGTACTAAGCGTCACTATCAAATGAAGCTGTTTTTAGAGGCTACGTTTGGCGAAAGAATGACAGCATTCCAGGGCGCTCTGCCCGATGGAATTGATGCCTTTATCAATGGCCTGATTGAGCAAACGCGTAAAGAGCAGGCCGGGTATCAGCAGCAAATGGATCTTGCTGAGGACATCTCCCGACGTGAAAGCGAAGCAGCTATACGCTGGCGCGAGATTACTCGCTCACTGGGAAATCCTGGCGAACCAGAGTTGAGTCTGCGTGAAGCCGATGAACTTGCCGATACACGGCTCCGTTTCCCGGCGTTTTTGCTGGCGACGCATTACTGGGAAGGTCGGTGGCTGATGGATATGGCTGCCATAGATAATATTCAAAAGGAAAAAGGTCGTACTGGTGCGAAAAGTACAAAGGCCCGCTGGCAGCGTAGAATGAAGCTAACCCCCTGTGTAGTCATGACGTGCTTCATGTTTCCTTACCATATGAAAACCAGCGAATTTGTCGGCGGCAATAAGAAATTCGACGATAACTATTTATATAACTTTGCCGATTTACTAATTGTCGACGAAGCGGGACAGGTGCTTCCTGAGGTTGCCGCAGCCTCCTTCGCACTGGCGAAGAAAGCCCTGGTGATTGGTGACACAGAGCAGATTGCGCCTATCTGGAATAGCTTGCCCGGTATTGATATCGGCAACATGGTTGAGGAGAATATCCTTCCTGGTGGTACTCAAGAAGAACTTGCCGAATCTTATGCCCTGGTGTGTGACTCAGGAAAGAGTGCTGCATCTGGCAGTGTCATGAAGATCGCCCAGTTTAACTCGCGTTATCAATATGATCCGGACTTTGCGAGGGGGATGTATCTGTACGAACACCGTCGCTGTTTCGATAACATCATTGGCTACTGTAACACCCTCTGCTATCACGGTAAGTTGCAGCCCAAACGAGGGGAAGAAAAAGAGACAATATTTCCTGCAATGGGATATTTGCATATTGATGGTAAAGGTATGCAGGCCAGTGGAGGAAGCCGTTTTAACGCCTTTGAAGCTGAGACGATAGCTGCGTGGCTTGCGGCGCACAAAGAGGAAATCGAGCGTAATTATGGCGAACCTTTACATAAAGTAGTGGGGGTTGTTACCCCATTTTCGGCACAAGTCAGTACGATTAAATCGTCATTACGAAAGCTAGATATTAATTGTAGTGGTGATGAAAATTCGCTGACAGTCGGTACTGTCCACTCCTTACAGGGAGCGGAACGGGCAATTGTGCTGTTCTCTCCTGTATATTCGAAACATGAAGATGGCGGATTTATCGACAGCGACAGCAGCATGCTGAACGTTGCTGTTTCGCGTGCGAAAGATAGCTTCCTGGTCTTTGGCGATATGGATCTGTTTGAGATCCAACCCGGATCGTCACCACGGGGACTGCTGGCAAAATATCTTTTTGCGTCCACTGAAAATGCATTGCAGTTTGAGTTTCAGGAGCGCCAGGATTTAAGTACTTCGCAAACGCAGATTTCAACCCTGCACGGGGTGGAGCAACATGATGCGTTTCTGAACCAGACTTTTGACGCTATTAATCAGAGTATTACTATCGTTTCTCCGTGGCTCACCTGGCAAAAGCTGGAACAGACAGGTTTTCTGACGTCGATGTCTCAGGCGCGCGCCCGGGGCATTGATATCACTGTAGTAACGGATAAAACCTTTAATACAGAGCATACAGATTTTGAAAAGCGGAAAGAGAAACATCAGCGTCTGAATGAAGCCCTGGAAAAGTTGAATGAAATGGGTATCACGACGAAGCTGGTCAACCGTGTTCACAGTAAGATTGTGGTTGGCGATGAGGGGATGCTCTGCGTCGGTTCCTTTAACTGGTTTAGCGCCGCGCGAGATGAAAGATACCAGCGATACGATACGTCGATGGTCTATCGCGGTGATAGCTTAAAAGCTGAGATCAAAACGATTTATTCCAGCCTTGAGCAGCGGCAGTTATAAAACGGTATGAAGTGCCTGAGCACCCTTATAAATCACAGGGTGCTCAGAATGTTTAATACAATCATGTCTATTAACCCTTAAAAACATTTTGTCGGTGCCATTGCATGTAATTGTATGAGGGTTTCGGCAATGCAATGATCCTCTCTGGTAAATTCAGTTTGTCGCATGTACCAAAATCAAGATGATTGCTTATCAGAACGTCACCTTCGTTAGCGAATGAAATCCAGCCAGAGTCAAATAAAGTATCAATATGAGCCGCAAGCATGAGACCGTTATACGGATCTAATCTTTCTTTCGCAGTTTGGCATGCGGACCAGGGCATGATATGGCTCGCTCTCAATAATGGCTGAAATGTAATACCTGTTACAGGACAGGCGGGATACAGTCTCAGGCATTCTGCCCGGAAATTACCTTGTCCGATTCTGGCCTGAATCAATGCTGTTCGGGTTGTTTCGTCTATCGCGAGATCCTGAGTGATAATATCAATGTCTGGTTGAACGAGAGCGATTCGGTCGTTCTGGCTTTCATTTACCTCAAATGGCTCATGTGTTTCAAATCCCAGCTCTTGGAACAACGCTGAGTGAAATGCTACGGGAAAATATTGTTCAACCACCTGTTTCGCCAACGAGTCAATTAAGCGTATCTGAGCCTGTAATAGGGAAAAGGAAGCAACATCAAAGCCACCGTGCACGTTGTTATCTAAGACCGTCTGAAGCCTCGGTTCCTCAGGGCTTTTAAGGAGTGCAGAGTCTGTTCCTTCCAGTGCCCAGAAGCCATCATGCTTTAACCGCCAGAATGGCATTAGAACTTCATAGTTGCTTCGTTTTGGCCCGTAGCGTTTTAGCAAATCTCGTAGTTGATCTTGTATTTCGTCCTGAAACTGGAAAAGTCGCTCATGGCCTTTCTTGTACTGGGAAAGAACGTACAGAACAAGTAAGGGTTTATTCAACGCTGGTGCTTTGTTGTACCAGGCTGTTTTCATCCCGGCAATTTTTTGACTAAGAGATTTTGCGATGGTCATAGTTCGGTTACAGGAGCCAGTAGTTCTGCGATGATGCTCGCAAAACCCAGACCAATCAACCCGTAACCAACAAAAACATGACCTTACCGCATATAATCCTATTTCCTGAATCCCCCTCGCAAATTCCAAATTTACCCCACACCAAACCGCTGTATTTATATTCAGCCTTGTATAATAGGCACCAGAAATTACGCCAAACGGCAAAGGAAGTATCAAAGAAAATTTAACGAGCAATTCGCGATATGAAGGTGCTGCAACACCCCCATACCGCTAACCACAACAACTACTGAGGAGTTGAAAATGGCTGCGACGAATTTTAAGCCAGAGTTTACTGTTTGCAAAACAGAATCAGACGCTTTCACCGGCATGATTGAAAACCGCGAGCTGGTACGCAAAAACAGCACCCGCCGTCTTCACGGCAACCAACCCAACGCGGCGCCCGTCCATCCCCGCGCAGAAACGCAGCAGGACAGTGCCGCCTGCTGCGAACTCTATGCTCGCATAGACATGAAATACCTTCTGCTGGGCGGCGAGTGGTTAACCCGTGCGGGCTTTATCGACGGCATGCCCGTAAAAATCCGCGCCATGAAAGACTGTATTGTGATTACGCCACAACATACAAGAGAATTATGGGGATGCCTGGAAGGCATGAGCGTGGTGAATATAAATAAACAGAAAGTCGCGCAGTGGCTGAAGACCTTTCCGGGAGCGCTGAATGATACAGGTGATGTTCCGGTGATTAAGCGTGGGAGTGGGAAGGCCGTTTAAACTTAAGACTAACTAGTGCGGGCATATGAGCACATGCCCGCACTATGCTAAAAATAACTCAATCATGATCTACCTGTTCTTTAACTGCCTTAACCAGCACTGCATGAAGCTCGCCAACGGTTAAATCGCGTATCACAGGTTCCGGAATGCCTCGCAACCTGCGAATCAAGCGGCAGATACCAAAGTAATCTATGCCCTCTGTGCTAAAAAGAAACTCGTTTTCAGCGAGGGAAAAGTTTTCTCATAGCCATCTTCTTCAGTGACAAGCGTAACGCCAAACGCTTCCTCGCAGTCTTCTATCAGGGCATCGCCATCCATGCCGCAGATATCAAGGTCGGCTTCGATTAGGGTGTTCTCATCAATGTGCTTGCGATTATGTCCAGAGGACTGACGCACAACCTCAATGACCTGCGAAAGAGTAGGTTGCATTATATTGAATTCCTTTGGTACAGAAATGACGTAGACATTCATCAGTAGATCGAGTTAACGCCTGGGACTTATTATTGAAGGTAAAAAGAAAATCAAAAAAATCCACGCAAACATACCAATGATTTTTAACGGCCAGGGTTTGAATACATCAAAGCACACAATTGCGCCTATAACTAATAGTGGTCCGCCCAATAATTCCAGTATTCCTTCTAAGATAGATAACTTATGAGGCAATACACGATTCAGTAAAACGGCCATGAAATGTGCGCATCCTAAAGTGATGGTTATAGCTATTGTGCATTCTTTCCAGTTATCAGTAACGCCCACGCATATGAGGCATAATACAATCACAAAAACACAAAGTAACGTATTCAGCATGGAAATAATAAACTTACTCATAGCAGTTGCCGCGACGTTTAAAATATTAAGAGTCTATGAATATAGCGCTCTTAACAGAATGACAAACGACAATGGCTAATAATGCATTTAAGAATTTTTGCGCCTCGCTTATTTCCGCAATAATCAAGTTAGCGGCTTCATGCTAATCCCCCGCATTCCACCGCTAAACCTACTTTAACTAAACACCGGCACCCCCAACCCCACTTTCACCTCCCTCAACGTCTCCTGCGTCACCCCCTGCGCCCGTTCGGTTCCGCGCTTCAGCATCGCCATCAGCTCACCCTTATCCCGCATATACATCGCCCTCCGCTCCCGCATTGGCGCAATCAGCTCCTGCAGGCACGCCTCCAGCTCGTTCTTGCAAACCCGGTCACCCAGCCCGCCCGCCTGATAGTGCGCCTTCATCGCCGCCACTTTGTCCTTGTCTGGGTGAAACGCGTCGAGGTACGTAAACACCACGTTCCCCTCAATCTGCCCCGGGTCGCTCACCTTCAGGTGGTTCGGGTCGGTGT
>Ga0153918_1000643_pt1 | contig 15802 bp, 10 predicted proteins | sample TSFL002MetaG_FD_104687 | JGI IMG/M metagenome (GOLD analysis project Ga0153918, IMG submission 104687) | Attine ant fungus gardens microbial communities from Florida, USA - TSFL002 MetaG | ecosystem: Host-associated > Fungi > Mycelium > Unclassified | place: USA: Florida, Paynes Creek Historic... | reverse complement strand
TGGGCAGCGACCGTCCCGATGGTCCACCCGCCCCCGGCGGCCGCAGCAGGGAGCGGAGCCCAGCGGGACGGCGCCCGGCCTGCCCGAGAGCGAAGCAGGCGGCCGGCGGCCGGCGCCCGGCGCGGATCGCCCAACCCGGGCGCAGAGCGCGACCCGACGCGAATAGTGCGCCAGCCCGCGCCAGCCGCCCGAATTCGGCGATCGTCCTGCGGACGCCGGTGTCGACGGCTGCCGCAAGCGAGGATGGGCTCATCTCACCCGGCATCGGTGGCGGATCACCCAACCCGGGCGCAGGACGCGACCTGACGCGAATAGTGCGTCAGCCCGCGCCAGCCGCCCGAATTCGGCGAAGCTCGCGCCTGCCGGCGCGGCGACCGGGTCAGCCGAGGGCGACGAGGGCGTCGGCGGCGCGCTCGCCGATGAGGATGGACGGCGCGTTGGTGTTGCCGCTCGGCACGCTCGGCATGATCGAGGCGTCGGCGACGTGCAGCCCGTCGAGGCCGTCGGCGCGCACGGCGAACGAGGTCGGGTCGACCACGGCGAGCTCGTCGACGCCCATGCGGGCCGTGCCGACCTGGTGGTGGTAGGTCACGGCGCGCAGGCGCACGTAGCGCTCGAGCGCGGCATCCGAGTCGAGATCGAGATCGCGCGAACCAGCACCAGCACCAGCACCAGCCTCCCCCGCGAACGCCGCCAGGTCGACCCGCGGGTACACCTCCCGCGCGCCCCACGTCGAGGCGTCGGCGACGGCCGCCTGCCGGCCGATCTCCCGCACCTCGCGCAACGAGGCGACGAGCGACTCCACGTCGGCGCGCTCCGACAGGATGTTCGGGTCCATGAGCGCCGGGGCGTGCGGGTCGGCGCTCGCGAGCTTCAGCGTGCCCCGGCTCTCCGGCCGCACGAGCCCCGCGTGGATCGTGAACGACGACGCGGGCGCCGCCATGCCCTCGTCGAGCATGGGCACCTGGAAGTAGATGGGCTGCGTGTCCGGCACGTCGAGCCCCTCCCGGAACCGGGTGAAGTGGTGCAGCTGCGACACGGAGACACCTGGCGTCGGCGGCGCGATCTCCCGCGTCGTGGTCTCGAAGATCGCCGGCGCGAGCAGGTGGTCGTGCAGGTTCTCGCCGACGCCCGGCACGTCGGCGACGACGCGGATGCCGAGCGCCTCCAGGTCGCGCGCCGGCCCGATGCCCGAGAGCAGCAGGATGCGGGGCGTGTCGAGCGCGCCCGCGCAGAGCACCACGCGGGAGGCGCGCAGCTCCTCGAGCGCGCCGTCGATCTCGGCGACGACGCCCGTGACGCGGCCGTCCTCCACGAGCAGCCGGTGGATCCACACGCCCGTGCGCACGTCGAGCGCCGAGCTGCCGACGACCGGGTCGACGTAGGCGCGGTAGCTCGACAGCCGGCGCCCGTCGCGGGAGTTGATCTGCTCCCAGCCGATGCCCTCGATGCTCGCCCCGTTGTAATCGGGGTTCGCCGGAATGCCGGCCTGCAGCGCCGCCTCGTGCAGCGACTCCATGATCGGCAGCCTCGGGTAGTCGGTCGTGACGTCGAGCAGGCCCGAGCCGCCGCGCAGGGCATCCGGCGAGGACGAGGAGACGTCGACGCCGGCCACCCCCGACGCGTTCTCGATCCGCCGGTAGTACGGCAGCACCTGCGACCAGCCCCACCCTGTGGCGCCCTCGCGCTCCCAGCGGTCGAAGTCGGCGTGGGCGCCGCGCACGTAGATGGATGCGTTGAGCGAGTGCGACCCGCCGAGCACCTTGCCGCGGGGCCAGTGCAGGCGGCGCCCGGCGGCGTGCGCCTGGGGCGTCGTGAAGTAGTCCCAGTCGTCGGGGCCGTGCCACAGCTCGCCCATGCGGCTCAGGTCGTGGATGGCGGGGTTCTCGTCGGGTCGGCCGGCCTCGAGGAGCGCGACCTCGGCGCCCGCGTCGAGCAGGCGGCGCGCGACGACGGAGCCTGCGGATCCGGCGCCGACGACGATGACATCTGGCATGGGCTGTTTCTCCTTGGTCGTGATGGTCGAGGGTGGTCGGCGGTGCCGCGCATGAGCGGGCGAGGCCGGGCGGGCCGGCAGCGTACCGGCCAGCCTCACGGCGCCCCGCCCTACCCCAGGTACGCGCTGCGCAGCTTCGCCTCGTCGCCCGCGAGCGGCGCCGCGGGCCCCGAGTAGGAGACGCGCCCGCTCGAGACGACGAGCGCGTCCTGCGCGATGCCGAGCGCGAGGTGCGCGAACTGCTCCACCAGGAGCACGCCCACGCCGGTGGAGGCGATGTGCGAGACGATCGGCAGCAGCCGCAGGAACACCACGGGCGCGAGCCCCAGCGACATCTCGTCGATGAGCAGGATCTTCGGCTTGGCGGCGAACGCCCGGCCGAGCACGACCATCTGCTGCTCGCCGCCCGACAGCAGCGCAGAGGGCGAGCTCAGCCGCTTCTCCAGCTCGGGGAACATGGCGAGCACCTCGTCGATGCCGGCCTGCGTGCGCGCCGTGAGCGCGAGGTTCTCGCGCACCGTGAGCGAGGGGAAGATCGCCCGGCCCTGCTCGACGTGCACGATGCCGGCGCGCGCCCGCTTGCCGCGGGCGGCGCGGGTGAGGTCCTCCCCGTCGAGGGAGATCGTGCCGGCGCTCGGCCGCACGATGCCCGAGATCGACTCGAGCAGGCTCGTCTTGCCGGCGCCGTTCGGCCCGACGATCGCGGTGACGGCACCCGAGGCGACCGACAGCGACACGTCGGAGATGACGGGGCCGGCGCCGCGCGAGACCGTGACGCCCTGGAGTTCGAGTGCGCTCACAGCAGTTCCGCCTCTCCCATGTAGGCCTTCGAGACTTCGGGGTTCGCGAGCACCTCGTCGACGGTCCCCGTCGCGAGCACCTCGCCGAAGTTGAGCACGGTCGCCGAGTGGCAGACGGCGCGCACCAGGTCGAGGTCGTGCTCGATGATCAGCACGGCGGCGGCGAACCGCTCCGGGATGCGGCGCAGCCGCTGCCCGAACGCGATGTGCTCGTCGTGCGAGAGGCCGGCCGCGGGTTCGTCGAGCACGAGCACGCGGGGCTTCGCGAGCAGGTTCGCGGCGACCTCGACGACGCGCCGGGTGCCCACGTCGACGTCGGCGATGCGCGCCGAGGCGGGCGGGCAGCCGAAGAACTCGAGCGCCGAGGCGATCTCGGCCTCGCTCGCGCCGCCGTGCGCGACGAAGCGCACGTAGTCGCCGACGGTGAGCGAGGGCGGCACGCGGTCCTGCTGGAAGGTGCGGCGCAGGCCGAGGCGGGCACGGCGGTCGGGCGCGAGGCCCGCGAGCGGGGAGCCGGCGAGCGAGACCGCGCCGTCGTGCTGCGGCAGGAAGCCCGACACGGCGTCCACGAGCGTCGACTTGCCGGCGCCGTTGGGGCCGATGAGGCCGCGGATCTCGCCCGCGCGCAGCACCAGGTCGACGTGCTGGAGCGCCTTGACGTGGCCGAAGGAGACCGAGACGTCCTGCAGCTCGAGCACGGGCTCGCCGTGCGACACGGAGACCGAGCCCAGGGCGCCGAGCTCGGCATCCGTGAAGGGCACGAGCCCGCTCTCGGGGGCCGGCGAGCGGCGGCGACGGCGCTTGGCGATCGCGCCCCGGATGTCCTGGCCGAGGTTCGAGCCCGTGGTGAGGGCCTGGATGCCGAGCACGCCGAAGATCACGAAGCCCCAGTCCTGCGGCACGCCGAAGCGCTTGAGCAGTTCGGGGATGAGCACCCACAGGATGCCGCCGAACACGGCCATCTCGATGAGGTGCGCGCCCGACACGATCGAGAGCACGTAGAGCGCGAGCGACTGCAGCGTCGTGAAGCTGGTCGCCTGGGGCGTGCCCACCTGGCCGGCGATGAGGCCGCCCGCGACGCCCGCGATCATGGCGGAGACGGCGAAGGCGGTGAGCTTGGCGGTGCGCACGTCGCTGCCGACGGCGGCCGTGCCGCGCTCGGAGAAGGCGACGGCGCGCCAGCTCGAGCCGAGGCGGCTGCGCTGCAGGTAGTGCACGGTCACGGCGACCGCGACGAGCACGACGACGGCGAGCACGAAGTAGCCGCGGTCGTCGGCGAAGGGCGCGGGGCGCGGGATGCGCAGGCCCGCGGCGGTGCCGGGGAACTGCGTCTTGCCGAGGGTGAGGTCGGCGGCGGCAGCGAAGCCGAGCGTCACGACGGCGAGGTTGACGCCGCGCAGGCGCAGCGCGGGAAGGCCGAGCAGCAGGCCCGCCGCTCCCGCCGCGAGGGCGCCGACGACGAGGTGCAGGAGGAACCCGCCGGGCACGCCGATCTGGTTGAACCACGCGACGATCCACGCGCCGACCGCGGCGAAGGTGAGCTGCGAGAGCACGATCATGCCGGCGGTGCCGGTGACGATGCCGAGGCCGATGAGCGAGATCATGGCGATCACCGAGGTGATCGCGAGGAAGGTGAGCGACGAGGGGAGCACGAGGCTCACGACGACGCCGACGAGGATGCCGGCGACGCCGACGGCGGCGGGCACCCACACGCGCGAGGGGCCGCGCAGGGCGGGACGGGGCGCGGGGGCGACGGGCACGGCGTCGGTCACGGGGTGGCTAGCGCGCGGCATCCCACACCTCCTTTCGCTGGTTCCACAGCAGGAAGAGGACGATGAGCACGAGCGGGATCCAGTCGCGCACGAGCATGAGCTCGGGCAGCTGCGACACGGCGCCCTGGATGACGCCGAGCAGCAGGCCGCCGACGAGGGCGAGGCCGAGGCGCTTGAACGCGCCGAGCAGGGCGGCGGCGGACGCCGGGATGACGAGCATCGACAGCGAGGTCGCGTCGGAGGTCTGGGTGGGGGCGACGATCATCACGACGACGGTCACGATGAGGCCCGAGGCGGCCCAGACGCCGATCGTCAGCGAGGTGACGGGGATGCCGATGAGCTCGGCGGCGACGGGCCGGTCGGCGATGGCGCGGAGCTTCGTGCCGACGGTCGTCTTGGCGAGCAGCAGCCAGGCGCCGCCGGAGACGAGCGCCGCGAGGGCGACCATGACGATCGTGACCTGGCTCACGACGACCCCGCCGACGGCGAAGGCCGTGCCGGAGACGATGGGCGCGAAGGTCATGGGCCGCGTGCCGAAGAGGATGAACGAGAGCGAGACGAGCAGCAGGAGCGCGCCGACGGTGACGGCGGAGCGGGCGCTGACGGATGCCTCGGGCAGCCACCGCTGGGTGATGAGGCCGATCAGCACGGAGAGCGCGATGCCCGTGACGAGGCCGATGAGGAGGCCGACGGGCACCGGCATCCGGAGCGACTGGGCGAGGGAGGCGGCGAGGAACGCGCCGAACATGCCAATGCCGGCCTGGGCGAAGTTGATGACGCGCACGAGCTGCGCCATGAGCGTCATGCAGACCGCGATGATGGCGTAGACGCCGCCGATCGCGAGTCCCGCGATGGCTCCTTGAAGCACGCGTGCTCCCTTCTGGTCTTCGATGGGTCCGAGGTGTGGCTCGGAGGGGGCCCGGGGCTGGCCGATCGCTCGGCCCGCCCCGGGCTCGGCCGCCTACTTGGCGGCGTCGAGCTTCAGCCAGTCGGTCTCGGCCGCGACCCACTGGGTCGTGCCGGGCTTGATGACGATGGGCCAGCCCGCGGTGTTCGAGTTGTGCGTGTCCCCGGCGCCGAAGATCCACGGCGTGCCGGTCATGGGCGACTCGATGGGCGTCGTCATGCCCTTGAGCGCGGCGGTGACGGTCTCGCGGGTGACGTCGCCCTTCATGCCCTTGAGCACCTGGATGAAGTCCTGCGCGGCGAGGTAGCCGCCCTGCGCGAAGGAGGTCTTGGGCACGTTGTGCTTGTCCATGACGGCGGCCCAGTCCTCGTTGCCCTTGACGCTCGGGTCGGTGTAGGGGGCGAACTCGGCGGGGACGTAGACGCCCTTGCCGACGTAGGACGCGGCCTGCGCGAACTGCTCCGAGTAGCCGGAGGTGAGGAACAGGAAGGTCACGTCGAGGCCCTGCGACTCGGCCGCCTTGAGCAGGCCCACGTAGCCGGGTTCGATGAGGTTGGCGTAGACGGCGTCGCAGCCCTGCTGCTTGATCTGCACGACGTAGGGCGTGTAGTCCGCGGTCGTGTAGCTGAGCGTGTCGTCGATCATGGTGACGGTCTTGCCGGTCTTCGCGGTCCAGGCGTCGATGGCGCCCTGGTACGCCTGGCGGGTCGAGCCGTTGATCGCGAGCAGGCCGCAGATCTTCTGCAGGCCGAGCTTCTCCGAGCCGTAGGTGAGGGTGAGCGTCGTGTCGACGTAGGGGCCCGCGTTGGTGGGCGAGATGGCGGGGCTCGTGAAGCAGAACGGGTCGACGCCGGTGCCCTGGATCGCCGAGAAGCCCTGCTCCTCGTAGTAGGCGTGGTTGACCTCGCAGTCGAGCACGCTGGCGCCGCCGATGTTGGCGACCGAGCCCGACTCGACGGCCTCGCGGGCGACCTGGTTGGCGGTCGCCGGGTCGCCCTTGTCGTCGTAGGCCTTGTACTGGATGGGGCGGCCGTCGAGGCCGCCGGCCGCGTTGAACTCGTCGAAGGCGGCCTGCGCCGCGGCGGACGCCTCGGGGAAGGTGCCGGCACCGCTGAGCGAGCTCACGGACGACACGATGATGGGCGCGCCCGTGGCGGTCGAGGTGGAGGCCTGGCCGCTGCAGCCGGCGAGCACGAGGATGCTCGCGGCGGCCAGGGCGGCGGCGCCGGTCAGGGTTCGGGTGATTCGCATGCTCGTGGCACTCCTTCGTGCTGGCCGGCCGTCGCGAGCGGCCTGGGCCGTGCGCGGGGCTCGCGCGCGGTCGCGGGTCGGGGCGATCGATCGTTCGCGGCGATCGAGCCGGGTCCACCCGGGCGGGCGGCGGGGAGCCGACCGGTCGGCGACATCGGCGTCGTCGTGCTCGGGCGAGGGGTGGGGGGTCCGCGTCTCCGCGAGCACTCGTGCGCCCGGGATCCGCGGGGCGGGGTGAGCACAGTCAAGCGGCGCCCCGTCTCCCGCGTTTGTCGATTGCGGCACGAGTGTTGTCGCCGAGCGCGCCCCGACCGGCTGTTTTTCGACGTATGTAGATTTTCGTTGCGGAGTTTGCGAGGATGACCGCGAGCGCGGCGCCGTCGCCGCGCGCAATCCGGCGCCGAAGCCGGCCGCACCACTCGCTCGGAGACGAAATGGCCGATCAGACCCACACCCACGGCAAGCGGACGACGCGCATCGAGGCCGCTGCGCACCCGCTCGACATGCTCACCGCCGATGAGATCTCGCGCGGGCGCGCGATCCTCGTGCGCGAGGGCAAGCTCAGCGCATCCAGCCGCTTCCCGTCCGTCATGCCCGTCGAGCCGGCCAAGGACGACGTGCGCGGCTTCGAGCCCGGCGCCGCGTTCGACCGCCGCATCGAGTACGTCGTGCTCGACATCGAGACCTGCGAGTCGATCGAGTACGAGGTGTCGCTGCTGGACGACGCCATCGTTCGCGAGACGCGCGTGCCCTCCGACACGTTCCCCTACGGCCAGCCCGCCTACCTGTGGGAGGAGTTCGAGCGCGCCGACCGCATCGCCAAGGAGAGCCCCGAGTGGCAGGCGGCCATGCGCCGCCGCGGCCTCGAGGACCGCATGGAGCTCGCCTTCTGCTCGCCGCTCGCGCCGGGCTACTTCGGCTACGAGGACGAGATCGGCCGCCGCATGATCCGCTCCCTCACCTTCCTGCGCGACCACCCCGACGACAGCGCCTGGGCGCACCCGGTCGAGGGCCTGCTGCTGACGATCGACCTCGCGCGCGGCGTGGTCGTCTCCGTGCACGACGAGGGCGACGTCGAGACGGCATCCGTCTCGGGCCGCTACGACGAGGATGCCGTGGGCCCCGCCCGCACCTCGCTCACGCCCATCGTCATCTCCCAGCCCGAGGGCCCGAGCTTCACGGTCGACGGCGGCCGGGTCGAGTGGGAGGGCTTCTCGTTCCGGGTGGGCTTCAACGCGCGCGAGGGCCTCGTGCTGAACCAGCTCGCGTTCCGCGACGGCGACGAGGAGCGGCCGATCCTCTACCGCGGCTCGGTGCCCGAGATGGTCGTGCCCTACGGCGACACCTCGCGCAACCGCTACTGGATCAGCTACTTCGACGCGGGCGAGTACTACCTGGGCAAGAACGCGAACTCGCTCTCGCTCGGCTGCGACTGCCTGGGCGTCATCCACTACTTCGACGCGACGGTCGCCGGCGACGACGGCGAGCCGCTGACCATCCCGCAGGCGATCTGCATGCACGAGGAGGACTTCTCGGTGCTGCACAAGCACACCGAGTTCGGCTACGGCCCCGACGTGCGCCGGCAGCGGCGCCTGGTGATCTCCTACTTCGCGACGGTCGGCAACTACGACTACGGCTTCTACTGGCACCTCTACCTCGACGGCACGATCGAGGTGGAGGCGAAGGCCACCGGCATCGTGTTCAACGGCTCCGGGGAGCCGGGGGCGATCGAGCCGCACCGCGCCGAGATCGCGCCGGGCCTGTTCGCGCCCTACCACCAGCACCTGTTCTGCGCGCGCCTCGACGTCGAGGTCGACGGCCCCGACAACCGCGTCGAGGAGGAGGAGGTCGTGCCGATCCCCATGGGCGACGCGAACCCCTACGGCAACGCCTTCACGACCAAGCGCACCGTGATCGAGCGCGAGGGCGGCCGGCTGGCCGACAACCTCAGGCACCGCACGTGGCTCGTGCAGTCGAGCACGCGCCGCAACGTCGTGGGGCAGCCGACCGGGTACCAGCTCATCTCGCAGGGGCTGCCCGTGCTCCTCGCCGACCCCGAGTCGTTCGTCGCCAAGCGGGCGGCGTTCGCGACGAAGCACACCTGGGTGACGCGCTTCGAGCAGGGCGAGCAGTGGCCCGCCGGCAAGTACGTCAACCAGCACGCCGGCGGCGCGGGCCTGCCCGCCTACGCCGCGGGCGAGGACCGCGTGGACTCGGGCGACATCGTCCTCTGGCACACCTTCGGCCCCACGCACGTGCCCCGCACCGAGGACTGGCCGATCATGCCCGTCGACCGGTACCACTTCGTGCTCCGCCCCAACGGCTTCTTCGACCGCAACCCCTCGCTCGACGTGCCGGACTGGACGACGCGCACGGCGGCCGGCGCCGGCGCGAGCGCCGCCTCGGGCTCGGGCTCGCAGGGCGGCGGCTCGTGCTGCGCTCCCGCCGAGGACGCCTCGGCGGCGACCCCGGCCGAGGGCTCGTGCTGCGGAGCGAAACCCGCCGCGGCCGCGCCGGCGGCCGTTGACGTCGAGATCGCCGAGCGCCCGATCTCCGGCCAGCCGACACCCCCGGCACCCGCACCCCGCCGCTTCGGCGCCGTCTCGCAGTAGGCGTCGGATGCCCAGCCCGGACACGGACTCCGACCCTCCCGCGCAAAACTCAGGAGAATGCGCGAACAGATCGCTGTATTCGGCATCTGTCGGCGCATTCTCCCGGGTTGCGCACGACGGGGCGGGCGATGTCCGCGCACGCTGCCGCCCCGGCCTCGTGGGCTAGCCTGAGGGCGCCGATGCCGCGGGGCGCCGCCGCCCGCCGCACGGCGCCCTCCCCCGCATCCGCGCCCGCTCCGCACGCCGAGCGCTGACGATCCGACGAGGCTCATGTCGCATCCGTTCTCCCCCTCCGAACCCGCCGCCGCAGCGACCGCGGAAGCGGCACCCGCCCCCGACGCGCCCTCGCGCGCCGACGACCTCACCTTCGCGCAGTTCCAGACGGCCGTCTCGCAGTCCTTCGTGCCACTCCGGGTCACCAGCCGCGACGCCGAGGGCTTCCACGGCAGCGTCGCGCAGACCTCCGTGCACGACATCTCGTTCTCCCGCGTGCAGGCGACGGAGCACACGGTCGAGCGCACCGAGGAGCTCATCCGCAAGGCGCCCCGCCAGTACTTCAAGGTCAGCCTCCAGCTCGAGGGGCACTCGGTGCTCCAGCAGGGCGACGTGCCGGTCGAGCTGCAGCCCGGCGACCTGGCGATCTACGACACGAGCCGCCCGTACACGCTCACCTTCGACTCGCCGTTCGTGGTCATGGTCGTGCAGCTGCCGCACGACAAGCTCGACATCCCGCCCGCGATCGCCCGGCACATGACGGGCGTGCGGGTGGCCGGCGACACGGGCCTGGGCCGCGTGGTCTCGCCGTTCCTCGCCACCATCGGCGCGAACTTCGAGCAGCTGCAGGGCCCGGCCGGCATGCGGCTGGCGCAGAACGCGATCGACCTCATCGAGACGCTCTTCGCGCACGAGCTCGACGTGGCGAAGGCGGCTGCCGACCCGCACACGGCGCTCATCCGCCGCATCCGCGACTACATCGACGGCAAGCTCGGCTCGGCCGACCTCACCCCGTCGACGATCGCGGCCGACAACTTCATCTCCACCCGGCACCTGCACGGGCTGTTCCACGAGCAGGGCACGACCGTCTCGGCGTACGTGCGCTCGCGGCGGCTCGAGCAGTGCTATCTGAACCTGTCGAACCCGCTGCTGCTCGACACCCCCATCGCCGCGATCGGCCTCAGGTGGGGCTTCTCGGACGCCGCGCACTTCTCGCGCGTCTTCAAGTCCGCCTACGGGGAGTCGCCCCGCGACGTCCGCGCCCGCGCGCTGGCGCGATAGACGCGATAGACCTGCAGCCGCCTCGACCGTTCCCACCCCGCCCCGGCGATCGGACGGTTCCGGCTCCTCCGAACGCACCGGAGGGACCGGGACCGTCCGATTCGCGCATGCGGCAGGATGCAGGCCGGGCGCATTCCGTGCGCGGAGACGCCATTCGGATGCGCGCTCGCCGAGTCGACGGACAGGCAGCGAGGGGTATCGTCCGAGGACCGGGCGCAGCGCAGCGCCCGCCGCGCGGGATCCTCCGAGAGACCGCCTCTTGCACCCCATCCGAAATCGTATATGATTTCAAATACGAGGCATCGGAGCCCGTCTCCGGACCAGCCTCCCCATCCGCCCAGCAACGCCGCGAAAGAGGATGCCAGTGACGAACGCCCACGACTTCACCGGAGCGAACCGCCCCGGCAAGATCATCGCCCTGCACCTCAACTACCCCTCGCGCATCGCGCAGCGCGGCCGCTCCCCCCAGCACCCCGGCTACTTCATCAAGCCCGGCACGAGCATCGCCGCATCCGGCGACGTCATCGAGCGCCCCCAGGGCACCGAGCTGCTCGCCTACGAGGGCGAGATCGCGCTCGTCATCGGCGAGACCTGCCGCCGGGTCAGCCCCGAGGAGGGCTGGTCGAAGGTCTCCGGCATCACGGCCGCGAACGACTGGGGCCTCTACGACCTCCGCTACGCCGACAAGGGCTCCAACCTCAAGAACAAGGGCGGCGACGGCTACACGCCCCTCGGCCCCGTCGTCATCGACGCCTCGGGCCTCGACCCGGCCGCGCTGCGCGTGCGCACCTGGGTCAACGGCGACCTCGTCCAGTCCGACGACACCTCCGGCCTCGTCTTCCCCTTCGGCCAGCTCGTCGCCGACCTGTCGCAGCTCATGACCCTCGAGGCGGGCGACGTCATCCTCACCGGCACCCCCGCCGGCTCCTCGGTCGCCGTGCCCGGCGACGTCGTCGAGGTCGAGGTCGACGCCCCCACCGCACCCGGCGCCCCCAGCACCGGCCGCCTCGAGACGCGCGTCGTCGAGAGCGCCTACCCGATGGCCTCCTTCGGCGCCGGCCCCAAGGTCGACGACACCCAGCGCATCGAAGCGTGGGGGTCGCGCGAGGCCGCCGGCATCCCCGAGCCGGCCCCGCTGCTCACCGACGAGATGAAGGCGCGCATCGCCTCCGTCGCCGTCGCCACGCTCTCGGCGCAGCTGCGCAAGCGCGGCCTGAACAACGTCTCGATCGACGGCGTCACGACGAACAAGCCCGGCACCCGCATCCTCGGCACCGCCCGCACCCTCCGCTACATCCCCAACCGCGAAGACCTCTTCGCGAAGCACGGCGGCGGCTTCAACGCGCAGAAGCGCGCGATGGACGCCGTCCGTCCCGACGACGTGGTCGTCATGGAGGCGCGCGGCGAGAAGGGCACCGGCACGGTCGGCGACGTGCTCGCCATGCGCGCCCAGTTCCTCGGCGCCGCGGGCATCGTCACCGACGGCGGCGTGCGCGACTCGGCCGCGGTCGCGGCCCTCGACATCCCCGTCTACTCGTCCGGCAACCACCCGGCCGTGCTCGGCCGCCGCCACGTGCCGTGGGAGGTCGACGGCACGATCGCCTGCGGCGGCACGGCCGTGCAGCCCGGCGACGTCATCGTCGGCGACGACGACGGCGTCATCGTGATCCCGCCCGCGCTCCTCGAGGAGGTCGTGGCGGATGCCGTCGAGCAGGAGCTCCAGGACTCGTGGGTCTTCGAGCAGGTCAAGGCGGGCAACCCCGTCGACGGGCTGTTCCCGCCGAACGCCGAGTGGAAGGCCAGGTACGAGGCATGGAAGGCAGCACGATAGGCGCGGGAGCGGCCGCCGCGGCGCTCGGCTCGGTCGCGGCCCAGAGCTCCGACGCGTCGCTCTCGAAGGCCCGCATCGCCTACAACTTCATCAGCCGCCGCATCGCCTCGGGCGAGTACGCGCCGGGCTTCCGGCTCGTGCTCGGCCAGATCGCCCGCGAGCTCGGCATCAGCCCCGTGCCCGTGCGCGAGGCCGTGCGCATGCTGGAAGCCGAGGGCAGCGTCACCTACGAGCGCAACATCGGCGCCCAGGTCGCCATGCTCGACCCCGAGGTCTACTCGCACACGATGGAGACGCTCGGCCTCGTCGAGGGCTACGCGACGGCCATCTCGGCCCCGCTCATCACGCCCGACGACCTCGCCGAGGCGCGCTCGATCAACGAGCAGCTCGCGGCGGCCCTCGACCACTTCGACCCGGTCGCGTTCACGCGGCTCAACACGAAGTTCCACGAGTGCCTGTTCCGCAACTGCCCGAACCCGCACATCTCCGACCTCGTCGGCCGCGGCTGGCAGCGGCTCGCCCACCTGCGCGAGTCGACCTTCGGCTTCGTGCCGGGGCGCGCCGCCGAGTCGGTCGCCGAGCACGGCCGCATCCTCGAGCTCATCGAGCGGGGCGCCTCGGCGGCCGAGATCGAGCAGGCGGCGCGCAGCCACCGGCTCAACACCCTCCACGCCTTCCTCGACTACACGGCCTCGAAGCGCGCCGCCGCCGGCCTCGCCGGCGCCGATCGCACGACCCGCTCGCCGCTCACGGCCGTCGCCCTCGCGACCGCGGCCGAGGAGCGACTCCCCCAACAGCCCACCGCCCGCACCACCGATCGCCCCGCAGAAGGGATGCCCCGATGACGTACCGTCCTGAGAACCTGCCCACCGAGATCAAGCACTACATCAACGGCGAGTTCGTCGACAGCGTCTCGGGAGAGACCTTCGACGTGCTCAACCCGTCGACGAACGAGAACTACGCGAAGGCCGCGTCCGGCGACAAGGCCGACATCGACCTCGCCGTCGCCGCCGCGACCGAGGCCTTCGTGCACGGCCCGTGGCCCCGCATGGCGCCGCGCGCCCGCGCCCGCATCCTGAACCGGATCGCCGACGCCGTCGAGGCGCAGGACCAGCGCCTCGCCGAACTCGAGTCGTGGGACACCGGCCTGCCGATCACGCAGGCGAAGGGCCAGGCGCAGCGCGCGGCCGAGAACTTCCGCTTCTTCGCCGACCTCATCGTCGCCCAGCACGACAACGCCTTCAAGGTCCCGGGCCGCCAGATGAACTACGTGAACCGCAAGCCCAAGGGCGTCGCGGGCCTCATCACGCCGTGGAACACCCCCTTCATGCTCGAGTCGTGGAAGCTCGCGCCGGCGCTCGCCTCGGGCTGCACCGTCGTGCTCAAGCCCGCCGAGTTCACGCCGCTGTCGGCGCAGCTGTGGGCCACCATCTTCGAGGAGGCCGGTCTGCCCAAGGGCGCCTTCAACCTCGTCAACGGCTTCGGCGAGACGGCGGGCGACTCGCTCGTCAAGCACCCCGACGTGCCGCTCATCTCGTTCACGGGCGAGAGCGGCACGGGCCGGATCATCTACGGCAACTGCGCCGCGAACCTCAAGGGCATGTCGATGGAGCTCGGCGGCAAGTCGCCCGCCGTGGTCTTCGCCGACGCCGACCTCGACGCCGCCATCGACTCGACGCTCTTCGGCGTCTTCTCGCTCAACGGCGAGCGCTGCACGGCCGGCTCGCGCATCATCGTCGAGCGCTCGATCTATGACGAGTTCGTCGAGCGCTACGCGGCGCGCGCCCGCAACATCGTCGTGGGCGACGCCTTCGACCCGAAGACCGAGGTGGGCGCGCTCGTGCACCCCGAGCACTACGCGAAGGTCATGTCGTACGTGGAGATCGGCAAGGAGGAGGGCCGTCTCGTCGCCGGCGGCGGCCGCCCCGAGGGCTTCGGCGAGGAGGGCAACTGGGTCGCCCCGACCGTCTTCGCCGACATCGCCCCCGACGCCCGCATCTTCCAGGAGGAGATCTTCGGCCCCGTCGTCGGCATCACGCCCTTCGACACCGAGGAGGAGGCGCTCGAGCTCGCGAACAACACGCGCTACGGCCTCGCCGCCTACATCTGGACGTCGAACCTCACCCGCGCCCACAACTTCGCGCAGTCGGTCGAGGCCGGCATGGTGTGGCTCAACTCGCACAACGTGCGCGACCTGCGCTCGCCCTTCGGCGGCGTCAAGGCCTCGGGCCTCGGCCAGGAGGGCGGCTACCGCTCGATCGACTTCTACACCGACCAGCAGGCGGTGCACATCACGCTCGGCGACGTGCACACGGCCCGCTTCGGCGCCCACTAGGCGCGCCTCCCCGACTCGACTCGAACGAACCAGGACGCAAGGAAGCATCCCCATGGCAAAACTCCGCGAAGAAGACAAGACCTCCTCGGGCTTCTGGGTCACGAAGGAGGCCCCCATCGAGGCCGCGAACGCCTTCCCGACCCCCGCCTCCCCCGCGCCCGACGTGCTGCGCTGCGCCTACATGGAGCTCGTCGTCACCGACCTCGCCGCCTCGCGCGAGTTCTACGTCGACATCCTCGGCCTCTACGTCACCGAGGAGGACGACCGGACGATCTACCTCCGCTCCACGGAGGAGTTCATCCACCACAACCTCGTGCTCCGGCTCGGGCCGGTGGCCGCGGTCGCCGCGTTCTCCTACCGCGTGCGCACCCCGGAGGACCTCGACCGCGCCGTCGCCTTCTACACCGAGCTCGGCTGCGACGTGCGCCGCAACCCTGAGGGCTTCGTCAAGGGCATCGGCGACTCGGTGCGGGTCACCGACCCGCTCGGCTTCCCCTACGAGTTCTTCCACCAGACCGACCACGTCGAGCGGATGTCGTGGCGCTACGACCTGCACATCCCCGGCGAGCTCGTGCGGCTCGACCACTTCAACCAGCTCACCCCCGACGTGCCTCGCGCCGTGCGCTACATGCAGGACCTCGGCTTCCGCGTCACGGAGGACATCCAGGACGAGGAGGGCACGGTCTACGCCGCGTGGATGCGCCGCAAGCCCACCGTGCACGACACCGCGATGACCGGCGGCGACGGACCGCGCATGCACCACGTGTGCTTCGCGACGCACGAGAAGCACAACATCCTCGCGATCTGCGACAAGCTCGGAGCCCTGCGGCGCTCGGACGCGATCGAGCGCGGTCCCGGCCGCCACGGCGTGAGCAACGCGTTCTACCTGTACCTGCGCGACCCCGACGGCCACCGCGTCGAGGTCTACACGCAGGACTACTACACGGGCGACCCGGACAACCCGGTCATCACCTGGGACGTGCACGACAACCAGCGCCGCGACTGGTGGGGCAACCCCGTCGT
>Ga0153918_1000642_pt1 | contig 15807 bp, 11 predicted proteins | sample TSFL002MetaG_FD_104687 | JGI IMG/M metagenome (GOLD analysis project Ga0153918, IMG submission 104687) | Attine ant fungus gardens microbial communities from Florida, USA - TSFL002 MetaG | ecosystem: Host-associated > Fungi > Mycelium > Unclassified | place: USA: Florida, Paynes Creek Historic... | reverse complement strand
CAGGTGCCTATATCGGCGGTGTCCACCTCTTCCCATTCCGAACAGAGAAGTTAAGCCCGCCAGAGCCGATGGTACTGCAGTAAAATGTGGGAGAGTAGGTCGGTGCCAACCTTTATCATCCAAAATCAGGATGTAAAACTTAAAGCCTTTGCGAACAGCAAAGGCTTTTCTCGTTTATGGACATTGATAAAGTGTTAAGTGTCCTAATCTGCCTTCAATTTCGCTGTTTCTTGCACCTGCTTCAGGCCAATCTCAATACCGGCTGATTTATTGAATATTGATCTCATCCCTAAAATATCTTTAAATCCTAAAAACCTGTTTTAATGCCAGTTCATGATTTGGTTTTATCCGTCATTGTGTTGACACGGCTCTACGTTTATTGGGGAATTATTTACCAAAAATTTCGCTAGGGCGTCTCAAAAGTGCTTTTTCTGGTTTTCTTTCGCTTTTAATGGGGGTGGCACAGCTCTTGCGTTGATAAGCATATCACTAATAAACTATAGATTATGAGTTCTACAATGCACGACGTTATCAATATTGTAATTACCTTTCTGGTTGCGGTAGCCGTAATTTCGGTCATCGTACTGGTAAATTACACTAGTAATAAAGATCATGTAAAAGGTTTAAAAAGTTAAGCGCTCCATTTATACCGGCTGGTAATACCGGCTGCACCAACCCGGATGCCTTGGTTCGATAGAGCTAAAGCGCCGGGTTTGTTGTGTATCTGATTTTTTTTTATTTAATGTAAATTAATTAACTGTAGGTAATTATTGGTCTGTATTTTGCGTTTGAGTATATATTAGTCAACTAAAACTATATTTTTATGCAGGCGGTATTGGTACAAGTACTCCACATATTTATTATTGTGGTCATTATAGGGTTTGGGGCTGCGTTATTATATGCCATGGCTGGTGGTGCGGATCATTGGAATAGCCGTATGAATAAACGTTCGCAAAAACGTAATATGAATAAAGGTTCGATGTAGATTATTAACATCGAACCTTTATTTCTTGTAGGTACTTAAGATCTTTTTTCAACCCGGTCATAAAAACCGCCGAAGGAGTTCATACGCACGGCGTCCTCTCTGAAGAAATCACCGGGGAAACCGAGCGGAATAGCACTGGCTTCGTCTAGTTGCTGTAAATGTTCAGCTGATAACGTCAATTCAAAAGCTTTCAGGTTATCTTCTAACTGGTTAAGTTTAGTAGCGCCAACAATTGGGGTGCAGGAAAAGCCCTGCTGCATTGTCCATTTTAACGCTACATGACTGGCCGATGCGCCCAGTTCATCTGCTATTTGCATTACTACACGCGTTATGCGCTCGCTGTTTGCATTTAAACGTACGCTTTCTGCCTTAATGCGTCCTTTATCGCCTCGCAGGTATTTACCGGTAAGTGCACCGCCGGCTAATGGGGCCCAAGGTGTTACGGTCATGCCAAAATGTTTGGCCATGGGAATCAGTTCGCGTTCGGGGGTGCGCTGTAACAGGCTATATTCTACCTGCAAAGCAACAAATTGGCTCCAGCCCATCAGCTCGGCCAAAGTATTTCCTTTGGCCACCACCCAGGCTGGCGTATCACTGATAGCTGCATAGTTAACCTTACCTTGACGAATCAGGTCGTCTAGTCCGCGCAGCACTTCATCAATGGGGGTAATGTTGTCCCAAATGTGCAGGTAAAGCACATCAATGAAGTCGGTTTGCAGGCGTTTTAAACTTTCCTCCACACTGCGCATCATGTTTTTACGATTATTGCCAGATGCATTGGGGTTGGTCTGATTATCTTTCAATGTGTACTTAGTAGCCAGCACAAAATAATCGCGATCCTGCGTTTTCAAGTACTCGCCGATAATTTTTTCGGTCGTGCCTTTTTGGTAAACATTGGCCGTATCCAGGAAATTTCCGCCCGCATTGGCATAGGCATCCATAATAGCAAAGCTGTCGGCTTTTTCGGCGCCCCAGCCGTTATCGGTTCCAAAACCCATGGTGCCCAGGCAAAATTCTGAAACTTTAAGGCCTGAGCGACCCAATAATTTGTAGTTCATAAAGCTGATGTTTTAATGTCGAAAAGATAGCGTTTACTAAACATCGGCACAAATTATTTACCAGCAAGGGGATATAATATTGGTAATATGCCGTTATTAATTAGTTAACAATCAGATAGTAGCTTTTAATAATTATTGCTAAACCAATAACAGTGAATTATTTTAATTCTGAAATAGCTGCGGTAAATTATGCCAATGGCCGTCCGCAATTTCATGCCAGCACCATTAAACGGATCAAAAATTATCTGCATATAGATGGTCTGCTGGATACGGCGCTGGATATTGCCTGTGGTACCGGGCTTTCTACCCGTGCATTGTTACCCATTGCCAAAAAGGTATTCGGCACCGATAGCTCTGTCCAAATGCTCAAAATGGCGATGGACGACGACGATATTAACTATCAGGAAGCGTTTGCAGAATGTCAGCCATTCGGCAACGAGATGTTTGATCTGATTACCGTTTGCTCGGGTGTGCATTGGTTTGAGATCGATCAGTTTTTGGCCGAGTGCCATCGGTTATTAAGGCCAGGAGGATGGCTGGTGCTCTATGAAAACTTTTTTATGGGCGAGATGGAGGATGTGATTGATTTTAAGCTATGGAACACCGATGTCTATTTAAAGAAATTTCCATCGCCACTAAAGAATAGATATTATGCGTGGACAGAAGAAAATCTGGAGGAAAAAGGTTTTGACTTGCGGCATACCGATAATTTTGCCAATGCCGTGCAATTGAGCAGGCATGAGTTGGTTAGCTACCTCCTTACCCAAAGCAACGTTATTGCCCGGGTTGAAAATAAAGAATGTAAATACCCTGCTGTTACCAATTGGTTAAACGGGCAACTTTCGCCGTTTTATGAAGATACTAGTCAACGGCGCATACTTTATTACGGTAACTGGATCAAATATTTACAGAAGCCACACAACTAAAACAATGGGCGCCGGCGTTTGTAATAAAGATATCACCTATCCGCAAAAAGCCATGAAAATCATTACATCATCGGTTCCCTGGGATATTAACCAAATATTCATCACACTGAAAGAACAACTCAATCCGTTGTTTAAGGAGCATAGGGGGAGAGACTTCCAGTTTAAAATAGAACGCGAAGATAATAAGGTGCTGGTGAGCAAGCCTGAAATGTATGACGGTTATTTGTTTACCATTGAGGCGCAGGGTAAAGAACTGCACATTGGCAAATCAGAGCATTATGTAGATGATGTGAACCAGATTACGCTCCAAAGCATCATTGAAACCCTGCAAATGGAAATTCAGGGAGGGAACGATATTATTTATATCAGCGGAGAGTAATATCCCTTCCAAACCCCGAAGGGGAGGAAATCATATCTAAGTGAATTTACAACTAAAATAAAAATGGCTCGTTATTAAACGAGCCATTTTTATTTTATCCAATATCTATATTTAAGTTCCTCCCCATCAGGAAGGTTAGGAGGGTTTATCCGTTTATCCAGCTAAACTTATACTCCAGCATTGGGTTTTTCATACGGTCGGCAACGCGGAGCAGGCGATCGGGAAGATTTACCAGGTAATCGCGGGCTTTTTCGCCAGCCTCGTTCAGATCAGTCATGCTTTCGATGCTCCATTCAACTAGCAAATCTTTTAATATATCAACATAGTCAACTGCGGTATAGATACCCAGACGTTGAGCAGCATCGGTAAAGTGACCGAAGGTCTGGCCTACTTTCAGCCCAACCTCGCGCAGAAAGTGCGCTGGCATTACAATCTTTTTACGCATCATATCCTCAAAGGCAATCATTGCCTCGTTTGGATCAATTTCAAATACCTTGCGGATGAAATCTATGTAAGCCTTAGCGTGGCGCGCCTCGTCTGAAGCAATAACGCCGCACATTTTTGAGAGCAGGGCATCACCATCGCGTTTGGCGCTACTAGCTACACGGCGGTGAGAAATATTGGTTGCCAGTTCCTGAAACGAGGTATAGATAAAGTTACGATAGGGATCTGCACCGGTACCAATATCAAAACCATCAGCAATAAGGTACTGGGTTGATACCTCCATCATGCGCATGTTAACGCGACCTGACAGATAAAGATATTTATTAAGCAGATCGCCGTGACGATTCTCTTCGGCTGTCCAGTGGCGATTCCATTTCATCCAGCCACCTTCCTCGTCGGTTGATACGCCTTCAACCATGCTCAGCCAAGACTCGTAGGTAGGCAGGGCCTCTTCCGTGATGGTATCGCCAATCAGTACGGCAACCAGATCGTATGACAAACCTTTGGCGCTCTCCTGCAGCTCTTTTACTTCATCAAAAAAGGTGTCTCTTGAAGCATCCGGTAAAAAATCAGAAGGCTGCCAGATCGACTCAATTGGCTTTAAATAGTCGGGCATTTTTTCAAGCATATATATTTCAATATGCTTCATCACCTCTCTTCTTTTTTCTTCAAAAAATCTCATTATCCCTATAGTAAATAAGCTGCAAAGGTACTATTATTTAATACAAATAAATAACATTTTAGTTGGAATACCCGATCGCATTTTTCATGCAATCTGGCAGGTTTTTAATAGCGGGTACACCCGTAAATATCGAAAAATTTGTGTTATAATCCCATAGTACTCCCGGAATGTTTAATGTTTTCAAATTGGCTCTCACACACTTTAAATAACGGCACCGGCTTTCAGGATCAGCATACTCATTATAGCAGCCATATTCGGTGCAGATAACAGGGATCTGGTACTTATCTGCCCAACACTTTACAATCAGCAGTTTGTCATGTACCGAGGCTTCGTTGCCGTCTTGATGATACTTATTGTAGTTTTGCTCGCCGGCGGTTCCTGTTGCTTTTTGGTTAAGATGGGGAAAATTTTCCGCATTGTATGGAAATGGCACCCCAACTGTGGCAACTTGATTGCCTACCCAGGCAGCGCCTTGGTGGGTAAATAAAAAAGGTTCGTAAAAATGAAAGGTGTAAATAATATTTTCATCAGCCAGACGCACAAAGCGGCTTAATTCATAAATGCTGTTGTAATTTGAGGCCCCAACCAGTAAGGTTCTGAGGCGATCTGCCTTATGAATGGCCGATACTATGTTATAAGCGGCATCCTTCCACACTTGTGGATTGATGGGAGGCGGTTCATTATAAATCTCAAAAAACAAATTGTCGTAATCCTTATTTAAGTATTTTTGCGTGAGTATTAACCATGTGTTAATCACCGTTTTTGTTTCTGGAACAAAGTTTTGATCGTTTAGCGATCCGTAGTGGTAATCTATAATTAAACGGAAGTGATGCTTGCGACAAAGCTGCCAGGCTTTATCAATACATGCCAAAACCTTTTGCCGGGGGACATGTTTTTCCTCCAGATACTCAAAAGCAACAGGCAGGCGTATGGTTTTAAAGCCTATTTGTTTTAATAAATCAAGATCGGCATCGGTAATGCCGTCTTTGTCCAGCATTTTGTCGTTCCAGGTCTGGTCAAGCCATGAAATACTGATGCCGTTATCCAAATTTTTGGCCCGTGTAAAAGCATTTTGACGATCTGCTTGAAAAAGTGGACTATTTTTTGCGTATTGACAAAAAAACATGCCAATGATGAGCAGGATGGCGCTTTTTATAGCTACAGGATGTGAATTTGCTTTTTCTGAAATCGGCATTTTTCGTTTATCTTTCATCCGTTAAACTTTAACTGATATTCAATCTAAAAACAGCAGCTAATGTTTGTTCAAATAACCAAAGAAGAATTTTCAAAGGAAGTTACAAAAAAGGCTTGGTACCAAACCAACAACATCATTTGGACGATAATTTTTCTTTACCCGTTATTCAGCGTTATTGATTTTATCTATGCTAATGATATCTGGATCCAGTTTGTAATCGTCCGCATCATCACAGTACTGCTGATTTATGTGGTATATACCTATTTCCAGAACCGGAAGTATGATTATAGAATAGTGTTGCATGTGGCTTTCTTTCTGCTTTCCATCATATCTGCCTTATTATGTAACCTGGTTAATGATACGCGGCTAACCATCTACTTTTTAACCTACTCTGTAGTGGTACTGTTTATTAACCTCCAGGTTTTTTGGGAGCCTATGAATTCGGTAATCCAGGGTCTGATAGCGTTGGCCTTGCTGGCTATTTTTTTTAACACATTCAGTTCATACCAGTTAGAGATGGTAACCACCAATGGCGGACAGTACTTTATCATCATCCTGTTTATTTCGTGTCTGATACCTAATGCGCGTTATAAAGTAATTGAGCGTGATGTGCGGTCGCAGATATTGATTGAAAAATCTAACGAGCAATTGAAAATTCAGAACCACGATATCATTGAAAAAAATAACATCATTGATATGCAGTATGAGCGCCTGCGTAAACTGGACGAGCAGAAAAATAGCTTTATCAATATTGCCGGGCACGATCTGAAAAACTTTATCGGCTCCATCATTATGAGTAATAACATGGTGAAGGAGGAAGATTACCGCCTGAGCAGTGATCAGCGTGAGTATGTAAACTACATTGGCGAATCGGCCGATAAGATGCAGTATATGCTCAACAAGCTGATGGATGTAAAGGAAATTGAATCACCTGAGTTGAAGTTTAATCTGGAGATATTTGATATCAACGCCGAGGTGCAGAATGTATTTAAAGGCTTGCTGGAAACCGCGCAGATGAAGAATATCCACCTGATGGATAACATCCTGAAGCTGCCGCTAAACGTGAAGCTGGACCGCGTGTTTACCGGACAGGTGTTTCAGAACATCTTGTCAAATGCTATCAAATTCTCGCAAACTAATAATAACATCAGGGTAGTGACCAGCTTGCAGCGCCAGAAATTTGTTTTTGAAGTGATTGATGAAGGCGTAGCCATTGGTCAGGAAGAACTGGATATGATGTTCAACAAATTGAAAACGCTGAACGATGCATCAGGCCATATGGAAAGCCGTTTGGGTTTGGGTTTGTCTATCGCTAAGCTGATGACCCGGGAGCTGGGTGGTGATCTGAGTTACCGCAGCGACGAGAACGGTAACTATTTCCGCGTAGAGTTTTACGTGATCAACTAAGTTATATTTTATAAGAATTAAGAACAACATCTTAAAATACACATGAACAGATTTTTAACCTTATTGGCATTTATACTGATAATGTTCAGGCTGGACGCATCGGCCCAAACGCTGGCCTCGTTCAAATCATACGGACATGACGATGATGCCATTTATGGGATGAGCGGTTCCAGCTCTTACTTCTTTAAGATAGATCCGTTGGTTGAAATGAACGGCAGTAAGCTGGTTATTTATTTTGAGCCATCGCGCGCCCTGTTGTTCAATAACTCTTTTGTTAATGTAATTGTTGCCGACAGGCCAACTTATAGTACCCGTTTAACCCGCGATTCGATCCAGAAAATCACGATTGATTTGGACCGCAGTTTCCTGTCTAACGATGGTAAGTATCTGAAAGTGCAGATCAAAACCCTGCTCAACATCTCAGACGATAAATGTCGTGACCTGGACAATCCAGCTATGTGGATCAAGATCAAGGGTTATTCATACCTGTCGCTTAATCGCAGCACTAAAGACTTTTTTAATAATATAAACATAGCCAACTGCTTTGATTCAAAACGTGCCATTGTTTACCCGTCAAACCCATCACTGAGCGATTTGAAGGCCGTAGCCTGGGCATACTCACGCATGAAGAAAACGCAGATCAAAAACATTGCAGTTTATGAAGCCGGCCACGTGCCAGACAGCGTGCGTAACTACATTATGGTAGGCGCCATGAACAAACTGCCTGCAGATATGCGCACCCTGGTTAAGGTTACTCCGGGTGCTGGCCAGGGTTTGTTTTATTTAAGCAAACGCGTACTGAATGTTACCGATAGCTTAATTAAAATGGTAGACATGAATGGTCACCTTACACCGGTGCGTACCGTCCAGTCTGGCATGACTCCAAGCGAGATTTTGTTTGTAAGCGGTGGCGACGATGCCGGTTATGAGAAAACCATTACCGCCCTGGGCAACATGAACATCCTGAACTCAACCTTTGGCGATTACCTGTTGATTGATAAGGCAGAGAACAGCTTCTTTAAAACCATAGATCAAAACCGTTCTAAACTTACCCTGAAACAAATTGGTGGTGTTACCAACTTTATGTCTGGTATTGGTTCGCTCAAAACAGTTTACAACTTTAAAAACTCCGACTTTAGTTTTACCCCGAAAGAAGTAGAAATCAGGATTATAGCTAACTACAGCGCTTTAAATCCTAATGATCGTGGTTTCTTTAACATTTACCTGAACGGCTCACTCATCAGCAGTGAAAAGCTGGATCAGTCTGGTAAACTCAATACATCGGTAACCATTAACCGTTACCAGCACCATAAGTATAATACGCTGGAGGCTGAGTTTCGTTTTTACCCGAGCAGCGGCAACTGTAACAACAGTTTCACCAACTTCTTCTCGGAGATTGATGTTGATAAATCATACCTGGAGTCTAAAAACCCATTTATTACCAATGATTTGAGCTTTTACCAATATCCGGAAGCTTTCAACTCTGGCTCAACCCGCATTGTGGTGAGCCGCGAGTATGCTAAATATGCCGCTGCCGCTATGGGTGAGGTGATTTATGAGTTGAATAACAATATTAACGCCAACAACTTCCCTGAGTTTGTTTACTCTGACCAGATCTCTACCAGCGATATTAAGAAATATAACATCATCGCTCTTGTATCCCGTAATGATAAGATTTTAAAAGAGTTCCCGGATGCGCCGATTAAGTTTGACGAGAAGTTCAGGATCTATAATAATGATAATAATCAGGAGGTTTACCGCCTGTCAGACTCGGTATCAAACGGTTTGGCACAGATCTTTTACGGCCGATCTAATAATGCCACGCTGGTACTGACCGCTACAGGTACCCATCTGGCCGATGCCTTCTTGTCGGTATCCAAATCAATTACCGAGCAGTTGTCAACCCTGTCCAGCAACGTTTGTATTTCTGACGTAAGCAACAACAAATACCTGTTCAACATCAGCAAATCAAGCGAGAACCTGGAGTATATTGATACGAAGAGCGCCCTGTCAAAATTCTGGGAAAGTTACAACCTGTACATATTGCTGGGTATTCTGATCCTCATCCTGCTGTCGTTCCTGTATGTGCGCTCGCGTGTGCAGCGTTCACAGGATATTGTGAGCGATTAATTACTGAAGTCCGATTAAATAAAAGATACCTACCTGTACCGGTTGCTGTAGCAATGGGTACAGGTAATTTAAATAAAGCGTTTAGCCTATCCAGATGAGCATATTTATTCCCGATATTTTAGTCAGAGATAAGTTTATTACGACTGAGGGCAGGGAAAAAATCAATTCTTTTGCGGCCCGCAGCGGCATGTCTTTCATCAAGATAGCCCTTAACTTCGGCTACATATCGCGCAAGAACTACGAGCGCTCTATGGTGAACGAAAACCTTCCTTTTCAACAGATCAGGGAAGAGGAGTTTGACCAGGAAGTACTGAAAATGGTTGACCTGAAGTTTGCTAACGACAGGCTGGCGCTGCCCTTGCGTGTCCAGAACAATAAAGTGATTACGCTGATGGCCGACCCATCAGATGAGCTTTTTCTCGATTTCATCCGCTTTACCTATGATAAAGAGCCCGATGTAATTGTAGCTTCGGATCTGGATATCACCTGGTTGAGCCATAAACTGCTGGGCGATAAATATGTAAAGTCTGCCGTGTTTGAGCTGCTTAATCACGATGCCGAAAGCTCTGCACTGGTTACGTTCACAGCACCACAACTGATTGCCATATTTTTAATGCTAACGGCGGTGGTTGTTGGATTGTTCCTTAATTTCCGTATTGTGGCCATTATTATCAACGTGTTGTTAAGCTCGTTCTTTTTGGTGGCTATTGTGTTTAAGCTGTTCCTGGCGCTGGTTGGTTCGCGGTTTGAGCTGTTCCAGGCCGTGAGCAGGGAAGAAGTGCGTAAGGTTGATGACGGAAATCTGCCCATTTATACCATCCACCTGCCGGTATATAAAGAAGATAAGCTGATTAAGAAACTCATCTGGAATATCCAGAGTCTTGACTACCCCAAAGAGCGCCTCGACGTAAAATTGCTGATTGAGGAGGATGATGATAAAACGCTCAATGCAGTGCGTAACCTGGATTTCCCGGCTGTGTTTGAGGTGGTGGTGGTGCCGTTCCACATGCCCAAAACCAAACCTAAGGCATGTAACTATGGGTTACACTTTTCAAAAGGTAAGTTCCTTACTATTTATGATGCTGAGGATATTCCCGATACCGATCAGTTGAAGAAAGTGGTAGCGCTGTTCCAAAAATTGCCTAACAACTATATCTGTATCCAGAGCGCGCTGAACTACTTTAACCGTAATGAGAACTTCCTGACCCGTATGTTTACCCTCGAGTATTCATATTGGTTTGACTACATGCTGCCCGGATTGGACACGCTGGATATCCCTATCCCGTTAGGAGGTACCAGTAACCACTTTAAAATGGCGGCCCTGATAGAGCTTGGCGCCTGGGATCCGTTCAACGTAACCGAGGATGCTGATTTGGGGCTGCGCGCTTACTCAAAAGGATACAAGGTGGCCATTATCAACTCCACTACCTATGAGGAGGCTAATAACGATTTCTTTAACTGGATCCGCCAACGTTCACGCTGGATTAAGGGTTACATGCAAACTTATTTGGTGCACATGCGTAACCCGGTTAAGCTGTGGAAAAAGGTAGGCTGGAAAGGCTTTCTTGGCTTTAACTTCTTCATCGGCGCAACGCCAATTACCTTTCTGGTATATCCATTGTTGCTGGGCATTTTTATATGCTATGTGACGTTTGATTTGCAGACCATCCGCCTGCTGTTTCCAGACTGGGTGCTGTTCATGTCTATCTTTAACCTGATGGTGGGCAACATCCTGATGATCTATGTAAACATGATGGCCGTGTTTAAGCGCCGTTTCTATGAGTTGATTTTGTTCGCCATCGCCAATCCAATTTATTGGATCATGCATTCTATGGCTGCTTATAAGGGTTTATACCAGTTAATTGTAAAACCATTCTATTGGGAAAAAACCAATCACGGTTTAAGTAAGGTTAACAGTTCAACAAACGTAGTGTAAATGAGGTTATCAAAATCACTTTGGTTGTTGCTTACTACGTTGCTGTTAACGGTGTACTACCTGTATTGTGCCATGTATCTCAATCATTTGGGTTATGCCAATAACGAGTCGCTGTTTTATGTAGAGAAGGCCAAAATAGTTTTTGAAGGCATTGGCAGCCGCCTGAAGGTAATGGGTTTAACGGCGCCTATCTTTCCGTTCTACGCCACCTTTGTTTTTACTGCTATTGATTATAATACAGCGCCAATCCTTGCGTCGGCTGTGGGTACGGCGCTACTGTTTAACGTAATGGCCAATACGCTGGTAAAACGTTTGCAGGATGATTTTTACCTGATTGCGCTGTTATTGGTATTTGTGTTGCACCCGGGTATTTTATACCTGGCCTGCTCCGGCAAGTCCATGTACCTGCAAATGATCTTTTTCTTCCTGTTCTTCCTCAACATATTTAAATTTTATACATCAAATACTACTTTTCACGTATCCATTGCCAGTATCTGTTTAGTGGTGTTGGTGTTTTGCGAATATAAATTTATCTGGCTAACACTATTTTTCTTGCCGCTGGTATTGTCTATCTCTATCCATAGTTTGAATCTGAGCGAGAAAGAGTCCATTTTCAGGCTATTTAGCAGTTTTAACAACCCGTCATTGAGGCGTAAGTTAATTAATAAGACTTTTGCGCTATACGTAATTATCTTTTTGCTGCCTCTGGTATCGGTATTGATCTATAAAATGCTGAACCTTACCCACGCGGCAGATTTGAATTATTTTATTGAAAGCCCTTATGCCACCTGGAGCGTGCTGGCCGAAAAGATAAACTACAATGTACTGGCCGAAAATACTACCAGGCACCTGTTGCCAGAGGCCTCAATGATTATCTCATTGCGTGTGCTGCTGTTTTGCCCGCTAATGATGATGGCCATTTACCTGTTCAGGCAGCGTACCTACCAGATCCTTACGCTGTTTACGCCGCTGGCCTTTGTGGAGTTTTTGAGGATTAAATATGACAAGGTGTATCTGACGCATCAGTACTATCTGATGTTTGTGATCTTGTCACTGCTTTGCGTTATTTTTCGTGCGGATACGGTGAAAGAACAGAAGAGCTTTAAGGTCATTCTGGGGCTGTTTCTTGCTGTACAGCTGTACACGGGTTATATGTTTATGAGCAATTCTTACATTGATGAAGAACGCAACTTTGTAAGCGCGCTCACCACCCGTAAACTGGAAATGAAGCAGGATGAGAATATGGATATGGCCTCCTACATCAACAGTCTACCGGGGAATCCCCATATTTTGATTGATGACGCGGTGGCTTATCCGGTAACCGCTTATGTGAGCAATATCCGGACACTGATATTACCTTATCAGGACGAGTTTCTGAGTGCTATTGAAAGTCCGCGCCACTATGCGGGATATATAGTGGTAGCTACCGATAAAAATCCGGCTAACGGCTACACGCAGCTTACCAATAAATACCTGCAAATTATCCAGAACTCGGATTCCGGCTTCACCCTTGAGAAAAAATACGAGACGCAGAACTGGATCTTGTACGCGATAAATTAAGTTTAGTTAGAATCAAGAGGCAGGATATATAAGTATTCATCAACCTATTCCTGTTCTTGATTCTATATGCTTGCCTCTCCACAATCTACATATTTCTCCTGTATTGCCCACCCACCTCATAAAGTGCGTGCGATATTTGTCCAATCGAACAGTATTTACATACTTCCATCAGGCTTTCAAAAATGTTGCTGCCATTAATGGCTGTTTGTTGCAGTTGAGCCAATAGTGCCGGCGCTTTATCTGCGTTACGTTGCTGAAAAGCATTTACCGCACTAATCTGTGCTTGCTTTTCTTCCTCCGTAGCGCGAATTACCTCGGCAGGAATAATGGTTGGCGAGCCTTTCTTATTTAGGAAAGTGTTCACGCCGATGATAGGGTATTGACCGGTATGTTTCAGCGTTTCGTAGTAAAGTGATTCATCCTGGATCTTGCCGCGCTGATACATAGTTTCCATAGCGCCTAATACCCCGCCGCGATCGTTAATGCGCTTAAACTCGGTCATCACGGCTTCCTCCACCAGATCAGTCAGTTCTTCAATAATGAAAGCGCCTTGCAATGGGTTTTCGTTTTTGGCTAAGCCTAACTCTCTGTTGATGATTAGCTGAATAGCCATGGCTCGGCGTACTGATTCTTCGGTCGGGGTGGTGATGGCTTCGTCGTAGGCATTAGTATGCAATGAGTTGCAATTGTCATAAATGGCGTAGAGCGCCTGCAGCGTAGTGCGGATGTCGTTAAAGTCAATCTCCTGCGCATGTAATGAGCGTCCGCTGGTTTGAATATGATATTTCAATTTCTGCGACCGATCATTCCCCTTGTACTTATTCTTGATGGCCTTGGCCCAGATGCACCTTGCCACGCGACCGATCACAGCATACTCCGGATCAATCCCGTTGCTGAAGAAGAACGACAGGTTAGGTGCAAAATCATCAATATGCATACCACGACTTAGGTAATACTCCACATAAGTAAACCCGTTACTCAGCGTAAAGGCCAGTTGTGTGATGGGATTCGCCCCGGCTTCGGCAATATGGTAGCCTGATATAGAGACCGAGTAAAAGTTGCGCACCTGTTCATCAATAAAATATTGTTGAATATCGCCCATCATCCGCAGCGCAAACTCGGTACTGAAAATGCAGGTGTTTTGGGCCTGGTCTTCCTTCAAAATATCTGCCTGAACGGTACCCCGAACAGAGGATATTGCCTTTGCTTTAATTTCCGCATAAACATCTGCCGGCAAAACCTGGTCACCAGTGAGGCCAAGGAGCATAAGACCGAGGCCGTTGTTGCCTTCTGGGAGGTGAGATGCCTCACTCAAACCCTCTCCTTTGGAGAGGGCCGGGGTGAGGTATTTCGGCCTCTCCAATCCTCTATCATCATAAACCTCCTTCAACTTTGCCTCCACCAAATGCTGTAAATGGTGCTGGGTGATGTATTTCTCGCACTGCTGATCAATCGCCGCATTCATGAAAAAGCCGAGCAACATGGGAGCAGGCCCGTTGATGGTCATAGACACCGAAGTGGACGGATGACACAGATCAAAGCCCGAGTAAAGTTTCTTTGCGTCATCCAGTGTCGCAATGCTCACGCCGGAATTGCCAATTTTACCGTAGATATCTGGCCGCGTATGTGGATCCTCGCCATAAAGCGTTACTGAATCAAAAGCGGTAGATAACCGGTGGGCCGGTTGCCCTAGCGATACATAATGAAACCGGCGATTTGTACGTTCCGGACCGCCTTCGCCTGCAAACATACGGGTAGGGTCTTCGCCTTCCCGTTTCAGTGGGAACACACCGGCGGTATAAGGAAATTCGCCCGGCAGGTTCTCGGTGAGCAGCCAACGTAGCAGATCGCCCCAGGCCTGGTACTTGGGTAAGGCAATCTTAGGTATGCGCAGTTGCGACAGTGATGTACTGATCAGCGGCAACCTTATTTCTTTGTGGCGCACATGATATACAAAATCATCAGCCTGATATTTTTTTACGGTTTCGGGCCAGGTTATCAGCAGGCGTTTACATTCGGGATTTAGTTGCTCTTCTAAATGTGCGCGGATATCTGTTAGGGCATCAACTAAATTGGTTTTATCTTCCGACAGGACTCCTTTGGAGGAGAGAGTCGGGGAGAGGTCGATCACCCCGTTAACCTGATACAACTGCTGGGCAACTTTACACTGTTCATCTACCCATTGCATATATGTGGTATGGCTCTCCGCTATTTCAGCCAGATAACGCACCCTGTCTGGAGGAATGATAAATATTTTCTCTGACTCGCCGTTTTTGAATTGATCGTTGTTGGCTTTTTCGCCTAGAAAATCAGTGCCTGTTTTTGCCTTGATGGTTTGCATCAACGCGTGGAACAGGCTGTTCATGCCTGGGTCATTAAATTGTGAAGCCATGGTGGCGTAAACCGGCAGGTCGGCGTCTACCGCATCAAACAGCTGATGGTTGCGCTTGTATTGTTTGCGCACATCACGAATGGCGTCCAGCGCGCCGCGTTTATCTGCTTTATTAATGGCTACTACGTCGGCAAAATCCAGCATGTCTATCTTTTCCAGCTGGGTGGCCGCTCCAAATTCAGGCGTCATCACGTAGAGCGATACATCGCAGTAATCGGTGATCATGGTATCGCTCTGCCCAATGCCGGATGTTTCTACAATAATCAGGTCATAAGCCGCTGCTTTGCAAACATCAATGGCCTCCTGCACATGTTTAGACAGCGCCAGGTTAGCCTGCCGCGTAGCCAGCGATCTCATATAAACACGCGGACTATTAATAGAATTCATACGGATACGATCGCCCAGCAACGCGCCGCCCGTTTTACGTTTAGATGGATCGACCGAAATGATGGCGATGGTTTTATCGGTATCAATTAAAAAACGGCGCACCAGTTCGTCTACCAGCGATGATTTACCTGCGCCGCCTGTGCCGGTGATACCAAGAATTACAGTTTTTGAATCCTTTCCATCGGCGGCCGGAAGAACTTTCTTTAAATCAAACCATTCTACCTCGCCACCAAGCATGGCCGGGGATGGGGTTTCAGCCAGGGTAATTAATGCAGCAATGGCCGATGGTTCTTTATCTGCCAGGTGTTTCAGTTCGCCGTTCAGTT
>Ga0153918_1000640_pt1 | contig 15815 bp, 20 predicted proteins | sample TSFL002MetaG_FD_104687 | JGI IMG/M metagenome (GOLD analysis project Ga0153918, IMG submission 104687) | Attine ant fungus gardens microbial communities from Florida, USA - TSFL002 MetaG | ecosystem: Host-associated > Fungi > Mycelium > Unclassified | place: USA: Florida, Paynes Creek Historic... | reverse complement strand
TTGTCACTAGCCCAGGCCGCACGTTCTCCGTCGAATGCTTTTTGCAGCTCCTGATACTTGGCCTTGACTTGCTCGAGTTCTTGTTGTAGACCAGAAAATTTATCTTCCAGTGATTTCTTTTCGGTCTAAACGCAGGTTAACAATGATCATAAACATCAGGGCTTGAAACAACCTCATGGCGGGCAACCTGAGCCTCAGTTGAAGCCTTATATTCGTCAAACGTGTCGCTGAGGTCTGATAGTGCCTCCTCATTTGCTTTTGAGATGTCCTGATATTGTTGGACATGTTCTTTTGCATTCGCAAGCTCGACCTCAGTAACCTTAATCGCGGATCTGTAAAATACGACCGTGTCAGAACAAAGCAACAAGGGAGCAGAAAGACACACCTTAGTTCGGCAACCTCAGCCTCCAACTGCTGCTCGCGTGATATGCTCTCGTCCGTATTCTGCGGCACCACAATCGATCCAGACCTCCGCTCGTAAACCGCCAGCTTCTCTTCATTACCTTGCAGCCGTTTTTTCATGTCATCGAACTTCTCTTCTAGATGCCTCTTCGTCATTTCCGCCGCCATGAGGTTCTCGCGATTGCGAGAATATTCTTCCGCCTATTTTTAAGACATCTTGGAAACTTGAACAGACTCTAGGAAGTTTCGACTTACAACTTTATCAAGACGATTTTGGAGATCTCTGAGATCAAGCTCCTTTTGAAGTTGAAGATTACGGATAATGTCACGCTCTTGCAAGAGCTGAGCTCGAAGATCTTGTGCCTGAGTTTCAAGGATTTGGAGTTGACTCTCGAGCCGTCGGCGATCATTCTCCCCTGACCTTTCAAGATCATTATGCATCTTCTGTACGTTGGCTATGAGATCAGACAAATGTAAGCGATCCAATGATAATGTCCGGTTTTCTTCTAGGAGACGGTTTTGTGTACCCTGGATCAGGTGATTTTCAATTTTTTTCCATGAGTTGACGACAAAGAAGACGAACCTGCCAAATGTCTTTCTCAGCACGTAGATTTGCATTTTCGTTTCTAAGCTGTTCGACGCGACCGGTCGCGACCTGCAGATCTTCGGTGAGACGGTTGCATTCGATATCAAGACGCATCCATCGATCCTGGAGCTGGTTGTTACGTTTGGTGAGATTTTCAATCTCACCGAGGCGAAGGTCAAGTTGTTCCACGTGCATGCGACTGCGTTCTATACAACATGGTAAAACAAGGGCTCAAAGGCCAGAATGATCACATACCATTCGTGTACTGGAATTTGGCCTCTGCCTTTGCAAGAGCTGCAGTGGCAGTTGTTGCTTCTCTCTGTGACTGCACAAGGTCCTCCCTGAGCTTCAACGAGTCTAGGCCTATCTCTGTCTTATATGCCTCAAATTGACTCTGAACCTCAGCCAACTCTTTTGTGAGTTCATCCTGACTTTCAAAGGAAGTAGGATTCTCAATAGCTTGAGATGTGACCTCTGGAGGTGCAACAATACCGGAACGAGCAACCATTGCTTTGAGTGCCTCACGCTCCTTCATGTATGCCTGTATTACCTTCGTGTGGTGCGCCTTCTCCCTCTCCAGCGTGGAAGCAAGCTCTTGAATGGCCTCATGGGCCTCTTTGATAGCCTCTGCCTGCTCGCGCTCCATCACGACCTTGTACTCCTGTTCCTCGTTCTCCAATCTTGTGCCTAAGTCTCGCACAACAGATAGTAATTTCTGGTTTTGAGCCTGCAATCCATTGATGTTCTTAAAGAGAACGAGATTGTTCGTGATAACCTGGTTGACAGCAACAGGCTCGATAGTGGCTTCTTCAAAATCTTCATCAGCAGGAATAGTGGGATCATCGTGACGGGCAATTTCTCTAAGAAGATTTTGCACCTGTTGTCCAAGGTCGTGAAGTTGCTGTTGGAGAAGTTTATTCTCAGCGGTGCTCTTATCATATTTCTGTGAGCTCTCTTGGGCGAGACGTGCTTGAGCATCCCGTTCAGCAATGACTTGAGAAAGCTGTCTTGCGAGTTCAGATGCTTCAGTTTGGAGTCGTTGGTACTCGACACGTTGTTGAGACAATACAGGTGCCTGATGACGTGTCTGAGTGAGAGAGAAGAACTGACAACGATATGGTACTCACACGTTCTTGTATCTGTGCGAGTACTTCTTGCAGTGTCCTTTCCATATGATCACATTCCATTACCTTCTTGGTGTAGTCTTCCCGAAGCTTGACGAAATCAGTGTAAACCTCCGTAAAGGTCTTTCCACTCTTCTGTGTTCGGCTTGCAATGGCGATCGTTGGACTCAAATTCACAAGCCCATCATTAAAGAGGTCGCCAGGGGTGCCAGGAATATACATAGGTGCAGCAGGCAAGTTGCTACGACCAGGAGTGGGAAGTTCTCCACGTCCCATATCTTCAACAACAGTCTCGAGATTTCTAATCCGCTTCTCGGCTTGTTCCCGACCTCTCTTCTCCTTGGCGATCTCATCCTTCAGTGCTGCTTCCCGCGCTTCAGCCTTTTGTCCGGCACCAGCCCATTCATTCTCGAGGTTTTCAACAGTCTCCTTGACTTGCTTTTCACGCTCCTCCATCAGACTTACCAAACGTTTTAGACCACCCGCTTCATTCGCGAACTTGGTTTCCTGTTCGGCAAGTTGACCGGTGAGGTCCTGAATTTTGGACAAGGCTTGGGTGAGTTGATGGGATTGGGCTGAATGTGTAGATTGTAAGGCCTTGAGAGACACTTGAGTAGATTCAGCAGTCTGAGTGAGAGAGTCATGGGCAGCCTGGAGTTCGGTGAGCTCAGCATGTTTTGTGCGGCGGTATTTAGTAAACTCGTCAATCTTTATGTTGAGTTCATCGCTATTGCGCTTCGTCTCGGCCTGAGCAAGCTCCAACTGTTTCGTAAGGGTGTCAATGCTAAACTAAGGGACAGTGGGTAAGCTGTTGTGAGAGTTGAATGCTTCATGCGACGACGCACCTTGTTGGATGTCTCGGCTGAACGAAGGTCACGGATCTGAGTGTCCAGTTTTTGGTGCTCCTGCCGTGCCTCCTTTAAGTTTGCACGAAGTGTTGTCACCTCATCTGCACAAATATGAAAAAAGCGTTTGATACGAAAGACTCAAAACTCACCTGTTCTTTGAGTACCCTCCTCTTTTAGCCTGCTTATCACGCCAACGAGATCACGTTTCTCTCGTTCAACATCTTCTACACGGTGCTTCAAGGTCTCAGTCTCAGAAACCGTCTGTGACTGTGAATGCTGTAGCTCGGCAATGTCATTTTGAAGCTTAGACTTTGATGCAGCTATCAAGCGTTCCGTCGGATGAATACATAGGGCATGAACAGTTATGACATACCAAGCTCATCGCGTTCAGTTTTGACTCTCTTCAACTCCTCTTGAGCTAGTTCAATCTGTGCCTCCACTCCCTTAATCCCTGTCTCCCCATCCTGCAATGCCTGATCCAACTCAACGTCTTTCTTCTCTATCTCTGCACGTGCATTTTCTAACTCATGTTGAGTGTCTTCGAGCTCTGATCTTTGGGAAAGTAAAATTCTGTACAAAGAAACAATTGCATCAGGAGAAGGGGAGGTGATACTAATGCCAGGAAGAAGATCGGAGAGCGTAGCGTGGTCAATGTCACTTGGCACGAATAGTGTAAGAGATCCATCACTCTGGAAGGAGCCTTCCTGAGCTTTTCGTTTCTGACGCGTCATCATCATCCTACCCGCTGCTTGCTGCCCGAGCTCGCTGTAACAGACGGTGAATGAAGTAGACTCGAGTTCACGCCACACGTGCTGCTTAGTCATTTTAAACTCCCTCTAATTTTCACAGCATGGGTAAGAGCGCAAAATTGCATAAACGCTTGGTGTGTTACATTTGCTTTGGTGTCCTTCCAGCAGGCTTACTCTACTTATTGTTAGCCCAAAAAGCTGAAATCCTCTGCTTGTGCCTCTGCTCAAATCCAGGTACAGAACGCTGAGAAGAGAGCTTCACGGCAGAGCAAAGTTACAATTCTGAAAGGAAAGAAGGGAGAGGGGCATGTTCTTGGAGGTGCTGACTATGTTACACTCATGATGAGTGGTCGACGGAAAGCTCAAGATGAGGCAACCAAACTCCCTCAGGATCAGAGTGCCAACATATAACCTCTGTTTTCAATATCCTGGAGAATTTATAATGATTTTTCAAGTCTAGTGAGACAAAAAGGACTTCAATAGGGCAAACTAATATATTTTTAATAATAGTATCTCACCTGTTGTCATTAAGATGTCCTTGTTTCTCAACCATGATCCGGACAGCAGTTGTGACTCGCAGGTTTACTAGACATGTTCTTCCAAGGCGTAGCTTCTCAGTCTATGGGTTGATGCAGAACAGTCTGCAGACCACTAACCTTCCCATTGCCAACAAACTTCAGTTCATTAATTCGGTGACCGGCTCTTCAACCCGGATACCAACCTACCGTGTGCTAGACGGAATTGGGAAGCCAATCGAGGGTTCAGAACTTCCAGAAGTGAGTCTTGGACAGGGATTGGAACTTGAACTCAGTATCAGTGCTTCCTGTAGATTGACGAAGTGTATGCACATCGTCTTTATGCAAAGATGCAGTTACTTCCTGCTTTGGACAACGTTTTGTACAACATCCAAAGGCAGGGGAAGATCTCATTCTATGTGAGCACAGATGTAGCAAACAATGTATTGCACTGACATGTGAACCTCCCCAGATGACATCTGTGCGTCCCTGATCACATTTAGTATACACTCTAAAACCTGACGGTTTGTATAGCACGGTGAAGAGGCCACAATCATAGGCTCGGCAGCGGCTCTTGCAAACGATGATGAGTAAGTGCGGTAAAATTTGCCATAAGCTAATCCTGACGCTCTGCAGGGTCTTAGGTACCTCGTACTTCCCAACAATAACATTGCACCACTAAATAGAGGACAGGTCAATATCGTGAAATGGGTATCCTTCTTTGGCGTGGCTTCACGGTTAACGACGTCATGTCTCAATGTTTCGGGAACGAGAACGATAAGTCAGGAAAGGGTCGACAAATGCCTGTCGTATGTCAATAGCTTGCATTAACCATGCAAGTTATTTCATGAACTCTTCTGAAAAATAGCATTTTGGGTCTCCAGAACTCCACTTCCATACCATCTCTTCAACACTTGCCACTCAGATACCCGCTGCTGCTGGTGTGGGGTATGCGCTGAAGCGCGACTCTCAGCGTCGCTCGAAAAACATTGCTGTGTGTTACTTCGGAGAGGGTGCTGCATCCGAAGGAGGTGTGTTGATCCCTGTTGAACTTGAGGTTGCTTTGTACTAAGGGGAATCAGATTTTCATGCTGGACTCATGCTCGCGTCGACTATACCTTCACCCACACTATTCATCTGCCGCAACAATGGATTTGCAATTAGTACACCTTCTACGGAACAATATAATGGTGATGGCATTGTCGCCCGGGGACCAGGATATGGTATAGACTCAATTCGCGTTGATGGAAATGACATCCTTGCTGTCATAAATGCCGTGAAGGAGGCACGGAGACGATGTATAGAGCAAGGTCGCGCGGTACTAGTAGAAGCCATGACCTATCGGTACGTTCCAAACCATCTTCAGTGGCCTATAAATACAAACACAAAACTCAGGGTTGGTCACCATTCAACCTCAGACGATTCCTTTGCTTACCGAGCGCGTTCTGAAGTTGAGGATCGTAAGCGCATAGATAATCCGCTAATGCGCTTCCGTCTCTTCATGGAATCTCGTGGATGGTGGAATGAAGAGGCGGAGGCCAGACTTAAAGCTGATCTTAAAGCAGAGGTGATGCAATGCTTCAAACGAGCCGAAGCCCTCAAATGTTGTGAACTGGGAGAACTTTTCACTGACATTTACGGCGGAGAAGAACCTTGGAATATTGTGAGTGTGAATTTTTCCTGGGAGTGTCTCAATTTCCTCACGTCAGTTTCATGTGCCCTAGAAAGAGCAACGGGAGGAGCTCACTCGGCTACTCAAGAAGTATGGACAAGTATGGGAACCATGGCGCTCGGAGCTGATGAAATTCAAAAACAATGGAAAGGATCTGCTTGATAAACAATAGCAGTCCATTCGTCGAGTCTTTTGCAGATACTAATTTTGGTCTCCATGCCACGTACTTGGTATCTCTATCGGTGTCCATTCGGCCTACCATCAATTACGGCTTTTCATCATCATGTTTCTGAGGCATAAAAGCGTATGCTGTGCAGCCTGAACTATCGAACACTCCAATATTAAGTGAACGAGAGGATGTTACATATATCCTTTGAAAAGATCATTCAATCCACCACGGCAATCTGAACAACATCATCAATGTCCTGTCACCAGGATTTTTCATGGCTTACTTATGACAGATTGTTAGGTCATTTTGTGCAACAAGGTCGGTCACTGATGTTTATCTCACGAGATTTCTTCCGGGACGACTGATCTGATATGGCATAATGGACAAACTAGTAAGGATACACAGTCGAAGCATGTTCATAGAAGATTGACATAGGTGCTGTCGATTGCCTAGAATGATTTTCAACATCCGTAAAGGTGTTAAGATGAGGCGAATCCGAATGTCATGAATGTGTCTTTGCGAAGTCTAGTGAAAGGATCGAATGTGATTTCCTGTAGGTTGTCCAAAGTAAGGTTATGTCCAACGGGGATGGCTGTGGATCCCCAGTGAAATATATCCCAAATCAGACTTTTTTTGTTAATTTTAATTATTTTTTAGCTGTGAAACTGAGAACACTGTTTTCAGTTTGCTCAGATTTTGGGAAGGCAGTTAGCAAGATGAGTCCCCAAGCACATATCATGTCCACGTGACAGACTATACTCAACACCCAACAATTTAGCCACCTGATGATCATTGATGATAATTCTTCATTCACATGGTAAAATACTTATCTGTTCTTCCAAGGATCAACTGAGTTTGTTCAACAGACACAGAGCCCCAGTGTGACTGATACATAAAAGCACTATCAACTTCCTGTTCTGGGTTTCTGACGGCAGACTTATGGTGAACTTCTTATTCGTCTATGTGGTGCTAGTCACTAGCATTACCAGAAGGATCGAAAACTCATAATTTGATCGTTGCCTGAGAAACCTCGATAAAATCATCAATTGCACAGGCCGGTCCTTAACAGGATGCTCTCCACACGAGCACACCAGCTCGCCGCACCAACAGGAAACATTCTCATGTCGAGACAAAACACGATTATGGACTGTCAACGCCAACATTTATTCTACAGCGATGAAGCCTAGTCAAAATGTGGCATTCTCACCCTTGAGTGCCTCATCGAATTACCAACTGGGACAATATCGATAAAATGTGACATAACACCTTTAACTTGCTCACAGTTGATCTTGATGAACATTCTTCATCATGTCATGTCCACCAGGACAATGAGCACAATGTCGCGGGTAACGTGACTTAATTCGTTCTCGCGCCATATTCTCCTGCATCACGTTCGACGTTGGGAGTTCAAGTAGCAATATCCACTCATACATCCATGGGTAGGGGAGCCGCTCGCAGGATGCGGGCCGGCTCACTTTACAGCCTGGATATTCATCAATCTGACAAAATTAGACTTACTGGACAGCGAGTCGTCTCAGGCTGTCGTCCCATCAAATATTCCAATGTACGTTGCGAAACAAGTATGTTGTCCTTAATTATGCTTCCCCTTGGACCAGGGGTATTGGATTAATGTTCTGCGAACGAGCGGCCGCCTTTGTTATTATGTGGCATTGGTTATTCAATACTTCAACAGATTGTTTCTACACTCTCAGTTTCTCGACGCCTTGCTCCAAGTTGACATTCATTTCCTCTCCATTCGTAGCTGTCGCCCCCGAGCATTCCATCTTACTCTTCGGCCACACGCCCAGCTCAATTTGTACTTCCAAAACAATGGACTTCAGTTGCTCTTCTCCCTTTTCAGCAACGAACTTGCTGATCAGTTCGTCTCCACCTAATCGCTCCCTCACCCCGTCCATGATCTTTTTCACCCCGAACCAATAGCCTCCCAAGTCTGTCCAGTTGCGAACATTTATCCCTGAAAAGACACTTTTTGTATACTGATTTTGTTGAAAGATTCTTCGTTGGTCCAACTCAGATCGCTTGTTAAAGAAGTCGAGGGCAGCTTCTCGGGCGTCGTTTATCTCACAATGAGATCTGGCGTTATCTTGCGAGGAAGCCCATTCGATGAATCGAATATACATTTTTCTATCTAATTCTTTCTTCTTAAATCCGGCACCTTTGGGTTTGAAGTGGCTGAATTTAGTATTAATGGCCCATCTGTAGGCTGCCAAGGTCGTCTCAAATCCAGATTCCCATTCGTCCATTGACCAGCCGAAGAAGGCGAATATGTCATGGAATGATTCACTCAGTATCAGAGGGGGATTTGGTGGATCTGGGTACTGGATCGTACCATGAAGGTAAGATGTATCAGAGAACCTCGTGAAGATTGAATTCACATTGAATTCACCTTAAGTCCCTTGCTGCTCAAGTTTAAGCCTACATTCTTCGCAATTAAGCCCATGATCATACCCAGATCACCGTAACTATTGAAAAGGAGGCGTCTGTCCCACTCTACTTTGGACTCACAGACATTAACGTCTACCTGGATTTCTCATGGCTCAAGTTCAAAATTCATGCAATTGAATGTCGTACCTGGTAGAAGATACCTTCCTCTCCTGCGTCCTTTCTAGCCTTGTCCTCTGCCTTTGCTTCTGCCAATCCATATACAGCCCACTCACCCTCTGAGATAGGAACAGCATAATTTGAAATTCGGTTCCCATCCATTGGATTAAGATGCCTAGCCTTGATAGTCGCAGCTACGACTTCAGGGGACACGTGGACAGATAACCGTTGCTCAGAATCTGAGGTATTGAGCACCACAGAGCTTTGGGTTGAAATGGCGTGCCATCGTGGAAGGCACACGATTAAATCCAAATCCCCATGATCCATCTTTTCAGGAGCTACACGAGGGATCCCTACATGTATGTACAGCTCCTCTAGTAGAGGCCTTATGCGCATTTGCAGAGCATGATATACCTTTGGAGGAAGACGAGGGAACGCCGACGATCGGAGGATCGAACCAAAAGCATTTCCTCCCATATCGCTTTCAATAGCTGACTATCTGATGTATGAGAAGGGTGGCACGAAAGTAACACATGCATTGCGTGAAAGTGTTCCTTAAGTAGATAGTGGCTGCTGATAATATAAAAGGAGATTTCAGGTGTACGGGAGTGATTGGCTGGCGATAAGAGACATAAGGGGACGGGTAGTTGCGCAGGAGTTGGAAGCAGTTCAACGATAGAATTCTCATGCCTTAACTACTCAATAGATCCATCGGTTTCTCACGCCAACTCTTGCGCAACGATCAGAATGTCGAAATACGCTCCCCATAAGCGATCCACAAATCAGCCGCGTGCAACTTCTTCAACCACTTGTCAAAAATGTTTGCAGAAAGGTCATTTGGATTTTCCTACAAAGAGTAATCAACTTAATGCAAATAATGTAGGACACTTCATCTACGAGTGCAAGTATGAGCGGCCTTACATTTCGCGTCCCTCGCGCACACAACAGTTAGAGAATCCCCGGCTTCTTGCTAAATTGAAGGCTGAAGGCAAGCCGAGTGTTGAAGTTCCCGAGGAGTTCAAGACAAAGTACGCTCGTCCTAAAGGGTCCGGGACAATACTGATTTACCGTACAGAACGGGAGTAGCTGATAGAATACTCGAGGCGAAGGAGAAGGAACGTTTAAAGGACCTTGAAGAGAAGGAAACTGCTTCATCGCGCAAGCGTGCTAGGTGCGTCACTCTGTATTACTCCCACACCTGCTACCTCACACTTTTCATCCAGGTCGACCTCCACATCGAGGTCCGACTCTGAGTCGGAGTCTAGCTCAGATTCAGATCCCAGTTCCGGAAATGCTGACTCTGACTCTGATTCTGATTCCTCGTCGAATTCCGACTCAGGTTCCCACTCATCAGCCTCCCATTCTACAGGGTCTCGCTCACGCGATCGAAAGCGGCGGCGTAGCTATGACTCATCGAGTGATTCTGATAGTTCTCAACAAAAGCGTTGATACTCCTTGTGTTCGTCCATTTCTTCATTCATGTGTTTGTGTACATGCACACATCCTTATGCACTCTATCATATCCACCAGACTTGTGAATGAGTATCAATTTATCTGTCTTTTTCTCTCAGAGCGGAGTCCCGGGAATTCTAAGGTAATAAAGGGAAAATACAACAGCCAACCCCCTTTCACCGTTCAGTTGGATGACTCTTGGTTTTAGTTGACGCTACTGACTTCTGTCTGTGTGATTCCAATTGGCACCATTAAATGATGTTCAGGACACAATTTTTAGAGGGAAAAATGGTGATATTAGCAAAAGTGCACAGCAAGCAAATGTTCATTGATCAGCATGGCATATCAATAGTGGCCGTGTTCATGATTAGAGCGACAATAAGCCTTAGCACAAATTAGTATGAGAGGACCTGTAAAGGAGGAAACTCACCCGTAGAGACCCAGCACCTCCGCAAAGATGAGGATAAGAACCATGGAGACAAAGACTCTTGATTCGTTTAGAAAAGCTCGCACGCACTGAAGAAGGAAGTGTGAGTGTCATGACTTGAACAAACTTGGGGTTTGACGTACCGAATCACCTACATAGCCAATGGCGTATCCAGCAGACAAACCAGTTAATCCACACGCAAGTCCTGCCCCAAGGTGTGTAAAGCCTGCAGCAAGCGCATAGCCATCGGGTGTCACTATCCAGAGCACAATTAAAGCCATCAAAATAAAGATATCGAGAGGCTACTTACGAGACCCAGCGATGAGGACTGACACTACAAGACCATAGACTGCAATGATACCGGACATGACGACAGGGATTAGGGACTAGAATCCAAAGTGAGGTCATATCTAAGAACAAAAGAATCCGGGCGAGCACACCTTCATGATGAGCTCTGGCTTGAATGCGCCCAATCCTGCAATACCAATACCAGCTTTTGAGGTGCCAACTGCAGCACCAATAGCTAAATCAAGTGTACCATGAGAACCTATCCAGTTTTGTACAGTCTGTGGCGAACGTACTACTAAATATCATCTACCATGCATGGGATCGTCAAAACTGCCAACATCTCAGACCGGCTGTTGAGCTCACCGCTGCAGAAACACCTGCAAACCCAAAGAATGGGGCATAAGGAGGACACAGATCCGACATGGTGCAAGGCAAGATGAAAAGAGCGACTGTTGACGTTGAATAGACTGTTGTGAGCGACGTCGGGTTGAGTCACGTGCAACCAGCGATTGGATTTATACATCACTAAGGAGGCGGCAATGTAGGACAAAATGTACGTGGATATGTACAAGGCTACGAGACATGGTTCGCAGCCAGGTACGATATTTGTCACAGATAGTCAGATGGAAAGATCAGCAAGGTATGATAGCGAGACAAAAGGATACCCCAACATCCAGATTCTCCATTCAACTAAGTCCATGCCCATATCAGCATAGAGTGAGTATTAGTAGGTATGCTGACAGTTCTGTGGAATTTGGAGCAGGGCTCCGCCTCTGACGTGGGAAAACTTGGATCACGGTAGGTTTGACGTGCTCAACCCAGTTGTCGTTGGGTTTTGCCATTACTTTTTGACTTTGAGGGTTTTTGGTATACACAATGCCTGTGTTGTTCCTTATCATGGCAGGTGCCTTGGGTGTCTCATCCTTTGTGTGTGGTTTGGTTCCGTTGTCTGCATCAATCTCCAGTACGTAAAAGACTGCTACATATAAATGTTGAAAAATACTAGTATCTCACAGGGAAAAGCCTGAATATCTTGAATGCACTAGCCACTGGCTTGCTTCTTGGCACTGCATTGGGCATAATCATTCCAGAGTATGTTATAGCTTTTTACACATACTCAACTAATTGTATATCGGGGGTTTTGAGTGCAGAGGGGTTGAAGTACTAGCAGGTACCCACAAAGACCGTCTTGAATCCTTGGGATTTAATATTGCAAATGACCTTATAATCGGTTTCCTTCTCATGATGGTGGTCGAACATCTTGTGGCCGGGAGCCATAACCATGGTCCTGATCTCACCTCCGGTGGAGGAACCCAACTGGAGTTCGATGCAGAGCTCGGAGAACTTGAGGCTGATCAAAATGGACGGTCTGAAAGACGAGCCTCTGAAAATATGCACGGGTCAGCGGCCACTCAGGTTATTGCACCTGCAAAGCAGAAGGCGATACCATTTACTATTGGTCTTATCATTCATGGGATTGCTGATGGATGTGCACTTGGTGTGTCAGCACTCGAGGAAGCTTCATTACAGAACTCGAATGGACTATCCTTGATCGTTTTTCTGGCCTTGCTCCTCCATAAAGGTGAGACGTTTTCTCAACATTCAATCCCAATATAGCCACTTGAAACTTGCGTACTTATTGCACATTTCTCAGCACCTACCTCTATGGCATTTGCAGTGTCCCTTCTGAACACGAATCTCCCTCGGGCAGACTGCAAGAAATATCTTGCAATATTCGCATCTTCGACTCCTTTGGGAGCAATATCCACCTTCCTTCTTCTCTCTTTCTTTGGTTTCGCCGACAACGCAGACTTGGCCGGCTCGGCCCTCCTTATATCTGTAAGCTTAGGTCTCAGACCACCCTGCCGATCTATAACCTGTTTTGTTTCCCTTTCGCCTGTGTTGCCTTACTAACTTTGCTCTTCTACTTCTATGACCAGGGTGGCACGTTCCTTTATGTTGCGACGGTTCTTCAACCCATGTCTCAGCACCAACCGGAGATACAAGAATTTAAGCCCTATATGAGGCTTCTGTTAGTTGTGATTGGAAGCGTCATGCCGTCATTTTTGGGCAACTTGATTGGGCATGCACACTGAAAGCCTTTGGATTCATCTGTAATCTAGCATATAGTTCAGGAATGCTGATGACCGTCGCGAAAGTCAAAGGATAATTTTAAAATGTCCTATTACTCATAGCCCCGACCTAACAGGAATTCAGAAAGTGAGTGCTTGGCACCGTTGTCAAAGGTTGTGTAAATTGTCTGTAATGAGAGAGCTTCAAGGGAAACGACTCGTGCTGGATATACCTGGAGGGGTTGGATAAATTTTCTTTTAAGTTTATTTTGGCAAATGTGCATTACTACCGCCTGCCAATGTATAGACTGACCTCACAACTAGCCGTATGATGTCAAAGGGCTCTGCGTTATTGCCCTCGGGCATTACAACCGTGTCTAAGCATTCTAGAGAGTACCGATACGCTTCTAGTCCTCTGCTCATGTTCTGGGTCAAAAAATGTTGTTGTTGTCTGATGAGTCGTGACCTGCACCGGCTGGCAGGCTACAGGCAGGCTTGAATTCACCGACACATGATCTTGTCTTTTTCCTTAATGTATGCTATATAAATGGCCGCTGACTAAAAACTAAAATTGATTAGTGCTTAATTAAAATATTTTTCCCACATGCAGCTCAGTTGGCTCACACGTTTCCAATACAAGTAGACAAGGTTTTTACCCATTGCTCAAATACTAGTAGATTGAACACCATTTGGGTTGAAAGTCATGCCCAAGGTGCAGTGAAAGCCTTGCGTATTTTAGCAAGATGTCAGCTAAACACAATCGGCAAAAAGAAAGTTAAAAATAACATCATTTACCTCAGTCTGTCAAGCCTGTAATCCTCATCAAGGATGAAGTGCGTGGAGGCAAGAGAAGCTGTCCCACAACAAAGATCTGGCCTGAAGGGCAAAGCCTCGACTCTCTTGTTGTGCCAACCACTGTTACTTGCAAAAGCAGTTGCCTATTAGAGTTCTGATCAGTAGTAAGATGGTTGCAGACAGGAGTTCTAGGGTAGCTAGCTACAAGAGTGAGTTACTTGGGAACAACACAGGAAGCGAAGACTCTTTATGGTTTAACCAAATCCGTTCAGTAACAATAGTCGGGAAAGCCGAACTAGATGAATTACTAAATCTACCCAATGATCTGGTGTGAAGCCTACAATAGGAGGTAAATTTTCTAGCGATCAGTGTTGATCAGTGATTTGAGAGGAAAATCAAAATCAAAATCAAAATTTTCACAACAAATTGTCGGCACCACACAAATTCACATCACCATTCCACCAACAGCTTATGTTCTGGGGCCTTTGAGGTCCTTCGCTTGGCAAATGAAGAATCATGTACGATCCGGAGCGATGCTAGCAGTCTTATATCATGATCCTAGGATCCAGATGGGTAGATATGACCTCACATCGTACCCGTCGACAAGCCTACCAACGGTTACGAAGAAGAGTTTCATGTCACCTGTCATCGAGCACTGGCAAACTACAGAGCAATTGAGAAGTGTCAAGATTATGGCTCAATCGCTAATTTGAAATAAGGATCAATTGATCTAACCAAGGACTCAGGAACAAGGATAGAGAAAATGAGCGAGTGGGATTTCTACCAGACTGATAAATATCAATGAACGGTAGACAATCAGATTTTTTTAAATTAACTCCACATATAAATCGGTATCACTGATTTTGAGCTGTTAGGGACATGATAAGTAGGTATTACGAAATGCGAAAAAGGATGACCTTACTTGCAAATCTTGCCCCTTCATCTTTGAAGGTTTCCAAGGCTTTCCAAGCTTTTCCAGAAAAAATGCTTTCACGTGCAAGTTTGGTCCCTTCCTTGTAATCTTCAGCAATTCCAGCAACCACCAGAAGCGCAGAGGCGTTCATCAGTACAAACTCCAACACCGGAATGAGATCTTTCGGGACATTGCCTCCCGAACAGAATATACGTTTGAACGTTTCCGCATTTTCTTCTGGACTTCCACCCATGACTCTGTTCAAGCTATGCCGACTCAATCCAAAGTCTTCAGGTGTGATTATTGTACCTTCTGTTACTCGACCATGATTTAGCTCCCAAATCCATGTAGGACCAGCACAGCTAATCTCATCTATCTTCTCATAACCGCAGACGACAAGAGCGCGTTCCACGCCACCCTCATGAAGCGATTTCGCAAAAGTATAGCCGAGCTCTTTTTCAGCGACTCCAAGGACCATTCCACGAGGGCTTGCGGGATTAATGAGAGGACCCAAGACGTTGAACATAGTGCGGCACGGCAGTGCTTTTCGGTATGGTGCAATCGCTGCCAATGAGCGGTGATAATGAGGTGCAAGAATAAAGGTGAAGGGAATACGCCTGATCGGGAGAGCCGTTCCAGGTGATGGGGGAGTAAAAAGGCAATCGAGCGACTCAAGAAGATCAGCTGAGCCTGAAGACGACGATGAAGCTCGACTCCCATGCTGTGTTTGATATCAGCACATGGAATTGAAATGACGGCATGACAGCAGACCTTGATCACACGAGCTCCAGCTCCAGCTGCAGCGATCCCAGCGGCAGTACTGACATTGAAGAGATTGAATCCATCTCCTCCAGTTCCAACAATGTCAACAGTGAAATCCTTGTCAAGATCCTCAATCGCGGGTTTGAGGGCACGTTCACGAAGAACTGCAGCCGCAGCTGACAGAGATTCTGGTCGACGCTCCACCCTGTGAATATGTAAGGCAACGAGAAATGCACCAATTTGTGTCGGGTCCAGAAGATCCGGAGTAAAAAGGTGGTTCAAAGCTTCTTTGAGGTCATTAGCAGAGAAGTATTCGGGTGTCTGAACCAGTCGAGCGAGGAGGGGACGGAAGGTTTGCATGGATAATTCTTTTGGAGCCATAGCCGAGTCTAGGTATTTAAACATGCGGGTGTGTAAAGATCATGCCGGATAATTCCAATCCAGTGAAATATTTCACCCATCAGATATGATTGGTGGTA
>Ga0153918_1000639_pt1 | contig 15825 bp, 15 predicted proteins | sample TSFL002MetaG_FD_104687 | JGI IMG/M metagenome (GOLD analysis project Ga0153918, IMG submission 104687) | Attine ant fungus gardens microbial communities from Florida, USA - TSFL002 MetaG | ecosystem: Host-associated > Fungi > Mycelium > Unclassified | place: USA: Florida, Paynes Creek Historic... | reverse complement strand
CCGGCCAGGGCGTTGACCTGGGTGTTGCCCAGGACCTTGGCGTATTCGATGGCCTTGTCTACGCCGGCGCGGAACTCTTCGACGCGGTCTGGGTGGCAGGTGATACCGCGCTCACCTTTCGCCCAATCACCGGCCGGCAGGTTGAACAGCACCTGGGTCAGGCCATTGGCGTCCAGTTGCTGCTTGATTTCGGCAGCGCTGAAGTCGTACGGGAAGAGGTATTCGACGCCGCTGAAACCAGCGTCGGCGGCAGCCTTGAAGCGGGCCAGGAAGTCCTGTTCGGTGAACAGCATGGACAGGTTGGCAGCGAAGCGAGGCATGGGTTGTCTCCTTGCGATGAAGGCCCCCAGGGCAAGCCTGGGGGCGTCAGGCGATCAGTCCAGCAGCGAGATGGCGGTTGGCGCGTCGTTACCGACCAGGGCCAGGTCTTCGAACTCGTTGACCGCGTTGATCTCGGTGCCCATGGAAATGTTGGTGACGCGTTCGAGGATCACTTCGACCACGACCGGTACGCGGAACTCTTCGGCCATCTTCTGTGCCTTGAGCAAGGCTGGGGCGATCTCAGCCGGCTCGAACACACGGATGGCCTTGCAGCCCAGGCCTTCGACCACGGCGACGTGGTCGACACCGTAGGTGGCAGCGTCGGTCGAGTTGATGTTCTCGAACGCCAGTTGTACACAGTAATCCATGTCGAAGCCACGCTGTGCCTGACGGATCAGGCCCAGGTAGGCGTTGTTCACCAGCACGTGGACGTACGGCAGGTTGAATTGCGCACCGACGGCCAGTTCTTCGATCATGAACTGGAAGTCATAGTCACCCGACAGCGCGACCACCTTGCGCTTTGGATCGGCTTTGACCACGCCCAGCGCGGCAGGGATGGTCCAGCCCAGCGGGCCGGCCTGGCCGCAGTTGATCCAGTGGCGTGGCTTGTACACGTGCAGGAACTGCGCACCGGCGATCTGCGACAGGCCGATGGTGCTGACGTAGCAGGTGTCCTTGCCGAACACCTGGTTCATCTCTTCGTACACGCGCTGCGGCTTGACCGGCACGTTGTCGAAGTGGGTCTTGCGCTGCAGGCTCGCCTTGCGCTGCTGGCAGTCTTCCAGCCAGGCCTTGCGGCACTTCAGCTTGCCAGCGGCTTTCCATTCGCGGGCCACTTCGAGGAACACGTCCAGTGCCTTGCCAGCGTCGGAAACGATACCCAGGTCCGGGGTGAACACGCGGCCAATCTGGGTCGGCTCGATGTCCACGTGCACGAACTTGCGGCCTTCGGTGTAGACGTCGACGGAACCGGTGTGGCGGTTGGCCCAACGGTTACCGATGCCGAACACCAGGTCGGATTTCAGCAGGGTGGCGTTGCCGTAGCGGTGCGAGGTCTGCAGGCCGACCATGCCGACCATCTGTGCGTGGTCGTCCGGGATGGTGCCCCAGCCCATCAGGGTCGGGATTACCGGTACGCCGGTCAGTTCGGCGAACTCGACCAGCTTGTCGCTGGCATCGGCGTTGATGATGCCGCCACCGGCTACCAGCAGCGGGCGCTCGGCGTCATTGAGCAGGGCCAGGGCTTTTTCGGCCTGAACGCGGGTGGCGGACGGCTTGTTGATTGCCAGCGGCTCGTAGGCGTCGATGTCGAATTCGATCTCGGCCATCTGCACGTCGAACGGCAGGTCGATCAGCACCGGGCCTGGGCGGCCGGTGCGCATTTCATAGAAGGCCTTCTGGAAGGCGTAGGGCACTTGGCCTGGCTCCAGAACGGTGGTGGCCCACTTGGTGACTGGCTTGACGATATTGGTGATATCGACAGCCTGGAAGTCTTCCTTGTGCAGGCGGGCACGAGGCGCCTGGCCAGTGATGCAAAGGATCGGGATGGAGTCGGCCGAGGCGCTGTACAGGCCGGTGACCATGTCGGTGCCGGCTGGGCCGGAGGTACCGATACACACGCCGATGTTGCCTGGGTTGGCCCGGGTGTAGCCCTCGGCCATGTGCGAGGCGCCTTCGACGTGACGAGCGAGGACGTGATCGATGCCACCGACTTTCTTCAGGGCCGAATACAGCGGGTTGATGGCAGCCCCCGGGATGCCGAACGCGGTATCTACACCTTCACGGCGCATGACCAGAACGGCTGCATCGATTGCTCTCATTTTGCTCATGGTTTGTGCCTCATTGATTTTGTAATTGTATACAACTTGCTTTGTGCCAGAGTGTATTCATGGCTGGCCGCTCAGGTCAACGGGTTTTCGTCGGACACGATCCCTTTCGTTCGAGCGCCCGTGAAAACGGTGGTTTGCGGTCTCGCATACGATCGTTTCAATTTATTGTATACAAAAACTTATTCAGTTGTGTTCTATTGGTTCATCGATTTTTCACCTGCCCTCAGGGCTTCTCACAACAAGAAGAGGACCTTTCCATGAACGCTTTGAACCTGAAAGTCGCTGTCAGCCTGGTGAACGCCGCGTTGGCGGCGGGCCGCGCGATCAATGCCGCCCCCCTGACCGTGGCCGTGCTGGATGCCGGTGGCCACCTGCTGGCCTTGCAACGCGAGGACGGCGCCAGCCTGATTCGCCCGGAAGTGGCAACGGGCAAGGCTTGGGGTGCGATTGCACTGGGCAAGGGCTCGCGCCTGCTGGCGCTGGATGCGCAGCAACGGCCGGCGTTTTTCGCCGCGTTGAACGGCTTGGGCGAGCGGCCGGTGGTGCCGGCGCCGGGTGGCGTGCTGATTCGTGATCAGGATGGCAAAGTGCTGGGCGCTGTGGGGATCAGCGGCGATACCTCGGATATCGACGAGCAATGCGCGATCAGTGCGATCGAAGAGGTGGGGCTGAAGGCGGATGCGGGTGTAGCGGCTTAATTCTCTGCTGCCTGTTCCGGCGTATCGCGGATAAATCCGCTCCTACAGGCCTGCTCGGGCGTATTGCGGATAATCCGCACCTACAGGCTGTGGTGATTCTTGTAGGAGCGGATTTATCCGCGATGAATCCAGCGCCGTCTTTCAGGCTGCCTCAGGCTCACAGCCCTTGAGCACCATGCGAATGATGGTATCGGCCGCAGCATCATAATCGCTGTCGGCCAGCCTGGCCTTGCCGGTCACTGCCGAAATCTGCCAATCGAAATCGGCATAGGTCTGGGTCGCGGCCCAGATGCTGAACATCAGGTGGTGGGCATCGACATGGGCGATCTGCCCGCGGTCGATCCAGCGCTGGATGCACTCGATGTTGTGCCGGGCTTGCTCGTTCAACTGCTCCACCTGGCTTGGCGACAGGTGCGGTGCGCCATGCATGATTTCGCTGGCGAACACCTTCGAGGCATGGGGCAGGTCACGCGAAATGCGGATCTTCGAGCGGATGTACGCACTCAATACTTCTTTCGGATCACCGTCGGCATTGAACGGTGTCGATGCCTGCATGATCGGCGCGATGATGCTTTCCAGGACCTCGCGGTAGAGGTTGTCCTTGGATTTGAAGTAGTAATACACGTTCGGCTTGGGCAGGCCGGCCTTGGCGGCGATGTCACTGGTCTTGGTGGCGGCGAAGCCCTTGTCGGCGAATTCTTCACTGGCTGCGCGCAGGATCAGTTCCTTGTTGCGCTCGCGAATGGTGCTCATGGTCAGGGATCTTCCTCGTGTCTGGCCACCTCTAAGAGGGATCGGGCATGGTAGCACCGCGCCCGACGGGCGCTCAAGGCAGGGGCTTTGGGCTAGAATCCGGCAGATCGACTCATTTGGACACAAACAAACATGGCAGGAAGCAGTTTACTGGTACTGATCGACGATATCGCCACGGTGCTCGACGATGTGTCGGTGATGACCAAGGTTGCGGCGAAAAAGACCGCAGGCGTGCTGGGCGACGACCTGGCGCTCAATGCCCAGCAGGTCACCGGGGTGCGTGCCGATCGCGAGCTCCCGGTGGTATGGGCGGTGGCCAAGGGCTCGTTGGTGAACAAGGCGATCCTGGTGCCGGCGGCGCTGTTGATCAGCGCGTTCATCCCTTGGGCGGTGACGCCACTGCTGATGCTCGGCGGCGCCTACCTGTGCTTCGAGGGCTTCGAGAAGCTGGCGCACAAGTTCCTGCACAGCAAGGAAGAGGACCAGCTGCAGCACGAGGCACGCAAGGAGGCTGTGGCCGATGCCGCTGTCGACCTGGTAGCGTTCGAGAAAGCCAAGGTCAAGGGCGCGGTGCGTACCGACTTCATTCTCTCCGCCGAAATCATCGCCATTACCCTGGGCATCGTCGCCGACACGCCGCTGACGCAGCAAATCATCGTGCTGTCGGGCATCGCGGTGGTCATGACCATTGGTGTGTATGGCCTGGTGGGGGGGATCGTCAAGCTTGACGACCTGGGGCTGTGGATGACCCAGAAATCCTCAGCGCTGTCCCGTTCGATCGGCAGTGGCATCCTGCGCGCCGCGCCCTACATGATGAAGAGCCTCTCGGTGATCGGTACTGCGGCGATGTTCCTGGTCGGTGGCGGGATTCTGGTACACGGCGTGGCGCCCTTGCATCATGCGATCGAGGCCTTCAGCGAGGGGCGCGGTGGGTCGCTGACCAGCGGTTTGCTCAATGGCCTGGCCGGTGTGCTGGCCGGAGCCGTGGTGCTGGCGGTGATGGCTGTTGCGGGGAAACTGTGGCGGGCGCTGCGGCCCGCCACATGAGGGCTCACTTGCCGGCAGCGACGCCTTGTTCTTCGGGCTTCCAGGCCAGCAGGCCCTGGCTGAAGCCGTAGGCCGCACTCTGGTAATAGGCGATTGCCCGACGGATCAGCGGGTTGTCGCTGGCAACCGTGGTTTCCCGGCTCTTGCCCAGCGCGTCTTCATGCACACGCATGCCGCCACGCGGGCTGAGAATGGCCAGGTCGCTGCCGTCGAACAGCCCCAGGTGCTGGTAGTTGCCGATCAGCACCCGTGGTGGCAGGTCGTCTTGCTTGAGCAGGTCGCGGCCGAAGAAGGTCGAGGTGTAGTCGAAGTTGAGCAGGCCCAGCAGGGTCGGGGCCAGGTCGATCTGGCTGGCCAGCTTGCTGTCTTCGCGGGGCTCGATCATTTTTGGCGCGTAGATCCACAGCGGGATCTGGTAGTTGTTCACCGGCAGGTCCTCGACCCCGGCACTGCCGGCCGTGTGGTCGGCGACAAACACGAACAAGGTGTTGTCGAACCATGGCTTGCCCTTGGCTTCCTTGAGGAACTGGGCGATGGCATGGTCGGTGTACTTCACCGCGCCTTCGCGGCCGTCGCCTGACGGAATGTCGATGCGGCCGTCCGGATAGGTGTAGGGGCGGTGGTTCGACGTGGTCATCAGCTGCAGGAAGAACGGCTTCTGCCGGGCGTAATCGGCATCGGCCAGCTTGAGGGTCTGCCGGTACAGGTCCTCGTCGGCCATGCCCCAGGCATTCTTGAAACTGATTTCGCTTTCATCGACGCTGCTCTGGTCGACGATGCGGTAGCCGTTGCCGCTGAAAAACGCATTCATGTTGTCGAAGTAGCCGCGCCCGCCGTAGACAAATACCGCGTCATAGCCTTTGGCGGTCAGTTGCTGGCCAAGACTGGCGTAGCCGCTTTCGCGGCCGATGCGCTTGACGATCGAGCGGCCCGGGGTAGGCGGGATCGACAGGGTGATGGCTTCCAGGCCGCGGTCGGTACGGGTGCCGGTGGCATAGAAATTGTTGAAGTACAGGCTCTCGCGGCGCAGGGCATCGAGGTTCGGCGTGAGGTTGCGCGCATCGCCGTTGCTGCCCATGTACTTGGCGCTGAAGCTTTCGATGGTCACCAGGATGATGTTGGGCGTGCGCTGCTCACCGTTGGCACTGATGTGGCGGCGGATGTCCTGGGGTTCCTGGCCCTGGAAGCGGGCATTGGGTTCGGCCAGCTCCTGGTGCATCTGCGCGCCGACTTCGCCGGCGCCGAGGCTGGCGTAGAACTGGGTGTAGTCCAGTTCGTTGTTACGGAAGGCGGCGAAGAACTGGTACGGGCCGTTGCTGGCCAGCTCGCGCTGATAGGCATTGCCGCCCTGGCCGCGTGGGAACTGCTGGTCGATCACCACGATGTTCAGGCCGACCAGTACGGCCAGCACAGCCAGCCCGGACACGCGCTGACGCGGGGTGGCGGCGGGGCCGGCGAGGGCCTGGGCCAATGGCTTGCGCAACACCAGGGCAAGCAGGACCGCAGCCACCGCGATGCCGCTGAGCAATGCGGGCAGTGGGTAGGATTCGCGGATGTTGTCCAGCACTTCCTTGGAATAGACCAGGTAGTCGACAGCGATGAAGTTGAAGCGTACGCCGAATTCGTCCCAGAACAGCCACTCGGCCACGGCAACGAACAGCATCACGAACAGGCTGACCGCCAGCAAGCCGCCAAGCAGCCAATGGTGGGCACGCGAGCGCCACAATCTGTTCGGGCACAGCGCCAGGTACAGGCCCAGCGGCAAGGCCGTGTAGATAAGGAAGCTCAGGTCGTAGATCGCCCCGTCAAAGAAGATCGAAAAATAGTTGCCGCTGAATTCATTCATATGAGTGAACAGCAATAACAAGCGTGTCAGCAGGAAGATGCCGAACCAGGTTGAGCAAAGCAACAGCAGATAGCGCCAGGGCGCAGGTAGGGGAGTACGCATCTAGTTAACCTGTTTTCTTTCTTGGGGGTGCGAGGCCAACTAGTCTAGTGGAAAAATTGCAAAAATATTGTCAAAAATTCTTCGTGCAGGCGAAGGCGATGGCTTTATAGTCGTAACTTGCGATTTCAGAGTTGATGGGAAGGAAAACACATGTTTGGTGTGCTGACTTACGACGCCTATCACCTGGCCCTGTACCTGCTCACGGCGCTTGCCTGGGGGACTCTGGGGCTTGGCCTCGTGCTGCGCGGCGCGGACGTTCAGGGGCTTTGGAAGTGTTGCGCGATGCTCGGCTTGGTCTTGGCGATCAAGTCGGTAGTGCTGGTACTGGATATCTTCAGGGTCATACCGCACCACCACGTGGAGTTGGTATTGCTGGTATTTGGAATCGTGCTGCCGGCGGGTATTTTTCTGACCTGTAAGGCAATTTCTATTTCAAGTAAGACAGTGCTGAAAAGATTGTAAGTTAAAGCTTACAATTCAGCACTATGACGGCGCCGTCAGGTAACGGCGCGGTCACCTTTCAGCCGATCAGAAGTGCACTTTCACCAGGAAACTCATGGTGTTCTGGTCGGTGGTGAAGCCATCGCTGTCCTTGATGCCGTACTTGTCTTTCCAGTAATCGTACTCGACACCGACATACAGCTGCTTCTCGCCCAGGTGCAGGGCCTTGCCCAGGTCGTACTTGATCTGCGGGTTGAAGTGCAGGTTGGCGTGGTAAGTGCCGTGACGGTTCTCGTCGTTGTCGACGACCCAGTCCATGAAACCGTCGATCAGCACATCGGAGTCACCGACCGGAATGGTGTAGGACCAGACTGGAGTAATCTGCCAGACATTGTTACCCGCGCGGCTGCCTTCAGGCATGCGGTTGTAGAAGTTCAGCTGGAAGTAGTCGAAGCCCGGAATGTTCAGGTCGAAGCCCGGGCCGATCAGGTACGAGTCGACGTCACCCTCACCAAACTCGTAGGTCGCGGCAAGCAGCACGTCCTTGACCGGGCCGAACTCAAGCTTCTGGTCGAAGATCTTGCCAAACGACAGGCGCGGGCTGAATTCGCCGTAGTAGCTGTTGGGGCCGTTGTTGGCGTCTTTCTTGCCCTGGTAGAAAATCTTGTCGACGAAGAAGAAGTTGTCGCCGTACTTCCAGCCATCGGCATGCTCGAAGGTGAAGGTTTGCTGGATCTCTGGGTTGACCTTGAAGTTCTTGCCCCACAGGTAGGTCAGGCTGTTGTTCTGCCACTGCAGCAGGTCGCCGGCGAAGGTGGTGCCGCAGGCCAGCAGGCCGCCCGCGAGAATCAGGCTGTTGATGGTACGCATTGCGAGTGTCGCTCCCTTGATTGATCTGTTGTCAGCGCTCGTTGGCGCTTTTTTGTCTTTTGAGTCAGCTTTTTTCGATTGGCCACAACTGTTTGGCAAGAGCTGCGCCAACTTTTCGGGGTTAGCTGCTACCTTCCTGCTCGACTCGTTCTGAACGGATGAAAATGGGTATTTCAGGCTGGCAACACGTCGGCCAACCGCCCGAATTCATTGACTGAGCGGTCAGTAAACGCCGGCAGAATCCATTGTGCCGTGATCGAGGGGGCGCGCAGATTACTGGCTTGCGCGCCGCGCCTCAAGTGCTCCGTCCTGGAGCACGGTGATTCAAACTTGGGCGTTTGGTCAGATTTTCAGAAGTGTACTTTGATCAGCGCGCTGGCGACACTTTGATTACTGTCCAGATTGCCGCGGCTGTCGATGCCGTACTTGTCTTTCCAGTAGCTGTACTCGAAGCCGACGTAGAGCTGTTTGGCACCGATATTCAGGGCCTTGCCCAGGTCATACTTGACCTGCGGGTTGAAGTGCAGGTTGGCATGGTAGGTGCCCCGTTTGTTCTGGTCGTTGTCGGTGACCCAGTCCATGTAACCGTCGATCAGAATGTCGGATTTGCCCACGGGGATGGTGTAGGACCAGCCGGGGGTAATCTGCCAGACGTTGTCACCGGGGCGGCTGCCTTCGGTGTTGCGCACGTAGAAGTTCAGGGTGAAGTAGTTGAAGCCGGGAATGTCCAGGTCGAAGCCGGGGCCGATCAGGTAGGCCTCGTTGTCACCTTCGCCGCGTTCGTAGGTCATGGCCAGCAGCACGTCCTTGACCGGGCCGAAGGCGAGCTTCTGGTCGAAGATCTTGCCGAACGAAAGGCGCGGGCTGAACTCACCGTAGTAGGTGGTCACGCCTTTGCCGGGATCGGGTTTGCCGTTGTAGAAGATCTTGTCGACGAACATGAACGTGTCGCCGTACTTCCATTTGTTGGCATGCTCGAAGGTGACGGTCTGCTGGATGCTCGGGTTGACCTTGAAATCCTTGCCATACAGGTAGGTCAGGCTTTCGCCGTGCCACAGCAGCCAATCGCCTGCATGGGCGGGGAGGGTGGCCAGCAGGCTGCTGCCCAACAGCAGGCTTGATGCGATGCGCTTCATGTTGTGATTCCCGGACTTATTGTTTTTGTTGGCGGTTTTTTCGGCGCGCAGGCGCCCCGAGCGGCCCATTCCGGCGGGCCGACGGTGAAACGGTTACTACGGGATGTGAGCAGGGGCGGCACACTGCGCCGCCCCGCTCAGGGCTCAATGCTGGTGGCAGGCGTCGTTATGCACGGCGCGCTCGGCACCACCCAGGATGTTGAACAGCACGTTGAGCACCAGGGCACTGACCGTGGCCATGGCGATCCCGCTGTGGGTGATGGGTTCCATCCACTGCGGCATCTGTGCAAAGAACTCCGGCTTGACCACGGGGATCAGGCCGAAGCCGACGCTCACCGCCACCAGCAGCTGGTTGCGGCGGTCGCCGATGTCGGCTTCCTGGAGGATCTTGATCCCGGTGGCGGTGACCATGCCGAACATGGCGATGGACGCGCCGCCCAACACCGCAGGCGGGATCGAGGCGATCAGGAAGGCCGCCTTGGGCAGCAGGCTGAGCATGATCAGCAGGGCACCGGCCATTACCGTGACGTAACGGCAACGTACGCCAGTCATCTGCACCAGGCCGATGTTCTGGGCGAACGAGGAGTGGGTGAAGGTGTTGAAGAAACCGGCGACGAACGACGCACCGGCATCGCACAACAGGCCGCGACGCAGCATCCCAGGTGTCACTTCGCGGTCTGTCACCTTGCCCAGGGCGAGGAACATGCCCGTCGACTCGACGAAGATGATCACCACCACCAGGCACATCGACAGGATCGGCGCCAGGCTGAAGGTCGGCATGCCGAATTGCAGTGGCGTCACCACTTGCAACCACGGCGTGTCGCCCAGGCCCGACAGGTCGACCATGCCGATGGAGCCGGCCAGGATGTAGCCAAGGCCCATGCCCACCAGCACCGACACGTTGACCCAGAAGCCGCGCATGAAGCGGTTGATCAACAGGATGACCGCCAGCACCAGGCCAGCCACCAGCAGGTAGATCGGCGAACCGAAGGTGGTGGCGTCCTGGCCACCACCGGCCCAGTTGACCGCTACGGGGAACAGCGACAGGCCAATCGAGGTGATCACCGTACCGGTGACCAGGGGCGGGAAGAAGCGTACGACCTTGGACATGAACGGCGCGATCAGCATGCCGAAGAACCCGGCAGCGATGGTCGCGCCGAAGATCCCTTGCAGGCCGACGCCCGGCATGCCGGCCATGGCCACCATGCTGCCGACGGCCGCAAAACTGGCACCCATCATCACCGGCATGCGGATCCCGACCGGGCCGATACCGAACGACTGGATGATGGTGGCGACACCGGCCACCAACAGGTCGGCGTTGATCAGGAAAGCGACTTCTTCACGGGACAAACCCGCGGCCTGGCCGATGATCAGAGGGACGGCGATCGCCCCCCCGTACATCAGCAACACATGTTGCAGGCCAACCAGGATCAGTTGGAACAGGGGCAGAGGCTGTCGCGGCGGCGCAACTGGGATGTACGCCTTGCGTGACTCGGACATGCAGCACCTCGAGTTTTGTTTTTATTCTCGGATCCAAGCGCCGGTCGCAGGCGGCGGGCCAAGGCAGCCCGGGTTTCCCGCCAGCAGTCGAACGCTCGATGCTTGCTTGTTGCGTATGTCTTGAAGCGGAGGCCGGATTTACCGGCCTCTTCGCGGGCAAGCCACTCCCACAGCGAGAGCGGGGTGCCCGATGGATCAGTTGACCTGAGCGCCTTTGGCGATCCAGTCACCGACGAGCTTGCGCTCTTCGGCGGTCATCTGGGTGATGTTGCCCAGCGGCATGATCTGGCTGGCGACCGCTTGCGCCTGAATGCGCGCGGCCTGGGCCTGGATCTGCTGCGGGGTGTCGAACATCACGCCGGCCGGTGCTGCGCTGAACAGTGGGCTGGTCGGTTTCGACGAGTGGCACACGCTGCAGCGTTCCTGGATGACCTTATGGATCTTCTCGAAGTCGCCACCGGCGGCCTGAGCCGTTGCCTGGGCCGGGGCCTCGGCGGGTGCGGCTGGCGCTTCGGCGGCCTTGGCGGCTTCCTCGGCACGCAGTTCGGCGGCGGTCTTGCCCCCGACGGCGGTGGCTGGCAGTGGCTGGTACTCGACCTTCGCTGCGGCCTGCTCAGGGCTGACAGCCATCGGCTTGGGACCGGTGACGTAGGCCAGGCAGATCATCGCCAGGGCACCGACCGGCAGGGTCCAGGCGTACTTGTTGCTGTCGTGGCGGGTGTTGAAGTAGTGGCGGATCAGAACCGCGGCTACTGCAATACCGGCCAGGATCAGCCAGTTGTACTGGCTACCATAGGTGCTCGGGAAGTGGTTGCTGATCATGATGAACAGCACCGGCAGGGTGAAGTAGTTGTTGTGACGCGAGCGCAGCAGGCCCTTGGCCGGCAGTACCGGGTCCGGAGTCTGGTTGTTCTCGATCGCCGCTACCAGCTGGCGCTGGGCCGGCATGATGATGCGGAACACGTTGCCGACCATGATGGTGCCGATGATCGCGCCGGTGTGCAGGTACGCACCACGGCCGCTGAACACCAGGCTGAAGCCGAAGCAGGCGGCAATGATCAGGACGAACAGCACGGCGCCGAGCAGGGCAGGGTGCTTGCCCAGCGGCGAGTCGCACAGGAAGTCGTAGATGAACCAGCCGGCAACCAGCGAACCGATACCGATGGCCACGCCTTCGGCACCGCTCAGGGTGCTGCCGGGTGCCAGCAGGTACAGGCTCGGGTTCCAGTAGAACACCACGCACAGCAGGGCGATACCGGACATCCAGGTGAAGTAGGCTTCCCATTTGAACCAGTGCAGGTTCTCGGGCATTTTCGGGGGTGCGAGCTTGTATTTCTCCAGGTGGTAGATACCACCGCCGTGAATCGCCCAGAGATCACCCGACAACCCATCGCGCGGGTTGCTTCGGTTCAGGTGGTTCTCCAGCCAGACGAAGTAGAACGATGCACCGATCCAGGCCACGCCGGTGATCATGTGAACCCAGCGAATGCTCAGGTTCAGCCATTCGTGAAGGTGTGCTTCCACAGTATGTACCTCTGCCGATCACCGTGAACGATGACCGACCTTTTCTTATTGGTGGGGATTGAGGATCAGCATCTGTTCCTCGGTGAAGTAATGCTCATCGCAGTTGTTGCCAGAACCGCTGCGATCAACCACCAGGAAGTCATCCCGCTTTTCGATCGTCAGCACCGGGTGGTGCCAGACGCCGCGATGGTAATTAACGCCCTGCCTGCCGTTACTACGGAAGGCCCGGACCAAGCCTGATACAGGTGCATCGCCAACGGGCGCGACCACGATCAGAAAGGGGTTGCCGAGCAGCGGGATGAAAGCCTGGCTGCCCAGCGGATGGCGTTCCAGCATGCGCACGGTCAGCGGCATGTCCTGCGCGTCGGCGCGGAAGATGCTGATGATCGCCTTGTCTTCGGGCTCGGCGGTCTCGACCGTGGCGAGCTTGTGGAAGCGCATGGTCGAGCCGTTGTTGATCATGAAGTGATCGCTGCCATCGGTTTCGATCACGTCTCCGAATTCGGCGAAGGCTTCTTTGGTCAGGGGCTCGATCATCAGGGTGCGCATGCGGATATCTCTTCTATTGTTCGATGTGCTGAATGAGGTTCGGCTGTTGCTTACAGCTGCAACAGGCGGAACAGGGCGATCAGGTTGATCTGCGCCAGGGCTTCCTTGAATTCGGCATCGGCATCGTTATGGATGCGTTTTTCGAAGGAGGCGAGGATCTGGTGCCGGTTGCTGCCTTTGACCGCCATGATGAACGGGAACTGGAACTTGGCTTTGTAGGCGTCGTTCAGCTCGGTGAAACGGGCGAACTCTTCGGCGGTGCACTGGTGGATACCGGCGCCGGCCTGCTCGTTGGTGCTCGATTCGGTCAGCTCGCCCTGGATGGCAGCCTTGCCGGCCAGGTCCGGGTGAGCGTTGATCAGCGCCAGCTGGTCAGCGTGGTTGGCGCTGAGCAGGATGTCGCTCATGCGCTGGTGCAGCGCCTCGATCTCGTCCAGTTCGCCCAGTTGGCCCAGGTCGTAGGCTTTTTCGGCGACCCATGGCGAGTGCTCATAGATGTCGGCGAACGCCGCGACGAAGGCGTCACGGGACAGCGTGGAAGGCTTGAGGGTCTTGAAAGCGGTCATCAGGCGTTCTCTTTCTTGTACGGGTGGGTGGCGTGCCAGTGGCGGGCGATGTCCACGCGGCGGGCGAACCAGACCTGGTCGTGGCTCTTGGCGTAGTCGACGAAGCGCTTGAGCGCAGCCAGGCGCGCCGGGCGGCCGACCAGCCGGCAGTGCAGGCCGATGGACAGCATCTTCGGCGCTTCGGCGCCTTCGGCGTACAGCACGTCGAACGCGTCTTTGAGGTACTGGAAGAACTGTTCGCCGCAGTTGAAGCCCTGCACCTGGGTGAAGCGCATGTCATTGGTGTCGAGGGTGTACGGGATCACCAGGTGCGGTTTGCCGGTCGGGTTGTTCGGCTCCCAGTACGGCAGGTCGTCGTCATAGGTGTCGCTGTCATAAAGGAAGCCACCTTCCTCCATGACCAGGCGGCGGGTGTTCGGGCCGGTGCGGCCGGTGTACCAGCCCAATGGGCGCTCGCCAGTGATTTCGGTGAGGATGCGGATGGCTTCGAGCATGTGCTCGCGCTCCTGGGCCTCGTCCATGTTCTGGTAGTCGATCCAGCGGTAGCCGTGGCTGCAGATCTCGTGGCCGGCTTCGGCCATGGCGCGGATCACATCGGGGTGGCGCTGGGCGGCCATGGCCACGGCGAAGATGGTCAGGGGGACGCCGCTGTCCTTGAACAGCTTGAGCAGGCGCCAGACGCCGGCGCGGCTGCCGTACTCGTACAGCGATTCCATGCTCATGTTGCGCTGGCCCTGCAGCGGCTGGGCAGCGACCATCTCGGACAGGAAGGCTTCGGACTCTTTGTCACCGTGCAGAATGTTGCGTTCGCCACCTTCCTCGTAGTTGAGGACGAAAGACAGCGCGATGCGAGCGTTGCCCGGCCATTGCGGGTGAGGAGGGTTGTTGCCGTAACCGATCAGGTCGCGAGGATAGTCAGCGCTCACTGCAGTCTTCCTTCTTGTGTGTTAGTGCGGGGTGGGCGGGCCGCGTCGGGATGTCGCACCACCGGATGGGCTGATTGTATACAACTTCTGAAATCTTTTGTAAGCCTGTTTTTCCGCATTTCTTCCCTTTTGTCGCTTGAGAATCCATTGCAAGAAACCTGCCTGTTTGGTCAATTAATGCGGTTGGGTTCAGCGCGGTGCCTGTAGTTGCGACTGATGGCCGGTTTGCCGGGGCTAAGACGGAAGGGATCAAAAAATTGTGTACAATCTGGCGTTGAAATGTCTTAATGCTCTTCATTCCCCGCACAGTGCGGGCCCCATCCTGGGGCGGCTGTGTATTTTTTGCCCATAGAGTGAACAAGAGGCGACAAGCAGATGGGACGTTTGACTACACACGTACTGGATGCCGCGCATGGCTGCCCAGGCAGCTCGATCAAGGTCGAGCTGTACCGCGTCGAAGGCCAGCAGCTGGAGCTGGTGAACACTGCCCTGACCAACAGCGATGGCCGCGTCGACGCCCCGCTGCTGCAAGGTGATGATTACCGTACCGGCGTCTACCAGCTGCAGTTCAGTGCTGGCGCCTACTACCGTGCCCGCGGCGTGCAGCTGCCGGACACGGCGTTTTTAGATGTTGTCGTGCTGCGGTTCGGCATCGATGAGAAGCAGGAGCACTACCACGTGCCACTGCTGATCTCGCCGTACAGCTATTCGACCTACCGCGGAAGCTAGTTGGTCGCTAGAAGAATCTTCGTAGGTCCTTTGGCCCGCTCTCACACTGGCGGGCTTTTTTTATAGCCGAATGGCGTATGCCTCTGTAAATAGTCCTCCTGTTTTGTACATTTTATGGTCGTGGCTTGCAGCCAAAAGCGTACTGGAGCCGTTCAGCAGCGCGCCTGCTGCTGCGTCGGCACGTTTGTACTTTAATGCCTTGCCTACCCAGCGATAGGTTGAACGCGCGAACTTAAAGGTATCCGACCAGTCCTGCGCACTATCGGCAGCATACGTTTGTGCCTGCTTGAAACCCACGCTGCCATTTCCATTGCTGGCAAGTATCCGGTTTGATTGGACCAGCCCCTGGTTGAATACACGCTTGCTTGGCGCCGTGTACCGCTCAATCCACTGTCTGGCTGGTGACGCATCTTTCATGGTGAGCTTACCTGGGACAACCGTGTGCTTGATGGTCTGCCCGAACTCCGAAATGAGCTCTCTTTTGTCATAGGCGTAGGCAGTTGCACCTACGGCCGTCAGTTTTTTAAGCGTTCTTATCGTTCCGGTTGCGAAGAGGCGATTGCTGCCTGAAGGGTCGTAGTAATTTACTGGGTCCCCTGCGCAATAGGCGTAGCTATTCATTCCGCCTTTGTCGAAGGGGCTCAGGTTATCCGGACTGCAGAATCTCATTAATGTCGGCCGGTATATGCGATGCCCGTTACCGAGTGGATAAAGGCCGCTCAGCGCTTCTTGAAATTCGCCGTTGAATGCTAGCAGGCATTTATGGGGAGGACTGTGGCCAAATGGAGTATAGGGACGCGCATGGAAAGCTTTGTGCATTGCCTGTCTCCGACTATTGCCCTAGCGCCTGTGACATTTCTATCAAGTCTTGGCAAGTCTCACACCTGGCAGAATTATCAGGCGGAGCGGTCAATGTGTGAGCGGCAGGGCATGACAGAAGGGCGCCGAGGCGCCCTTTGTTGGAAAAGGGTCAGAGGAACACGAACTT
>Ga0153918_1000633_pt1 | contig 15933 bp, 8 predicted proteins | sample TSFL002MetaG_FD_104687 | JGI IMG/M metagenome (GOLD analysis project Ga0153918, IMG submission 104687) | Attine ant fungus gardens microbial communities from Florida, USA - TSFL002 MetaG | ecosystem: Host-associated > Fungi > Mycelium > Unclassified | place: USA: Florida, Paynes Creek Historic... | reverse complement strand
GCACCGTTTGTAAGCCAACCATTGGTGGCATTTCCGCCGTTATAAAGTATTTCTAAGGCGCCGTAGCTTTGATAACGGCCGTATCTGTTCTGGTTAGCATAAATTTCTGAGCCTAACAAATTATTGGTAAACCCTCGCATGGCTGCAATCCAGCTACCTTTTCTTTTAATGCCAAACTGCGCATAGTTATAATGATAAACGCTATCATAATTTTTTGCCGGTACGGCATAAAAACTGGTTTTATAGATATAGTTATAAAACTGGGCCATTTCAGTATCCATGGCTGTGCCTTGCAGATCCCCTCCTACGGCCACCATTTCTTTAACCTGATTTTGGCTAATGCCATTAAATATGGCGAAAGGGGTGCGTCCGCTTAAAGAGTTTGGTAGCAACAAGCCATCTCCAGATTGCTGTAAGAAAACCGTTTTAAATGCACTGGCCATATTGTTATACGCCTGTTGCTTAATCTTAAAAACAGTGCCTTTTAAACTATTAGCCCTGTCTGCATACACACCCCAGGCATATAAATAGCGCACATTATTAAAATTATGATGAAAACCCGTTCCATCGGGTTTAACGCCATCCTGAGCTCCCTGCCTGATATTGGCAAACGTGCTCAGGAAACTGGAATTACTATAATAGTCTCTTACCTGCTCGTTAACAGATGAATTATAGCCGGCTAACTCCATTAGGAAGGTATCTTTTATGTAGATAAAATCTGTATAAACGGTGTAGGGCCAGTTACTGCTGTTGTTATAAATAATGTTATAGCCGTTTGACCATTTCAGCATTCTGATAATACCTTTGTTTAGCGTATCGGTCAGTAATCCTGATTTTACCGCTTGCAGAAATCCAACTGGAAAGTTTCGGGCGTTGGTGTAGTCGCTCGTTGCCATATAATTTCGTCCGCCTTCTGCCAAACCCTGATCCAGCAGGTATTCGGTAAACAGTAATAAGTTGGCTTTGGCCACATTATCATTATTCTTCACTGCGGCTTGTGTAAGATAACCTACATAATTACCAATTTTAACCAGGGTATCTACATTATTCAGATACATCAGTCCCCTCGTCCCGGTTATTGACCCATCGCCATTCCGGTAAATGCCGCACGATGCAACATAATTCTCGGCAGTGGTAACATTGGTACCGGTTACCGTTGGTATAGTGCGGGCATATTTGGATAGCACCGCTGCTGCATCGGTTTGCTCTTGCCCACTGGCTGCGGCCGCAGCCGGCGGTGTATTTAAAAAATATTGCAGTGGTTCTAAGTTTGAATAATTTGGCGCGAACTGACTAAAGTCAAGCTGCATATGCGGACCAGGCATTCTGTTATTGGCATCACCCACCATATTAAATTCATCCAGATAAAGGGTAGGATTTAATGAGCTGTTTGCTGCCTTATAAGTGATGGTCATTTTATCGAATGCGAAACCACCTGAGCCCGCATCTTGCCCATTATTATAATCAAACCGATAGCTTCGGTGGTAATCACGCCAGCCGGCGTAATTGAGCAGCATATGCCCTACTCTTTGCGGAGTGGGATTGCCATTGCTATAAAAACTAAATACCAGGGTATCTTGAGACGGTGCCGCGTTGTAAACATAAAACTGGGCGGCGCTGGTAGAAAAATTGCCCGTTTGTGCAGACGTGATACCGAGCGATGCAGCTGTCAATACTGCCCCATCGGTAACATTCCAGGCTAAAGAGCTACCGCTTTTAATGTGGCTGGTACTGGAGGTTAAAGTTGACCCGCTTGCTGTAAAATTAGCAGGCACGCCGGTATCAAAAGTATATACGTTAGATAACCTGGTTACATTAAGCGTGTAAGTTTTAGTTGTTACCCCGTCTTGCGCAGTTACGGCAATGGTGATATTGTTACTACCCACGCTCAGGCTAATGGCCTGTGATGCGTTGCCGCTTGAAACGGTAGTACCATTAACTTTGATAGTGGCCGATGCATCATGAGCTGTTGGTGTTACGGTTACATTGGTAGTGGTGTTTGAAACAGCGGCTGTGTAACTGGTAGAGCTGCTATTAAATGCCGGTGATATGGCCCCTGCCGTTGTGGTGAGGCCTGTTAAAGTGGCATTGCTTGATGGTGCCGGAGTAACCGTTAGCTTTACATCAGTACCCGAATAAGCCAGGGTGCCGGTATACCCGCCCGGCAATACCAGGTTGCTAAACGTTCCGCTTACTGCAGTGCCCGACAGAACGGTAAAAACCTGACCAGCAGCAGGCGTAGTTGCAAAGGTATTGATAGTTAGCGTACCACCAATGGTGGCAGTACCGGTAACCGTTAGGGGTACAACTGTACTTTTTAATGCTGTAACCGCATAGTTTGCGGCCATAGTTAGCGGCACTGCAGACGTTACACCCACCGAGTTACCCAGTGTAATATTATCCACCTCATTACCGGTAAAAAATCCTGCGGGTATAGCTTGCGCAGCGGTAGCATTAAACGTAACCATGTTGCTGCCGGCATTTATACCTGCTGCTCCGGCTGCCGCTGTTATGGTGGTTCCAGAAATGGTTAGCGGGCCGCCTAATGTAAATCCCCCCGCGTTTAAAACAATGTTGTTTAATATTTTAATGGCGCCAGTAGATGAAATGCTGTTTGCGCCAACCGTTAGCTTGCCGATAGTATTATTTAAAAGCAAAGAACCCGGTATAACCTGTCCTGCTGCTCCGCTTAATGAAAAGATGCCCGGAATACTGATCAGGCCACCTGTACCTGTAATTGAACCTTTAAAGAACACCGAGGCCCCGCCAGGATTACAAATGAGCTGTCCTGCCGTCAGGGTAATTACTCCGGTTATGGTAATTGATCCGGCACCCAAGGTTACGGTTGCCGTTGAGGAGGGTGTAGCGGTATTATTAACCGTTATATTGGCTATGGTGGATGAAACAAAAGACGCGCTTGCCGGTAAGGTTTGCGCAGCCGCGCCAGAATAGACCAATGTACCGCCAACCGTAAGTTTAGCTGCCGTAAATGCGCCCAACAAGGTACTGTTATTGGTTAATGTTACACCGGCGGGTATGGTAGTTGCCGCTATGGCATTGGCCCAGGTGTCACCGGCTTGTATCAATATACTGCTGCCGCTGGCCAAACCTGTGGGCGCAGTGGCAGCGGCATTCCAGGTAATACCCCCATCGGTTGATACCTGCCAGTTGGTGGCCGCCCCCAGATCAACCGTTACTCCGGTGCCCAAACTCCGGTACTGTGACTGGGCCATTAGCAGGCCGAAACTTGCCAATAACAGAAAAAAAGTAAAGAGTAGTTTTCTTTTCATAATCAACACGTTATATAATTAGATTCAATTATCAGGCTTAGGCTTTTCATAATATCAACCTTTTATCAAACACGCGTGCGCGCACACGCATTTTATCTTTAAAGACTATCGGTAACATATCCGATCAACAATAATTATTAAGCATACAATTTTGGTGGTAAGCCTTTATTAGCAATCCTGCTTTTCAAAAATATTTACACACCAAGCATAAATACTCAATGTGCGCGGACACATCTCTTATTAAAGATTTATAATGGTATCTATCAAATAGACTTTTTTTATATTAATAAGACAATACCCTAAACAGGGCATATTTATGATAACACCGTATTAATCCCCGCGAAAATGATATCATTTTGAATTCCTACAGCTAAAAAAAGGGGACACATAATGCATCCCCCCTTCCCTATTACAGACATGATGTAACCGATATTATAAAGCGTTATTGGATTTAACCAATAAAGACCGGCAACATCAATAACCGAGTTATTTGCCCCGCTGCGGACAGAAAGTGATGAGGCTATTTGACGTTGGCCGTATCAGTAAATCGGTCATCCAGCTCCACATCAATTACATCACCATTTACAGATCTCAAGGCGGCAGGCACCTGAATCACAATCTGTCCGTTGCTGGCAGTGTAATTAATCTTGTTGTTTTTGCCCAACATATTTACGCGCTTAACCGCACCGGGAGTTTTCAGCGTAACGGTTGTTGCAGGCAATGGCAGCACCGGCGATTTCAGCTTATTGCTTACATCTGGCATCACAAACAGGTAACGATGCTTGCCCGATGCCGTTGCCAGGGTTGATGCCTGCTCTGCCCCGCCCAGCGGCTGGGTATTGCTAACAGCTACGCCATTAACTTTCATCCAGGCGGCTATATCATGCAGGCGACTGATCATTTCGGCGGTAAACACACCTTCTTTTGTGGGGCCAAAATTAAGCAGCAGGTTAGCGTTATTGGCGCGACAAGTGGCCAGCATATTCAACGCATAGGCGGTTGATTTTAAAGGCGCTTTGGTATATCCCCAACCTGGTTCGGCAATGGTAGCGCACAGTTCGGCCCAGTCACCTTGCTGTGTTTTGGGTAGAGATTTATCGCCCTCCAGCGTTTTATAATCGCCATAACCAAAGAAACGCGGACTAACCACTATGCCGGGTTGCAGCTTGTGGATCTGATCCATGGTGATGCAATGCTGCCAGGCGATGTTTCCTTTCGGGATATCCGGCGCGCCATCAAACCAGATCATATCAATCTTGCCGTAGTTGGTCAGCAGTTCTTCTACCTGTCCCTTAATGTAACCGGCTACTTCCTCGTAGTGCTGCTGTTTCTGAGCCTCGGTTTTTACGTCTGTGCGCACGTGCAGATCTGCATCCAGACTGGGAACGTTGGGATAGTTTTTACCAACGCCGTAGTACATAAAGCTCTGAAAATCGCGGTTAAAATGCCAGTCCGGACCGGAGTAGTACAGGCCAACTTTCAATCCGTACTTGCGGCAGGCTTTTACGTAGTCTTTTACAAAATCTTTACCGCTCAGGTAGTTTCTGGTGCTAAAATCACCGTACTTGCTGGGCCACATGGCAAAGCCATCATGGTGGCGGGTGGTAAACACCACATATTTCATCCCGGCTTCCTTAGCCAACCTTACCCAGGTATCCGGATCGAACGATTGCGGGTTAAAATCTTTAGCCATGGCCCAATATTGGTTAGGCGTGATACAGGTACCGTCGGTTTCGCATTTATGCCCGGCAAAGAAATCGCCATCCTTGATATATTTAGCAACAGTTGCTGTATCAGGCTTAGGATTTTTCCAGCCAATCTGTGTACCTGCCATCATGGGCCACGACAGATCCAACGCCTTTACCGAAGCTATGCTCCAATGGATAAACATCCCGAAACCCGCCTGCGGAAACCATTGCGCACCTGGATTGATGGTGTGTTTATAACCCGAGGTGGCATCATCAACAATACCTATCTGGGCATGCTCCATCTTTACGGCATCATCTTCGCTTTTAGTATTTTTTTGTTGGGCAAATGCCCCCGTTGGCCAGCAAGCGGCTGCCAGTACAGTACTTAATATTATTGAGGTTATTTTCTTCATGGCTATGGTTTATTATTTGGTTAGGTGTATTAAAATTAAACTGGCATTATCTATTATTCTTTCTCAATAATTCCGTTTCGGTTGTCCGGTAACTGATGCATACCGGCCTGATCAAACTCATACCCTATCGTCGAACCGGCAAACACACCTGTAGGCATAGTAGCTGTAATTGGTTTGATTTTATGCTTTGGCAGGGTCAACTCAATGGTTATCTTTTGTGCTGTCTGCTGCGGATCGGCAACGTATACTTTGGCATTGTTGTTATGTAAACCATTCAGCATGATGATACAAGGCTGATTTGCCTTAACCGTTACATCCCCCAGTTTAACGCTTCCGGCTTTGTATAATATTACTTGCAGAATATCCAACCTGCGATCCCTTACTGCCTGCACAACTTCCGTATTGGCCAAAATTTCAATCTGATGCTGGTCATAGGCTTGCATGTCCCCTACATCAACCAGTCCGGGCACAACAATGTAGGCATAGGTATCAATGGCCTGCTTGTGTTCCAGCCAGGCTTTAAAAACGGGGCCACTTACCGGTTTATCCGGACTACCTGTTCTAACGCGCGACCATGAGCCTGTTTGTGTGGCCGTACTCACCTGCAGATGCTGAGCCGTCGGGAAGAAGTAACCCACGCTATCATGCAAGAGCCAAAGCGGGCGGTCGACAGATTGGCTGTGACCGGCTTTTATCGGCAATGCCCCTTTTGCTGTACCAGCGGTAACGGTACCATTAAGCCAGCATTGGTTAATGGTGGTAATCAGCTCATTCTTGCCGCTTGTTTTGATGCCTGCACCCAGGCAAACCACTTCCTTGCCAAAAAAGAACCACGCTTTTTTAGCGTTCACGTTATGGTATTGCATATCATAAGCGGTGGCGCCGTACCTGCCATCGCTCACGCCACCAACAAAGCTGGTGGTGCCAGGGATGCCCCATTCTTTAGGAATCCGGGCCACTGAGTCACCAGGGCAATCGGGGGCAGTAGTACCAGGAATCTTGTCCCACTCCCAAACGGGCATAATGTTAAAATACTCGTTACCCCGGCGTTGTATATTGGTAGAGCCATCAGGCAAAAAACCGCCTAGCAGGTTTTCTTTATTACCGGCTTCCGTCCGTAAAGTGTGTACGGATGACATCCGCACATTAAAGCTATATAGCGGCCCGGTATGCTGCACGTAATCTGCTTTCCAGTAGTGCGCGTGCCTGGGTGGGAACAGATCATTTTGGGTAGCATGCCCCTCTAACACCGCTTTTGCCTTTTTCCATTGATCGTTTTTCGCCGGATCTGCCTGTGGTATTTTTTCATCTAAAAGCGTCTGATGACCAGCATGTAAAGATCCGGTGCGGCTAACGCCACGGCCCAAAACATTAAAATCCAGGTATCCGTTCCGGATAGACCTTAGATAGGTATTAAGATAATAGCTGGACAAAATGGCCAGGCCTCTCCCCTTCAAAGCGTAAGGCGTATCATGCAAATACCAGGCAATGTTATACTGGTCATCAACATACACGGCGCCGTAGCTGGCAATGGCCTCCTGCGGGCCGTGAGCAAAAAAGCTATTATCGTTCTGTATACCGTCTTCATTATTATAATAAGTAATACGCCCAACGCTGTTTCGCGCGGCGGTATCAATCACCGCAGTATTGCGGGTAAGTACCCCGCGATACAGATAGTGCAGAGCGACATCGGTCTGGTTAGCACCGCCCTTACAACGCGGATCAGCCGCTCCGTCAAAATCCATCGCAGCCAGCAGGCGACTGGTAAGCGGTGCAGGCAAAGGTTTGCCGCAGCCATCCATCAGTATCAAAGTCTGACCGGTATTAATAGGTGCGCCAATAACATTACTGTACCAGTTCCAATGTACGCGCTTGGTTTTATACCAGTATGAGAGGGTTTTAACAATGCAGTTGTAAACCCAGACGCTATGGTAATAACCACTCCCTTTGTTGGTATAAGCCTTTGCGTATGACAACACACGATCCAAATGGGCCGGGTCTGCGGCTTCATAATGTATATCAGACCAACAGCTATCATTATTGGTTAGCAACTTGCGCGAGCCAGCTACCGCTTCATCCAGCTTTTCAGGACGATCTTCGCTTTGCAGATCACGATAAATACGGGTTTTAATACTGTCTATATATTTCTCCTGCGCATGGGCACCGTTTGCAAAAGCAACCAGGCAAGCCAACAACAAAAAGCTTTTGCCGGCGCGATACAGGCAGCCCGTTCGCCGCCGGTTTTTAAGGTATATCACCATTTGGTTTAGCATCGGTTCTTCTCTTTAGGTTTCTTATGATTCAACCAGCATTTCAAAACGCTCAAACAAGCCCGTCCCGAAAAAATCAGGTCGATGGAAGTCTGGCGTTACCGTATGGACCGGGTTCCAGGCCAGGTAATGCGGTTCTGGCAAATCATCGCCGCATTTAAAGAAATTGAGGCGACAAGCCTTACCCGCAACATCGTCAAACTGATGAAACTCAAACACTGCTATTGGAATAGCAATGGTAAGCTCCCACTCAAACAACTGGTTACTTTGATTAAATCTTACCGCCGCTTCCGTACGGATCAATCCCAACAGATTACGATTAAGCAACTTTCGGCCGGCTTTGCCGCAGCCATACTCGCCCAGCACGGTACCGGCGCAGTTAAATTCCAGGTTATAATAGTTCAGATCGTGCTCAAAACCAATAAAAAACTCTACACAAGTGTCTTTATAAACAGGTTCATTGATATTCCGATAAACGGCTGCGATATGTTGCTCGCTCACATCATATTTCAGAAAAATCATATCGCGCCCATGGGCCATAGCGAACCGGACACTTGGTTTATGCTGCACATCAAGCCAAAGTGAATGTAAGATAGACTGCTTGTTTAATTTATCTAACCCGGTGCCAACTGCCGAAAGCTTATCAGGCCCTTTTGGATAGAATATAAATGGTATAATGAGATTATTAGGATTGTTCATCTGCTGTTTGTTTTGGGTATCTTATGGTGATACTACTAGTGCTGTGTTTGGATGCTAAACGGATCATTGGTTTTATTTAACCAGCTAAGCAGAACCGGTCTCAGCTTTTGTACCGTGGCATCCTTATCGTTATAAAGGTTATTGAGTTCGAAAGGATCTTTCCGCAGATCAAACAGGTAGCCTGCCACCTTGCCTTTCTGGTTCACATAAGCCAGTTTGTATTGACCGGTACGGATACCGCGGAAACCCGACAGCATATTAGGCGGATTGATAGCGCCCAGAAAATATTGGTACCGGCTTTGCATGCCTCTACCTTTCAACACGTTGACAGCAAAACTGTGGCCTTCCAATCCGGCCGGTATTTTTGATTTGAGGCCTAGCAGGTCCAGTAAGGTTGGATAGATATCGGCCATCGTCATTAGCAATGAGGTATCGCGCTGGGTATGGATATGTCCCTTCCAGTAAAAAATAAGTGGAATACGCAGCGATTCTTCGTAGATATTGTTTTTGCTGATCTCATCGTGCTTACCCAGGCAGTTGCCGTGGTCGGCAATAAACATCACGAGGGTATTATTATCGAGTTTTTGCTCTTTCAGGTAATGCACAATACGGCCCACCTGATCATCAACACCGGCAATACAGGCATAGTAATATTTAACGCTTTTCCTGTACTCCTGCCCCATCGGCGTATTTTCTGCGGGGATATTTGGATCCTTCAGCAAATCAGTCAGCGGAACATTTTTATAAAGATCAACATAGCGCTGCGGAACTTCGGTATAAGGAGAATGCGGCGGATTCATAGATACTACCAGCGAGAAAGGCGTATTTTTCTTTTTCACATCACCCAAAAACTCAATGGCCTTATCGGCCTCATGCTGCGGGCCCCACTCGTTTACATAATGAAAACCATCGCGATTGGCTTTAGTATCCCAATACATGGGGCGCATGTGCATATCGTAAGTGCCATAGGCGTACCAGTAATCAAACCCATGACGCCTATCTGGCGATGTCCACTCGTTCCAGGCAACTTGTTTAGTGTTATTACTGGTAGGGATATAGGGCTCATGCGGCGAATCCAAATGCCATTTGCCAATATAGCCGTTATAATAGCCATTGGCTTTCAACACGTCAGACCAGCAGCGGGTGTCTGCCGGCAGCTCCACGCCATAAGGGGCAGTGTTTGAATTAACATTACCGCATACTTTATTCTTCAGCGGATACAGGCCCGACATCATCATAGCTCTGGATGGTGAGCATACCGGGTAATTGGTGATCATTTGCTCGCCCAGGTAACCATTGCGCGCCAGCGAATCCAGATTAGGCGTAAACACCTGTTCTTTATGCTCAATGCCCAATGCCTGTCCACGGTATTGATCTACCAGGATAATCAGCAGGTTGGGGCGTTTGGGCGGCGCCGCTTTTTTGCGCTGTGGAAAGGTAAAGGCAGCAACACCAGCTGCTAACATTACCAGGCTCCATAAAGTTATCTTCTTCATAATTGGTTATAATTAAAGTTTATTAACCTTCAAACTCATTGCTTTTGGCATGTGTATGGCTCATGCCCACCTCAGCCGCATGCATCACAATGCCGTACAACGCCGAATGCGCTTGCTCCAATTTCTCTACCAAATTGAATTGTGCGCGTGCACGCTGCAGGTTATGCGTTGGGAAGGCTGTTTTATAATAAGTATCGCCGTTAATATAATCGGTTAAAAAACGTAGGCCCATGATGAACGGCAACAGCGTAATACCTAAGGTTAATGAACGCAGTTCAGTCGTGCTCATATAGCTGGCGGTCTGACCCAGGAACCCTTGTGCAAAGGCTTTGAACACCGGGATATTCAACTGAATATTATCCAGATCGGGCTCATCCTCTGGCGCGGTATTGATCAGTGTGCGCACGGCATCGCCAAAATCAAAGGCCATGTAGCCGGGCATAATGGTATCCAGGTCAATAATGCATTGGGCCCGGTCATTGGCATCAAAAAGGATGTTGTTGAACTTGGTATCGTTATGGGTTACACGCAGCGGTAGCTTGCCGGCGTGGCCCAGGCGCTCAATTTCGCCCATGTCATGCTCACGCTCACGGACGAAGGCTACCTCTGCAGCTACCTCATTCAAGCGGCCAGCGGAATTGTTTTGGATAGCCTCAGCAAACTGTCTCAGCCTGAAGTTGATGTTATGAAAATCAGGCAGTACCACACTTAACTTACTCACATCCAGATCGGCCAGGTAATTCTGGAATTGGCCCAGCGCTTTGCCGCCTTCGTGGGCCTGTTGTGTGGTGGTTACTACGTCATAGCTACGGGTGCCGGGCAAAAACAGGTATAGGCGCCAGTACTCGCCTTTAGCATCCTGATAGTAATATTGGCCGCTTTTGGCGGGGATCAGCGTGAGGGCACGATCGCCTGCATTAGCGCTGGCCAGCAGCGTGCTGAACTTATTTCTGAGATGATCTGTTACGTAGCTGATGTTATCAATCAGCGCCGGCACATTTTTAAATATCTCGTGGTTAACCCGCTGTAACACATAGTCAGAACTAGCGGCATAACTGTTGGCTATGCGGTAGGTATCATTAATGTGTCCCGAGCCGAATGGTACGGCATCGCCAAAACCTCCGGTTATATCAAAGTTTGCCACAATGGCCTCTATCTCCTCTAAATTGGCTGCTTTCATAAGCTATGTCTTTCTTCGTCTGTGTCTTTCTCTTTCTTTATTCTGCCGATTGCAGGTGCTGTTCCCAGGCCCAGGCAGATCGCATCATCTCATCAATTTCCAGCGAGGCTTTCCAGTTCAGTACGCTGGCAGATTTACTTACCTCGCCCCAAACTTTTTCTATATCGCCCGCTCTGCGTTCGCCCAGTTGGTAGCTCAGGCTTTGATTGTTGGCCTTATCAAAAGCGTTAATGGCTTCCAGCACGGTGTAGCCCTTGCCGGTACCAACGTTGAACACATCATATTTTACTTGTTTATTGCTTTCAAGGTATTGCAGGGCCGCCACGTGTGCCCTGGCCAGATCAACCACGTGGATAAAATCGCGGATGCAGGTGCCGTCAGCCGTATCGTAATCACTGCCAAAAACGGTTAGCGGTCCACGTTTGCCTATAGCGCTCTGGGTAATGAACGGTACCAGGTTTTGAGGAATGCCTCTTGGTAACTCCCCTATTAATGCCGAGGCATGTGCCCCAACCGGGTTAAAGTAGCGTAGGGAAATAATCTGGTAGTTATCAACCGCTCTGGCTACATCCTGTAAAATTTCTTCGGCTACCTGCTTGGTGTTGCCGTAGGGCGATTCTGCCTTTTTAATGGGCGCTTCTTCTGTAACCGGCAGCACATCCGGCTGACCGTAAACCGTGCAGCTTGAAGAAAACACAAAAGCTACCTGACGCTCCTCAAAGCAACGCAGCACGTTAATGAGCGAACTGAAGTTGTTATCATAGTACTTCAAAGGTTGCGCTACCGATTCGCCTACCGCTTTAAATGCCGCAAAGTGGATCACTCCGGCAATGTCCTGCTGGTGCTCCATAAAAGCATTGAGCCGGATTTTATCACACAGATCGATTTCATAAAACTCAGGTGCAACGCCAGTGATCTGCTCAATCTGGGTGAGCACTTTTTTATCTGAGTTGGACAGGTTATCAATAATCACCGGATAGTACCCTGCATTAATCAACTCTACCACCGTATGCGAGCCGATGTAGCCCGTGCCGCCTGTAACCAATATTTTCTTTTTCATACTCATGGTTGCTTATGCTTTAAGGCTTGCAAGTTCTTCCAGTTCGTTCATCATCTGTTGGGCCAGTTGGTCAGCTGCTTCCTGGCTGCCGGCCTCGGTATAGATCCGCACAATAGGTTCGGTGTTTGACCGGCGCAGGTGTGCCCAGCCATCCTGAAAGTCGATCTTTACACCGTCGATGGTATTTTGTGGCGTGTCTCTGTATTTCTCGCTCATGCTGTCCAGTAAGCTGCCCACGTCCATGCCTTCCTCCAGTGTGATCTTGTTTTTAGACATGAAGTAGACCGGATATTGAGTTTTTAGTACCGATAACGTTTTTTGCTCATGCGCCAGATGCGACAGGAACAGGGCTATACCCACCAGCGCATCCCTGCCGTAATGCAGCTCCGGATAGATGACCCCGCCGTTGCCCTCGCCACCGATGATGGCATTAGTGGCTTTCATGGCCTCAACCACATTAACCTCGCCTACTGCCGCTGCGGTGTAGGTGTTACCGCTGTTCCAGGTAACATCGCGCAGGGCACGGGTGGATGACAGGTTGGATACCGTGTTGCCCGGCGTATGTTTCAAAACATAATCGGCAATGGCTACCAGCGTATATTCTTCGCCAAACATGCTGCCGTCTTCGCACACAAAGCACAAGCGGTCCACATCCGGATCTACTGCGATACCTAAGTGAGCTGAGTTCTGTGTTACGGCCGCAGAAAGTCCGGCCAGATGTGCAGGCAGTGGCTCTGGGTTATGTTCAAAATTGCCGTGCGGCTCGCAGGCTACTTTGTAGATCGTGTTTACGCCCAATGCATTCAGCAAGGCAGGCAACGCAAAACCACCGCTGGAGTTTACTGCATCAACCGCTACACTAAAGTTTGCTGCCGCGATGGCTGCCTGATCTACCACCGGCAGGGCCAGTATGGCATCTATGTGTTTTTGCAGGTAGGTATCGTCCACGGTTACTTTACCCAAATCGTCTACATTGGCAAAATTGACCTCGCCACTATCGGCCAGCGCAAGTACTTCCGCCCCATCTGCCGCACTGATAAACTCGCCTTTGTGATTGAGCAGTTTCAGTGCGTTCCATTCTTTAGGATTATGGCTGGCAGTAAGGATGATGCCGCCAGCAGCACGCTCTGCCGGTACAGCCATTTCTACCGTCGGGGTGGTTGACAAGCCAAGATCGACCACATCAATGCCCAGGCTTTGCAGTGTGCCCATCACCAGGTTGCTCACCATAGGGCCAGAAATGCGCGCATCTCTGCCGATCACCATCGTCTTAATACCGGTTTTGCTCACCGCCCATTGGCCGAAAGCTGCTGTATATTTCAGAATATCAAAAGGCGTTAACCCGGCACCTGCGTTGCCGCCGATGGTGCCCCTGATACCTGATATGGATTTTATTAATGTCATTGTTTTTATAAATAAGTAGGGTTTGCGTTTAGGACTTACTTTTAATATTGTGGCCAACAACGGCATAGTACCAGATAAAGAGGTAAGCCGGAACCATAATTAAGTAAGCATGCTGGGTATTGTAGGCATCGGCCAGTGCGCCGTATAACAGCGGTAACACCGCACCACCAGCTATACCCATAATGAGAAGAGAGGAACCAATTTTAGTAAACCTGCCCAAACCTGCCAATGCCAACGGCCACAACGCAGGCCACATCAACGAGTTGGCCAGGCCCATCAGTGCAATGAAAAATACCGAGGCCATGCCATGAGTAAATACCGCCAGCAGGCCAAAAACCACACCCAGCAGTGCGGAAACGCGCAACGCCTTCGCCTGACTAAAGAAACGTGGGATGCAGATAATCCCCGCCAGATAGCCCACAATCATGCAGGAAAGCGTAATGGTTGAAAAGAAGCGGGCCGTAGACAGACTGATGCCTTGAGACACCCCATAACTGATAATGGTATCACCCGCCATTACTTCTACGCCTACGTACAGAAACATTGCCAGTACGCCCAGCAGCAGGTGCGGAAACTGAAACACACTGTGCTTATTGCTGTTGGCCAGCAGCAGTTCTTCGCTCTCGTGCTCGGTGTCAATCTCCGGCAGTGGCGAGCGGAACACCCAAAGAGCCAGCGCCAGCAGCACTACAATCATGATGATATAAGGCATGATCACCCTGGCCGAAAGCTCGTTAAGGGCGGCCGCACGCTGCACATCGTCCATAGTAAGCAGGCGCACTTTCAGTTCGTCGGCACCTTTCAGGGTTACGGCACCCAGCACTACCGGGGCTATGGCGCCTGCTACTTTGTTACAGATACCCATAATGCTGATGCGGCGGGCCGCGCTCTCCGGCGGACCCAACACCGTGATATATGGATTGGCCGCTGTTTGCAAAATGGCTAATCCTGTACCCTGGATAAACAAGCCCAGCAAAAACAGCAGGTAAATACGGGTGGTAGCAGCCGGGATGAACACCAGCGCTCCAACAGCCATTACCAACAGGCCCAATGCCATACCTTTTTTAAAGCCGGTATATTTGAGTAAGGCTCCGGAAGGAATGGCCATTACAAAATAAGAGATGTAAAAAGCCCCGGCCACCAGGTATGATTCCAGGTTATTCAGTTCGCAAGCCATTTTAAGGTATGGGATGAGTACCGAGTTGAGCCAGGTAACAAAACCGAAGATGAAGAACAATACACCGATGATGAGGATAGGCGGAACGCCGCTCTTCTCTTTTCCGGCAGTTACTGCCGGTGCTGGTGCTGTGGTTGTTTCAGTTGTCATGATGCTTTTGTTTAGTTAAAATGTCCATCTTTTAAAGGCTTCAATGGCCTCATAATCGGCCAGGCCAAGTTCATCATAGGCACGGGCGGTCTCGCTGGTGCGGTGCTCGGCACGTACCCAAAACTCGCGGGCGTCATCACCGGGGAACACCGGCAGGTCTTTTTGCGACTGGTGCTTGAAAATGGCCAGACGCTTGCGGTACACCTCTTCAGGCGAAAGTGGTACGGCCATCTCAATCTCGTGGATCTCAAACTCGTGCCATGCACCACGGTATAGCCACAACCAACAATCTTTCACCCAATCGTCGGTTACTTTGAGGCGGGTTAATGCCTGCAGAATGATATCGAAGCAAACTTTGTGGGTGCCATGTGGGTCGGCAAAATCACCGGCGGCAAAAACCTGGTGCGGTTTAACAGTGCGCAGCAGTTCCATGGTTTGAAGAATATCGTCTTCAAAACTTACTTTTTTGCTGGTTTTCAGCCGGTCATAAAACGGCAGCGCTTGGAAGTGGATGCGCTCATCCGGCAGTCCGGCAAAACGGGCACCGGCGATAGCCTCCCCTTTGCGGATCAATCCCTTAATGGTTTGCACCGCTTTTGGATCGGTTTGATTTGGCTGTTTGGTTTTGAAGAAGGCGCGCATCTCATTGTATGAGGTCTCCAATATCGAGGTATCGCGGCCCTGGCTCTTCTCAAAATCAATATTAAACTCTACGTAGCGCAGTACATCGTCATCCCAAACGGCAGTATTGCCTGAGGTTTGGTAAGCCACATGCACCTCATGCCTCTGATCGGCCAGACGAATGAAGGTGCCCCCCATCGAGATCACATCATCATCAGGGTGCGGCGAGAAAACAATCGAACGTTTCTTAGCTGGCTGCGCACGTTCCGGGCGCTGGCTATCGTCGGCCTCCGGTTTACCGCCCGGCCAGCCGGTGATGGTATGTTGTACCTTATTAAAAATATCAATGTTGATGTTATACACCGGGCCTTTTTCTGTAGCCAGCTGGGCCATGCCGTGGTTGTTGTAATCGTCCTCGGTCAGTTTCAGGATCGGTTTTTTGAGTGTTTTGGCCAGCCAGATCACCGCTTTCTTAATTAGCTGGG
>Ga0153918_1000632_pt1 | contig 15949 bp, 18 predicted proteins | sample TSFL002MetaG_FD_104687 | JGI IMG/M metagenome (GOLD analysis project Ga0153918, IMG submission 104687) | Attine ant fungus gardens microbial communities from Florida, USA - TSFL002 MetaG | ecosystem: Host-associated > Fungi > Mycelium > Unclassified | place: USA: Florida, Paynes Creek Historic... | reverse complement strand
CACGAGCGAAATTCTGATCCTCGTGGTTTAAGCGTTGTCGTAAGTGAAGAACTTAACTAGCCACTATTCCGGGTGGCACGACTTTGCTTTTGGCAAACCACTGTATTCTTAGTGATAAAAATATAATGGGGACTCTGAAAGGCCAAATTGCACGGTCCCTGAAATCAGAGTCGCTCCTTTCGTTGTCCATCTAGCATCCTCCTTGTAGCCCCTCTATTTGTCCCAACAAGAAGGAACTTCGACGTTCTGTCTATGATCCCGATACACCACAGGCGTATATTAAAGTCATTGTAGATCAGTGACCTTGTGTTCGACTTGGAGATAAGATTTCCCATCAGGCCATGTGCCCGAACTGTATGAGCGTCGCTCGATATCTTAGGGAGACATCTCGTGCCACTAGGGTGACTTGCATCTATGTCAACAGTTTGACTCTCAGAGCCCTTTATGGTGTTCACTGTCGATGTACCCTTCGGACATGTGAGCCCGTACAGCATTCAGACACTCGGGGACCGGATCGTTATCAGAGAACCCAGGAAGTTGTCCGGATAATAGTTGACCCATATGATGTCTGTGCAGCTCGTGACTCTATTATTTGCTAGACCTTACATCAATGTTTCAGCTTGACGGATAATGTATTTTGGGGAGGTGTCTCGCTACTATACTTTTCTGCGCCACCCACGGATCATCCAGCCGAAGAAGTACATTTTGGATGTGCGTGGAAAATTCCACTCGTACCAGATTGATCTCATTGGAGCTCAATCGTCATATGAAATGTTCGCTTCAAGTTCGTTTTTCATATATTATGCATAGCTCGACCATCGCCATCTCGCCTCACATATACCATCTCCTTATCCCAGCCCCAGGCAATCGGTGATTCTATGAGTCTTGGGAAAAACGTCGAGAGCGTAGAACAGACCGAGCATCATGCAGTAGAAGTCGAACAAGAGGTTAGAAGGAAGCCTTATTTCGGCATGACCGGAACTCAGCTCAACATCTGGATGACTGTCGCTTGTACCACAGCAATGACGCTCTTTGGTGAGCCCGTTACTTCATTGTATCCTCAGTCTTAGACTCACCTGACTGACCTTCTCTTGCGCAGGTTATGACCAAGGCGTCTTCGGCGGTATCATCGTCACTCAAGATTTCCTCAACACTATGGGCAATCCGAACCCGAACCTCCAGGGAACAATTGTGTCATTGTACGACATAGGATGGTCTGTATCATCATCAAAAATCTACCTACGTAATCAAGAAATTTAATCCCTCCTAGCTTTTTCGGAGCCATTTCTACTTTTCTTTTGGGTATGTTTTGTACCTCCCGGCTGGGTGAATTTGGCTAAGATTTGTCACCTCAAGGCGAACGCTTTGGCAGGAAAAAGACATTCATTGTTGGTGTCATTATCATGTCAATTGGAGCTGTACTCCAGATTTGTGCTTTTTCTCTCGCACAAATGATTGTCGCCCGAGTCGTTACCGGTATGATCTGAATTTACTAGCCGTTTGTCTTCCATTCATCTCAGGGTCACAGGTTTTGGGAATGGGTTTGTGATTTCGGCAGTGTCGTCGAAAAAATGGTTGACAAAGATGGTTCAGGATCAATACTGCTACTGCCCCTGTCTGGCAAAGTGAAACGTCGAAGCCCTCCTGGCGAGGCAAGCTCGTTGTCTTCGGGATGATGTGGGCTACTTTCTTATCTGATGTCAAGAATAAAGCAGGCTCATTCCGATCAGCATGAACATTGCAGGGTTCTCTCTCAGTAATTGGATGACATATGGCTTCAGCTTTGTCCAAGGCAGTCTCGCTTGGCGATTCCCTATCGCTTTTCAATTAATTTTTTCCATCATCCTAATTAGCACTGTCCCATGGCTGCCGGAGAGCCCTCGTTGGCTTCTTGCTCATGGCTTCGAGAAGGAAGGCGTTGATGTGCTTGTTGCTCTCGAGGGAGCTAATTCTACTGCTAAAGACAAGTATATTGTGATCCAAAGAGATGAGATCCTTGAGGCTGTCAGGATTGAGAGAGAGACCGCGCCTAGCTTGAGGGACATAATGAAGGGCAACACTGGTAACACTGGTATGATTAGAAGGCTCATGCTTGGTGCAGGCACACAGTGGATGCAGCAGTTAGTTGGAATAAATGTAACAAGTTATTAGTGAGTATGATCTCTTGTAACCCTTGGACGTTCTCAGTAATTTTCCATAGCCTTCCTCTAGTCCTTCAAAATTCTGTCGGTCTCTCCAACAATCTTGCCCGCCTGCTTGCAGCATGCAATTCTGTTTCATATCTTGTCTTTTCTTTCTTTGGCCTTTTACTCATTGAGACAGCCGGTAGAAGAAATTTGATGATGTGGGGTGCTGCTGGTCAATGCGTCTGCTATATCATGATCTCTGGGCTACTCTCCAAGACGAATGCTCCTGTCATTGGATCTCGTTATGGTGCAGGCGCTACAGCTTTCTTTTTTTTGTATTACGTATTTTTCGGAATTTGCTGGCAGGTAAGCTTGATGTACGATGGAGACAGACGATCATAGTGGTTCTGAAAGGTATCCCTCTAGGGTGTGCCATGGTTATATCCAACCGAGATTAACAGTCTCTCTATGAGGACCAAAGGCGCAGCTCTAGGCACAGCTTCTAACTGGTAAAATCAAAATGTACTCGACTGCTGTTTATCTTTCTGACATCGCTTCCGACATAGGATATCCAACTATTTGGTTGTTCAAATCACGCCTCCAGGTATAGCAAACCTCGGTTGGCGATTCTACCTTATCTGGGTAGTGTTCAACGCCATCTTTGTGCCTGTATGGTCGATTGTCAAAAGGAATATCTACATCTACTGATCTTTGATAATGTTCTAGGTTGTTTGGTTCCTGTACCCAGAGACATCTAACCGCCATCTTGAGGATATTGACAAGATGTATCGTGAGAATAAGAATATGATTTTGGTTTTCAAGAACAAGGAGGCTACGCAAGTAGAGAGACCACAAAGATTTGTAGATGCAGATGTAGAGCGGCTGGGTCTAGCTGGAAAGGAATTTTAGAAATTTCGTCAGCCGAGTTGAGTAGGGGCAGATTTTCGAATGATATATCATGATCTATAAGTGTAATGGATGATAATGTAACTCGATTTTAACAGAGTATTTCCTGGTGAATTTCACATTCTTTTCGTCATCTGCTCTGCCTACCCATTTACACTGCAATTATCCGAGTGCACCTCATTGCTCTATCAAAATGCTCCGCTTATCATTCTTGCATTTCATTATTCCCTTAGTGATGTATGTGATGCTGCAATGCTCCTTCGCCGAGTAGATACTGGTACATCATTCTTCATATATAATGTATCTACCTGTAAGCCTAAAAGCCAGTCGTTCTATTTGGCTTTTAGGTGCGTATGCTTGTAAACTGATTACTTACGAACACTAGATACAGTCGTTCTACTTGGCTTTTAGTCCAAGATCTTCTAGCTCTTCGAAAACATCACTATGCACCCTGCTGTGAGATTTGCGTGCCTATCATATACATCGCTCTGATGAATGATTACTTCAAAGTAAAAAAGAGCTAAAGGGGGGGAAGGAAGCGTCCGATTTCACCTGAACTATCCTGTTCGCTACACTTCAATCCACTCATGAAAGAGGTCCCCAAAGAATGTTCAAGCTCGGACTCCTTGGCTTCTTCATTTTCTCGTTCGTACAGGGCTGGTGTTCCTCGACAACAACAGAAAGAAAACTTGAGACCGGAGATGGACTAGTCTCTTTCCTGTAACAGATGACTTGCAATGTTGTCCAAATAAAAAACTTTTAAAAAAATGAATTTATCAATTTTAAAAATGACCAATATATAATATTTTTATTTTAAAACCGGAAAAAATATTCTAATTTAATTGAAATTTATTTAAACTATGACAGGTGTTGAAACAGGATTCCCTTAACTCAGTCCATGTTAAGAAGTCGTGACGGAACAAACCAATACAGTCGTCCTTTCAAATTCATCACTCATCTATGTTGATAAGACTGGGCACGAGCTCGGCCATATTGTAGTGCTCAGGAGCGTTGTGGAACAAATGTGGAACAAATCTCATTGGAGGTTCAGTCTACCCGGATGTAGTCAAAGCAAGACATCTAGAAACAGTAAAGCAGGACGCCGATTTCTTTGGGCGTGAAGAAACATTACAAGCTAGTTAGCCTTTCTACACTCAATTTCAAGTAGAAACAGCATGAGCCTCGACGGTTGAATGATCATCTAACGTTACCATCTTCTCCGACTTCCATGTTCGTTTGGCGTATCGTAGAAGGCACACGATTGACGTAGGCGTCATTCCTTCCATACGTTTTGCAGCACCCTAAAAACATCATATCATAAGTGCAAATTTTACGACTGATAATTCAAATAGCGCACAATGGTCGTAGGTCTTACAAAAAACAATTTCTCTCTCACCTCGGAGCTCAATCCTGCAACTTCAGAATAATCCATCTGTGGATCAAGAAGAAGACTCTCATCTTCCATGAAGAGCCGAAGGTCTGCTGCTTGGCGATAGAGTTGAGCACTGTAGCGACCTGATTAGACGGAACGTCAGATACTTCAGACAAGGCATAATCCCACCACTCACCGTCAATATCTACCCGCGCAAGAATATGAGGGTCCATTTTGCCAAGTTGGTCAATCACAGGTATCATTCTAGTAGAAGTGACTCCTGGATATCTCAGCATTTCGTATGCACTGTCGTTCGTCAGTAAGATCATAGGTCAAAATGGGACTCATGTACCTACGGACTAGTCCATCCTTTTGAACCACAAAACCATGCGAGTTCCATTTCTACTCCACGTTCAGCGATCACACAGTCAAGTAGATCGAACACGCACCTGAGGACTCAAAGCAACAGACTTCAGAGCAGCTACAGCGTCCTCGATCTCACTTTTGGTCTTCTGGAATACATCCCAACGTTCATCAGAGACTACACCGATTTCTCTTCCTAGAGCACATCAAACGATTTGTGTAAGTATCTGGGGTTATCTTCCAAAAGAGCATCTACACGGCGAACCTTTACGTGTTAACCTTAAATCCGCATTATCACTTCGGATGGTCATACGGTACTCTGATCGCGACGTGAACATACGGTCTAAGATTCAATTTATTGAGAAGGCATACACACGAACTACGTGCGATATACTCACAAGGTTCTTCAGTCCCTTTCACGATCAGATCGTCTATCATGACTCCAGTATACCCATCTGCACGAGTGAGAATAAACGGAGGTTTGTGAAGTGCCGAGAGACCAGCATTCACTCCTGCTATAACTCCTTGTGCTGCCGCTTCTTCATATCCAGTAGTTCCTGTTAAGATATTAGGGCAAATGTGACATCATAATGCGAGAAGGCTCACCATTGATTTGACCCGCTAGGAATAATCCCTGTCCTCGGGTCAGCCTTTTCGACTATGTAGCGGTCAACCCTACAAACCTGTATTCGTTTGGTCTCCAGTGTTGCTAAGAAACAAAATCAGGAAACTTCAGGCGGTATTGAGAAGACATACGCCTGAGCTCTCGAGCGTCCACATGGTCGTACTCGACGCCATACGCAGGTCGAACCATCTTCACATTTGTCAGGCCGGGTATCGTCCGCATCATTGGCTCCTGTAGCTCCTCGGGCATACTGCACGAGATCCCATTGGGGTATATTACATCTATAACGAATTTCTCTCAGATAGGGGGCATAAAGGGAAGCGAGTGGCCCACCTGAGTCGTAGCCTTCTGGTTCAAGCCATACTGTATGGTGGTCTTTGTGTCCGAACCTCAGAATCTTCGCCTCGAGAGAAGGGCAATATCTAGGTCCTGTCAGTACGAAATCAAACCTGGACAATTTTTCTTGATCCAAAGCGCACATACCTTTGCGAGTTTCCTGAATGTGGCAACTCAAATGTAAACTATCTTGAACGATCCGGTGCGTTTCAGGGGTCGTGGCAGTCTGATAACAAGATACTTGATTATTCTGGGGGTGGTATAAGGGTATGAAGCCGATGTCAAGGACAGAAACGTACTGCATTGTCGACTTCTTTATTCATGAAACTGAAAGGTGTGGGTACAGCATCGCCTTCTTGCTTGGTCATTTCTGAGAAATCTATGGTCTTGCCGTCCAGTCGTGCAGGGGTGCCAGTCTGTAGTCGACCGAGTTTGAAGCCAGCAGCACTCAGAGACGCTGAAAGCCCAATTGATGAGGCGTCCCCAAAACGTCCAGCGGGGAAGCGTTTCATGCCTAAGGAATGCATTGGAATGTTGTCATGATTGACGGAAGAACATGAGGACATGCCGACGTGTATTTCGCCGTCTAAGAACGTTCCTGTGCAGATGACAATCTGGGAACAATGAATGACTTCTCCTGTTTCTGATATCCACATCCTGGTTAATAAGAAGACATCCGGTCACGCTCAAGCACTCACCTAACCTTACGCCAATTACATTCGCCCAACTTCCAGGTCTGGCGGTGGACTGGTCGAGGACAAGGTCAAAAACGCTCCCAGCCATTATATCCAGCTTAATGTAGCTGTGTAAAATGCTTTGAATACTACACTTGTATAGATTTCGATCTATCTGAGCCCTTGGTCCCTGTTGTAGAAATAAGTCGTAAGTATATATGTTATCCGGCATCATGCTTGCTGACTGACCCAGACGGCGGCACCCTTTGAACGATTGAGTATTTGGAATTGGATCCCGGCTTTGTCTAAAAAAATCAAACAAAATCAAATACTTAGAAATGAGTATGCTGACCTGTAACCCGCCCCATGATTCCATCCAATGCATCTATTTCTCTCACGAGTGTTCCTTTTCCAACTCCTCCGATGGAAGGGTTGCAGGATAATTCACCAATTGAGTCCAGCTTTTGCGTCAGAAGTAGGGTCCGAGCCCCAGTCCTCGCAGCACCCGCGGCCGCTTCGCAACCCGCATGACCACCGCCAATCACACAAACTGAGGGGAGGAAATGAGAATTATGAACGTAGGTCTGTTGGAAATAACTTCTGTACCGTCATAGGAATGATCTCGAGCAGTGGAGTAAAACCGAGAAAGCAGGCTTTTACTGCAGTTCACCGCACGCGAAAACATACAAAGGAACATATTAGATTCGACTCACGTCTTTATTTACTTCGGAAGATTAACCAAATAAGATCGGATCAGCGGAAGTACTTCACGTGTGCCTTGGATTATTAAGGAGCCAGTATAATTAGCACGAGCGTGAGTCAATGTTTCCCGAAGAACGGAATATGTGGTATATCATCATCCGTCCATCTTGGTTCGCTCCACCATGACGGGAACTAGCTCCCTCACCGAGCAAACCATGAGCGATAGTCCAGTTGGTCATGCGGAAAAGACCAGTGAAATCCCTGCCGAGTTGTCGGTATCCAATGCCCAGCTACGAACTCATGAGTTTGGCATTATCCCTATTCCATCTCATCTTCGCTATGACCCATCTAGGTCATTTCATTTTGGTTTGACGTTGAACATCATTTTTGGATTCTTTAGCACATTCAGTAAGCTGATATCTGATCAAAAGACTGAGCCACTGAGGATCTGTAACTAGCCGTTGCCAATCTATACTACTGCCAACCATTGTTAAGTGAGTATTTCTAGAGGCTCTTCTCTTTGAGAGTTAATGTGAAAAAGTCCAGATCTCGCAAGAATTTCGAGTGACCTATTCCGAGATATCCAGGTACGTCATCTTGCTAATCTAGGAGACGAGTGCTTAAGGAGACAAGAGTCCCAACCCTTGTCCAAGCAGGGTGCGTTTATTTAACAAGTTTGGTGCCGTAGTCTGATAGCAGTCTGACAGTTATGCTGCTGGGTTACTCTTGATCTCGCCTCTCGGTGATCTGGTTCGTCGACGGCCCCTCATCCTGTCGACCGTCATTTTGTCAACGTCGCTCACAATTGGTTTGGCTGTCACCGATAATCTTGTCGTGTTTGAAACCCTTTCCTTCATAGTGGGAGCTGTCTCTGTTACACCTCAAATTCTCATACCACTCGTAGCGGACCTCGCACCAGAAAAGCGCCGTGCCTCAGCCATCTCTATCGTCTTTTCTGGACTCCTCTTTGGTATTCTCGTTGCTCGTGTTCTTGCAGGAATCATCGCGCAATTTGAATCATGGCGTGTCGTCTATTATTTTGCGATCGGTGTCCAAGGACTTGTCCTTATTGGCTCGTATCTTATACTACCTGACTACCCTTCGAAGAATAAAGGATTTACATACTGGAGTATTCTTTGGACAATGGCCAAATTTTCTGTGACAGAGCCAGTCTTGATCCAGTCCTGTATCATCAATTTGTTATCTAGCGCTTGCTTCACCAATTTCTGGGTGACTTTGACGTTTTTACTAGGCGGACCTCCATATTTCTATTCAACGTAAGTGGCTCGCTACTTAACAGCCAGTCTCTTATTGAGTTTTTATCTGCAAGCCTTGTGATTGGATTGTTCGGGCTTCTTGGTATGGTTGGAGTGTCAACGGGGCCATTCAGTGGACGTATCATTGACAAATTGGTCCCATGGTACGTCTCCTTGATTGGTATATGTGCGATGCTCGTCTTCCAGGCCATCTTAGTGGCGGCTGGTGGCATCCATGTTGCAGCTGTGATTGTGTACACATTTGGACTCGATGTATTTCGACAATCCCTGCAAGTTTCCCTTTCGACCTCTGTCTTTAGGTGCGTAACATTCTCTGGAATTCTGGAGAAGTGCTCTGACTCATGCTCAGCATCGAGCCCGCGGCCAGATCACGATTGAATGCTGTCAGTATTCTTGCGGTAAGTACCCTGATTAAAGTTTCCTACACTTAATTTCTATGTACTTGTATCAAAGATATTTATCGGTCAAGTTGTTGGGACCTCTGTCGGAACCGATGTATTCATCAATTTTGGTTGGCGACCGGGAGCTGCTTTATCTTTTGGTTGGACTGCTCTCATGTTGCTCATCCTTCTGTTGCGAGGTCCTCATTGCAGGAGGTATACATGGTTCGGATATGAAGGAGGGTTTTCAATCAGGAGAAAACGCACTGTATCCCTAGATGGACAGTCTCCTGCCGCTGAGCCTACATCATTAGAGCCCACTTCAAAGAGTGAGGGCGAGGCACAAGCGTAATACTCGGATATCAATGAGCAAGATAGATGATGGAAATTCTAGATATAGAAATATTTTTAGGAATGCTATCTATCTCTCAGTCGGATGATCGTGATAGCTGCATTCATATCATCGGTTGATTCGTCAAATCCTACTCGATGACACTGAGCACAGACAGGATCTTTTGTTGAATTTCCTCGCTGAAAAGGAGCTACTGTGATGACTCAACGACCTTGGCTTCTGAGCTCGTGAATACAAGTTGTCTGGGTCATGGTTTACTGATCATGATGTGGACCAACGCTGCGAGCACAACCGGATATTATGAACCATGTAGTCGAGTTTACGAAACTGACTCATCCTGGATGTCGGATCCCTTCTGGACTCCAGGTTGCATAATGTGACTTCGGGGTGAAATCACCCCTTGTGTTGTCAATGAGAGGTTCCTTTTCTCTCTATGTTTGATCAAGATGTGATTATTTCTTTTTCTGCTGAGCATTATGCTCATACTGAACAGGAGTTACTGCTATTGCACCTTGAACTTTGTTCCGGTCGTCACAGACCGCTTCATCGCTCTGCACTCTTTCACATGATTTCATGTTCAACATCTCTGCTTCACTCATGCCTAGCTCTCCTTTGAGACCTTCGTAGAACCCGGGTGACAACCCAGCCATTTCTCGTGCTTCGATATTGAAAGGACCTTTGACTTCGCCTCTCCAACCTTGTCTGACTTCCTCCCTAAACGCCCTGATCACACCACCATCCTCATGAAAGATTCCCTGTTGCTCACACACCCACATGAACCATCTATGCCCTGCTGTGACATGTGTAACCTCATCTGCGTGAATAATTTCCATTACATTCACTGTCTCTTGGTCTCCTGCACGACGGAAGCGTTCGATTGTTCCTGGGTTTACGTCAAGTCCGCGCGCCTCATGTACTAAATGAATGATTGCAAGACGAGCACGGAGAGAATGAGCTGTTATCCTCGCAGAGTCCCAGAGCGACGCGTGTACTGGCATGCTTCCATACGGTGTTGAAGGGGATGTCACATCTAATCGAGATAAGAGGAGAGAGCTGGTGATTGAATGGAATGGGGATTAGCTGGCTTCGACCAAGATCGAAAGCTACCTACAAGTGTTTAGCTTCATCCGAAGCCATCTTTGTAAAATCATGAAAGAATGCAGTCGGAATGTTAGGGTACAACGGTCCGAATCGGACCATGATATCCCAGCTACATGAAGAATTTCAGAATTATTCGTCCAAGGTCACGACACTCACGCCAAATCTATGCTGTGCCTCGGGCTATCATCAATTTGGAGAGTCGACTCTGTAAGGAATTAGCTCACGCCCATTGTTCGATATTAGCTAATGCGTGCAACATGGCCGCTCTGCTCTTCCTGTTTTTTACTTTAGTGGGGTCAGCCTTCAAATTACGTGTCCATGATGCATCACGGGAAGGCACTTCCGGCGGTCTAGGGGCTTGTGTTGACTTGTGACCAATAGAATTTAGTTTGCCTGTCCTAAAGAGATGTACAGCGTGCTTCGTCCGTTCAACCTTCATAGACTGGGGTTAGGAGTGACTGAAATATGCTATAGCACTCCAGAGCACCTTCAGTATAGGATCAGGGGTATTGAGTATCAGTGCTGCCCACTGCATCAGGGTCTCCGGCGGGTTCTCAAGCGGCACAACCCCTTCATTGACAGGCGAGGTTATTTTGTTCTGTGTTTCGTAATCCTGATTATTATAATTCTTTGAAGATGGCATAGGCTGCGGATCAACGAATTCTATCCAACATTAGTTAGAGGGTATTTCATCCGAAAAGTAGTTACACACCTTCAGAAACCGGACGCAGTTCTACCAAACGCCACCCAGACCCCCCCTCTGGGATTTCAATCGACACCATCTCAACCCCTGTGTATTCCTCAGTCACGTAAATAGCATAGGTGCAAGCTTTCAACCCAGTTTCACTATCTCCCGTGCGCAAATCAAAATCGTATCTACCCAGACTTTATCGAACCCGGAACATTGTAAGATTGGATTTTGAGGCTCACCTATGCCAAGGACATACAGCTACAACAGAGCCATTACATTCCTCTATGTCAGCATGGGACATGTCAGCCCCTAGATGTGGACAACTTGCTTCCATCCCATAAAGTTGTCTTGAATTGGTGTTCAATCGGTAGGAAGGATCTGATCCTTTCACTACTTTTTTGAGATCTGGAATTCTTCCCCTGTTCCCATCGTCATTTTTTGTAACATCTTGTATGTCGGACAACCTAAAGAGAATGAGGGAACGATAGTTTCCTTCTCGTGATCGCAAGGTAAGCAAGAAGCGGAAATGACTGAGTAATTGTTGAAACGGTGCAATCCTAGTGGTAACAAGGAAGGGTCAGGAGCCAATTATGACAGCAAAGATGTCATCATGTTGTGCAGACGAACTGAAGGAGTTCAACCATAGTGATTATTGGTTGTACTTTGGGAAAAGATCATGCCGAGTTGATTTGATCAGACGGTGCCCTCGTGATGGATCACCACTCGGCAATATTTTGTGATATATCATATAACACAAATTCAATAAAATCACATTGACAAACAGAACAAAAAGTCCGGCTATATTATACACACTGATCAAGGTGTTAAAAAATAATTTCTGGACAACTCTTTCTCAAAGCATGGACACTTGAACTGCCTGGTAAGCATTGAATACAGGATGCATGGCGTGCGATGAAGCCATATCTGGATGCTGTATAGTTGGATGAAAAGATGGCGGTGGTTGTGGTGCTTGATGTCCCATCATGTGAGGAGGGGACGGCGAAGGATCAGGTGTCCAAGAGAAACTATAGGAGGAATAGGTGAGCAGTCAAATTGCCAAAAACCAATCCAGTAACGGCTTACCCAGGCATCATCATGTTCTGCCACCATGAAGGGTTCTTGATAACTTGCATAGTCGCAAGCACTTCTTCGTCAGACGAGTAGTTAGTATCAATCAAAGCAAGCTCCATATCCGAGTCACAGTGGATGGGTCCGGCGTTCACGCTAGGGATAGCTTCGGACCCATATAACAAAGTCTGTAAGCTCTGCTGTGGCTGAATATCATTTGAAGCATATTCAAGATCTCGACTAGACTGAACAGAGTTTTGGGGCTGAGGGGCCACAGAGAAGGTTGTCATAGAGCTTGGAGGAATTTCGTTTCCAATGTTGTTGTGCTGCTGAGTGGATAAATTGGGATGGAAGCGGCCCATATTTGCTCCATCACGACGATGTCGAGATAAAAGGCCGGCTAGGAATCTAGCATAAAGTTTAGGCGTATGTCTATCGTCTATTGCGATTTTGGGAGAACTGAGCGTCTGGATTAAACGTCCGATCAGTTCAAAGACATTGCTCTCCTGCTCCTTGCTGAGAAGCGAAGCAAATTCAGGTCTCAAGAGCTGATCACCAAAATTAGCCGTGTTACAGATTGTGTTTGATTGAGTCTACCTTGAGAAGGAACGCTGATGCAAACGAAGCGAATACAAAGTGACCTGTATGATAATTTGATTCCAAGTGTACATTGATGCTCATAAAATCGCCTACCATCAGGGGCATAGCGCATGTAGCCACTTGGGGCAAGTCTATCAACCATATTTCTGACCACAGATTTGGCAGCTTCTAGGCACTAGAACCAGTGAAGACATGAGCAAGAATATAAGATACACGCATACCTTGGTGAAGAATACTTGATCGCTTCGCCCAATGCCACGCTGGAAGGCTTGTTGAAACCCGAAGGAGAACATGACGAGCCGGGAGTAGCCAACCAAACTACGCGGAGGAATAAACTTCAGCTAAATATTTTGAGCCTGAGGAGTTCATGCTGCTTACAACGGCAGGAGCGAGCATCGAAAAACACAGCTGGGATCTTGTGGGACGTCAGTAGGTGCCTCCCACTCCCATGCATCCAATTTGGCTTACCATTGGGATCTGAACTCTCCTCAAAACGCGTAAGCCACTCCTCATGGTATTGCGTCAGATACTCGTCATGCTTCATCGTTATTTTCCGAAAATCAACGTTCTTGGTCAAAGTTAGCGAGTATACGTACAAGTTAGGTAGTTTCCATGCACACCTTGTTAAGACCACTTGGAGTTGAAGGATCACTGAAAATTTCATCATGGAACTTTGCAACTATTTGAAGAAGTGCTGAGTAAGCGCAGAGGTGAATGTCATGCTAAACGAAGCTTAGAGGGTTTGTAGGGATCATGAGTAAGCATGAAAGGCGTACCGAAACATTGTACTGTGATTTCTTGTACCAGTCTCGTGCATTTCGGACGATGCTGAGTCGAAACTTCAATCTTCCATCGGAAGAAAAGTAAATATATACCTACTAGTCCTCTTTAATAGTTGAAGGCTTTCCAAACTGGGTAGCCGTTGAACGGTCTAGGTTGAAGCAAATCATCCAAACCCTCGCACGATTGAGTGCCTCGCGTTCGTCCTTTTCATGCTTCAACTTAGGGATGGATACATGATGAAGATTGAGATCCGTTGCAATACTGCAAGAGAGATAAGGGCCGATGGTAGGTGAACCGATGATACGTACCGGATAGCAAGTCCTGTGTACAGCCAACTTCTGTCTTCTTCCCATCTTCTTGCCGGGACAGCATAGATGCTCATAAGGATATAAGCTTGGCAGAGCTCCACAGATTTCCAACCGTCAATCAGGGCATTTGCGGCCGAATGCTTGGCAAAGTGCATTGCGATTGGGTATATTTCCGACTTACCCACATAGTATCTTGAAGAGATCGCGCAAACTGATGAGAAAAAGATAAGAACGAATTGAGAGTGGTACTGAACTAGATCTTACCAACGGTAAACAGGAAGGGACATCTAGCAAAAGTAGAAGCCGGAGTATGCAAGACAGGATCCAGTAAAGAGATGAAAGGCTATTCGTGACCAATAAGCGCTGTTTTTGACGAATTGGGAGAACTTACATTAACATATTGATAAAATCTATAATGAAGTCGAATCTCGTGAGAGGAAAATCGCGAAACAGTCAGCAGTAAATACATACATATTAAATAGTTTCTGGACATCGTCCGGATTGACGAGTCCATGCACCAGAATCTCAGGTGGACTGTGTTGTTCAATAAGCATTGCTCGACGGTTTAGGTCGAAGGCAGGGCCTGAAATACATCAATGGTATACTCAATCATGATGCCAGAGCACAGCTACCTGGCATGAAGTACGTTTCGTTCGCTACTCCCTAGAAGTTAGGCGACCGGTCAGGTGGTTGTGAGAAGTAGTCATTACAACACAGACATACAACATTATCATCATTCAGATCTTCATCATCAGTGATGTTCACATTTTGAGCTCGATCCTTCTTCCCCTTGACATGGCTGTTATCAATGCTCAATTTGGCAATCAGTCCCAGCGGTACATGCGCATCTGGGAGAGTATTCTGTAGTTTCTCTGTTTCACTGTTATCGCCATCACCCTCCAGTTCTTCGTCTGCAAACTCAATGTTGGGCGTATCGGAGGCACAGTCAGACTCCACCTCTTCCCTATTTCGAAGCTCGGTAAATATGTCCGGACCCGCTGAGCTACCGGCCTCACGAACGCTCGACTGAAGGCGATCCAACCAAGACAAAACATTACGTTTATTCTGGTCGGAGGGGGAGGTCGCCATTCGGTAAGAGGCAATAGACAGAGGGGTGGCAAGATAAGGGTTATGGAGCTGCCGAGGTATCAGAGATGGTGAAAGCGATGATGATTCACAGGCGACAAACCTGCTTGAGAAGGGATTCAATGATTGCATCCTTCTGTCTAATTTGGGCCAATAAATATTCACGTTTGCTAGAAGCAGTATTCAATTGTAAGTGAGGGTCCAGTAGAATTGGGACAGTATCTGAAGAGCTGGAAGAAGAGGTGGAAGAAAGAGACGCAGAAGATAAAGTTCTGTGAACTTGTGGCATCCTGGCAAAAAGAGGAGATGACAAAGAAACCCTGGGTATAATCGGCCTTTGAAAAGTTGAAAAGCTATACTCGCAGACGGTCCGACTCGGACGGCAGTCAATCAGAAAGTTATTTCAATTGCCGGCAAATCCAGCGACTGATTGAGGAAAAAAGAACAGGACCGATCCCACTCACTTTGGTGCTGTCCGCGGCTTACGACCTTCCACGATACACACGTGGCCACCAGCCTTGCATCGCTTGCAAGTGTTGTCATTCGTCGGAAAATCGCACTTCATCTGGTGATTCAGTCAGTAAGTTCTCATCTCTGAAAGGCTCCACAAGGAGAAGCATGGTACATATCATCACTGATAGCCCACAATCAAATCCTGATTTTAGCAAATATGACTATAACGGATGTTGTGGCCGTCGAATTCAAAGACTTTATCCACTTCGATAAGCGACTCATTGATCATGGTATCATGCCAGCGAAGTCACATCTGGACTTGCTTTGTATGACAAAAGTATAATTACGAACCTTCAACTTTTTACAATGTTTGCAGGCGCCCGGTCTTGATTCCATAATCCAATGATCAGAGACAAAAAAATTTTGGGCACATCAAGTCGATCCAGTGGTAATAAATCAGGTTCAAAGTGACCAGATGAAGCACAGCAAAATTTTTGCATCGGGGAGTATCACAATGAGTCAGAAAATGAGTTAGAAAGACAGTACCCATAACGGAATAATGCACGAAACCGGAAAAAAGTGAAAGTAGCATCAATTGGTTCGTAGAAGAGTGAAGGCCATTGTGAGAGGTGATTGACCAAATATTTGCAAAGATCAACGGATCAAAAGTTTCGGAAGTTTCGTTGGCGCGGATGAATTGCCAATTTGTAAAAAGGCGCAGTATTTGGATCAGTTTGTTAGTATAT
>Ga0153918_1000631_pt1 | contig 15956 bp, 7 predicted proteins | sample TSFL002MetaG_FD_104687 | JGI IMG/M metagenome (GOLD analysis project Ga0153918, IMG submission 104687) | Attine ant fungus gardens microbial communities from Florida, USA - TSFL002 MetaG | ecosystem: Host-associated > Fungi > Mycelium > Unclassified | place: USA: Florida, Paynes Creek Historic... | reverse complement strand
TATTAAAGAAAGTATCGATTATTTATGGCTAGGTACCAGCGATGGTAAGCTTATTTCATATTATAAGCCAACCAACGCTTTTTTTATCAGGCAAATTACAACAGCAACGATCAATGGCATTTGCTTATCAAATAAAAAGAATGTTGTATTTGCTACAACCGCAACCGGCCAGTTAATTACAATTAATCCGGTTGATAATACTCGGGCAATTAAAAAATTATCAACAGAAGGGCTGTATTCTATTTTTGAAGACGCCCGTGGCGCATTGTGGATTGAGCCTCAAACTCATGGCGTCATTCGTTATGCGCCAGCTACCGGGCTTTATAAATTGTATACGCAGCCTAACGAACCTAATTACGCCGTTGGTAAGTTAGGTTATAAGGTTTTTGAAGACAGCCACGGAATTGTTTGGGTAAACATGAGGAGCGGAGGCTTTGGCTTTTATGATTCCAAAACAGATAAGGTAGATTATTTCTATGACGGCCCGGATCCTTTAACTCATCGTTTTTCAAACCAGATCAATAGCCTTTTGTATGATCCAGCCGGAATTATATGGATTAGTAGTTATGAAAGAGGTTTGAATAAAGTTGTTTTTCAAGGCACCGATTTTAATAATCAGCTTTTAGACGATTCAAAATCAAGCCGGGCTGCTAATGAAGTTCGTGGTGTTTTTGCAGATAGGATGGGCCATTTGTGGGTTTCAACCAAATCTGGCCAGTTGTATTTAAAAAATGGCGACGGCAAGCGACTCAGCTCAATCTTTTTAAATGCTACAGATTTGGCGGTTGGTCAGGTTTATTGTATAACACAAGATCATGCGGGTGTTATCTGGCTGGGTACTAAATCAGGCGGGCTTTATCGGGCTGTGCCTGTTAATGGAGCAGAAACCCGGTTCAGGCTCGAACATTATTTTACCAATAAGAATGATAGCAATTCGCTGAGCAGTAACGAGATATATTCGGTTTTTGAAGATAAACAATATCGCCTGTGGATAGGCACTTTTGACCAAGGATTAAACCTGTTAGATAATACCGAAGGCAAAGTGAAATTTTTATCTAAACGCAATTATTTTAAAAACTATCCGGCGGGGTATAATAAAATCAGAACCATTAATGAAGATGTGAATGGGCATTTGTGGGTAGGGACAACTAATGGCCTTTTGACGATGGATAGATTTGATCGCATCGGCAATCGCTATAATTTCAAAACATTCAGTAAAATTCCTGGCGATATAACCAGTCTCGCCAATAATGATATTCAGTTTATTTACAGAGATAGTGAGGGTAAAATGTGGCTGGCTACGTCTGGTGGTGGTTTGTCTGTAACAACCAGTAATCCGGATTTGAGAAATCTAACCTTTAAAACCTATACCACAGATAACGGGTTGCCTAACGATTATATTGTGAGTTGTATTGAAGATGCATCGCATAACATGTGGATTGCAACACAAATGGGCTTGTCGCGATTTAGTAAACAAGGCAGTAGGTTTGATAACTTTGACTCTAGTGATGGGCTACCTAACGCACGCTTGGGGGAGGCTGCTTGTGCGAGAAAACCTAACGGAAACCTGGTTTTTGGCTCCACGGTTGGATATGTAGACTTTAACCCTCTTTTAATCCATAATAAAAAGATACAAGGGCGAATTGCATTCTCAAGGCTCCTGGTAAATAATAAAGATATTACCACTAATTCTCACTACGGTCAACGTTATGATAACCCTAACTATATAGATCTGTTAAAGCTTAACTATGATGAAAATACCATAAGGCTTGATTTTACGGTATTGGATTATAGGTTTGAGAACAAGCAGCATTATGTGTATCGCTTGCGCAATTTTGAGCAGAATTGGAAAGATAACCAGGAGCAACGTAATGTAACCTATACCAATTTGCCACCAGGTGAATATACTTTCCAGGTTCGTTGTGTAACCAATGATCTATATATCAACCAGCCTATACGGGAGATGAGGATAGTTATTAAACCTCCTTACTGGCAAACCTGGTGGGCATATTTAACTTATTTCATTATAGCGGCTATACTTTTTGAATTTGCCAGGAGGACTGTGCTTACTATGTTAAGGCTACGCCAGCGTATTGCATTGGAGAGGAAACTGGCGGAAGTAAAAGTTGGATTTTTTACCAATGTTTCGCATGAAATCAGGACACCACTAACACTCATTCTTAACCCGATAGAGGAAATTGCTAAGGAAGAAAATCTTTCTGCGCGCGGCAAAGAATACATAAAAGTTGTTCGTCGGAACGCTAATCGGATGACCCGATTTGTTAACCAATTACTTGATCTCCGTAAAATGCAAAGTGGCAAAGCCGGGTTGAAAATTTCGAGAGTTGAAATGATCGGGTTTGTAGAACGCACGGTTAGCTATTTTACCGAAGGTGCTCGTGAAAAACAGATCCGATTTGATTTTATTCATCGACAACAGCAAACCTATGCATGGATTGACGAAGAAAAAATTGACACAGTATTGTTTAATATCATTGCCAATGCGGTCAAATTTTCACCCAGAGAAACACAGATAAAAATCATTTTAGCAGATGATCCACGCGGCGACTGGTTTTCATTAGAAGTAACAGACGAAGGTACCGGCGTGCCGGATAATAGGCTCGACGATATATTTGAGCTTTATTATGAAGCAGATAGGCCTGACGCTGCCACTCCTAAAGGCACAGGCATTGGGCTGGCTTTGTCTAAAGAGTTGGTCCAGCTACATCACGGTAAGATACAGGCAAAAAATCTTCCCGAAAAAGGTTTTTCGGTTAAGGTTGAACTCCGGAAAGATAAGGGACATTTCAGTCATGAAGAAGCAGAGGTAATTGATAGTCCGTTTGTTGGTAATGCTTATGAGACAGAACTTGTTTTGTCTGATTCAGAACAAGGACAACAATACCTTTCTACCGCAAACACAACAAAACTACTCCTGGTAGAAGATAACAGTGAGTTGCGTCTTTTCCTTCACCAGCAATTATCAGCTTATTATCAGGTAGAAACCGCTAATGATGGAGAAAATGCCTTAAAAAAAGTTGCTGTTTTTAATCCGGATGTTATTATTAGTGATGTGATGATGCCCAAGATGGATGGCATTCAATTTTTGGATAAACTACGTAATGATGCCAAAACCAGCCATATTCCGGTAGTTTTGCTGACAGCCAGATCATCTGTGGAACATCAGATAGAGGGCGTTAAATATGGTGCTGATCTATATATCACTAAGCCATTTCAATCAGCGTTTTTGCTGGCTGCGGTTGATAATCTACTTAAACAGCGCCGTAAATTATTTGAAGCCCTTACCGAAAATAAAAAGACGATTAAGCTCGATCCTGGCGAACTGGTAATTACCTCTAAAGACGAACTTTTCCTGAAAGAGGTGATCAGGATTGTAGAGGAAAATATGGAGAATCCTGATTTTGGTGTAACCGAAATGCAGGATAAAATAGGTATGAGCAGGAGCTCCTTTCACTCAAAGTTTAAAAGTTTAACCAATTTACCACCGGTTGAATTTGTGCGCGATATGAGGCTCAAACGAGCCAGGCAAATACTGGATTCCGGTGAGACAAATATTTCTACCGTTGCGTATTCTGTAGGGTTTAATAACTCCAAGTATTTCAGTACCTGTTTCAGGGAAAAGTTTGATATGACGCCAACAGACTACGTAAAGAACATAAAACAGGTGCGCTGATAACAAAAATATGCTGTGCGGCGGAATTTGAACTTCTTTAGGTAAAAAATAAACCACATTTTTTAGATCCAATTATAGGTTTGTGTTTAACTAACTAATTATTAGGATGTGGGTGCGCTATGCAGCTTCATTTGATATGCCTTTATTTAAAAAACGATATAGCAACTCTTTAATGAACAAAACAACAAAAAAACTATATGCCCTTGCATTGGGGGCTCTTTCGTTGAATGCTTTTGGGCAAACGGCAAAACCAGCTTATGATTGGCTGCATCTTCCGCAAATTGTTCAGCCAATTTTTCGTACTGATACCCTGAATATTTTGCAGTTTGGGGCTAAACCAGATGGGATCACCTTAAATACTGAATCTATTAATAAGGCTATCGAAACATGTAGCGCAAAAGGCGGGGGTGTTGTGCTGGTTCCCCAGGGCGTGTGGAATACCGGTCCAATAATTTTAAAAAGCAATGTTAATCTCCATCTGTCAAGGGCTGCTATTCTGCAATTTACCGCAGATAAAAGCCAATATCACCTTGTAAGGGGTAACTTTGAGGGTGAACGTGCCATTCGTAATCAATCGCCGCTTTCTGCAACTGACGCAGAGAATATTGCTATTACCGGTGAAGGAATTATTGATGGTCACGGTGAAGCCTGGCGGCCGGTGAAGCACGATAAGTTAACAGAGCCTGAATGGCAAAAGCTCATTAAATCAGGCGGTGTTTTGAGTGAAGATCAAAAAACCTGGTATCCCTCTGCAAACTATCTTAAAGCAGAAAGAGCTCCCGGAGCGGCCCGGTTGGCAGCCGGTAAGTCTCTGGAAGACTATGCGGGCATAAAAGATTATTTGCGGCCTGCCTTGCTCGTGTTTGCGGGATGTAAAAAGGTTTTGCTGGAAGGTACAACTTTTCAAAATTCGCCCGGATGGTGTTTGCATACGCTCATGTGCGAAAACCTAACCTTCCGTGAGGTGCGTGTGCGCAACGAAAGCTATGCGCAGAATGGTGATGGCATGGATATCGAATCGTGTTCAAATGTATTGGTAGAAAACAGTACCCTTGATTGTGGTGATGACGGCATTTGTATTAAATCTGGTAAAGACGCACAAGGGCGTGCTCGTGCTATGCCTACTAAAAACGTAATTATTCGTAATAACGTGGTTTATTATGCCCATGGCGGATTTGTGATTGGCAGTGAAATGTCTGGTGGGGCACATGATATTTTTGTTTCTGATTGCTCATTTATGGGTACAGATAATGGTTTACGCTTTAAAACGGTGCGTGGCCGTGGCGGTATAGTTGAGAACATTTTTATCAAGAATATAGCCATGCGTAATATCCTGAGCAATGCTATCCTTTTTGATATGTATTACTTTGCTAAGGTACCTACTGCGGGTGGTAAAGTTGAAATTCCAGCTGTGGACGAAGGCACGCCAAGATTTAGAAACATTTATATCGATAACGTAACCTGCGACGGAGCCAACAAAGCGATGATGATTCGCGGCCTGCCGGAGATGGCGATAGAAAATATTAATCTGAAAGATGTTTCTATCTCCGCAAAAAACGGAGCCGATATTATCGATGCTAAAAACATCACTTTTAACAACGTGAGCCTGTTATGTCAGCAAACCAAACCGCTGTATAATATTGAGAATAGTCAGGATGTTAGTCTCAGCAACATAAAGTCACTTAATCAGCCACAAAAATTCTTGAACATTGGCGGCGAGCGTACAAAAAACATCAGCATCAAGAATGCAAGCCCGGTATTGAAAGCTGATGATATTGAGTTTAGTTTGGGTGCCAACAAGGCGATACTATCTATCTCAAAGTAATAATTAACCATGCGAAAGTATCTATTTATAGCAACTGCACTAATAGGGGTGAAGCCTTGTTTGGCGCAAGTTAAAAAACAAACACATCAACTCCCGGAATCTAAACCTTATGTGTCAAAAGTTTGGGTGGCAGACCAGAATAATGGGTTTTATAAAAATCCGATATTGAATGCAGATTATTCAGATCCGGATGCCATTCGTGTGGGCGATGATTATTACCTGATATCATCTAGTTTTGAAGATATTCCAGGCTTGCCAGTATTACATTCAAAGGATTTGGTTAACTGGAGCATTATTGGTCACGCACTGTTAAAGCAGCCTCCGTTTGATCATTTTGATGTGCCTCGGCACGGGGAGGGCGTTTGGGCGCCGTCTATTCGTTATTTCAAGAACGAGTTTTATCTCTATTATCCCGATCCCGATTTCGGCATTTACCTGGTAAAAGCAAAAAATCCGGCCGGGCCCTGGAGCGCTCCGGTTTTAGTATATTCTGGTAAAGGTCTGGAAGATCCATGTCCATTAATTGATGACGATGGGCAGATGTATTTGGTGCATGCCTACGTAGGTAGTCGTATTGGCATTAAAAGCGTTGTCGCTATTGCTAAATTAAATGCTGAGGGTACGAAGGTAATCGGTGAAAGCATCATTGTTTACGATGGACATGAAGCAGATCCAACTATTGAAGGGCCTAAATTGTATAAACGAAATGGTTTCTATTATATTTTTGCCCCTGCCGGCGGTGTTCCAACTGGCTGGCAATTGGTGCTACGTTCAAAAAATATCTATGGGCCTTATGAGCGTAAGGTAGTGATGGACCAAGGCAATTCTCCAGTAAATGGGCCTCATCAGGGGGCCTGGGTGACAACTCAGACAGGGGAGAACTGGTTTCTGCATTTCCAGGATAAGGGATTATACGGGCGTGTGGTTCATTTAGAGCCTATGGTTTGGAAGAATGATTGGCCGGTTATTGGTGATGATAAAGACGGTGACGGGAAGGGCCAACCGGTGTTGACTTACAGAAAGCCATCGGTAGGGAAAGTTTACCCAATACAAACACCGCAGGAGGACGATGAGTTTAATAACGGAAGTTTAGGCTTGCAATGGCAGTGGTTGGCTAATTCAAGTGCTACCTGGTATTATATGGATAAGTTAAAAGGTGTACTGAGACTTTATTCGGTTTTGAATCCTAAAGAAAAGAACCTGTGGTCAACGCCAAATATACTGCTGCAAAAATTTCCGGCTGATGAGTTTACGGCTACTGTAAAACTAACCCTCAAACCCAATCCTAAATTAAATGATGAGAAAGCCGGTTTAACCATCATGGGGTTAAGCTATGCTGCCCTTAGTCTTAAAAAGACAGCGAATGGCATTTTATTGGTATATGCCGATTGTAAGGACGCTGGCAAGCAACAGGCAGAAAACGAACGGGAAATTGCTAAAATGCCTGATGGCTCAGCTTATTTGCGTGTGGTTGTTGCCAAAGGTGGCTTATGCGCTTTTAGCTATAGCACAGACGGCGATCATTTTAAACCGGCAGGATTGGAGTTCCAAGCAAAGGTAGGCCAGTGGAAAGGTGCTAAAGTTGGCATTTTTTGCACCCGGACCGAAGTAACCAATGATGCAGGCGCGGCAGATTTTGACTGGTTCAGAATAACTCCTAAGCGCTAAGTAATACAGCCCCAATTTTATACAGGCGATTCCATTCCGGGATCGCCTTTTTTGTTTCAAATTGACAACCGTAACTATGAAGAGGCATAGAATTGGCTTTTGCTGGCCATAAGTATGACTTCGGAGAAACTTAAACCAAATTAGGAGAAAAATGGACCTTTAAGCCCCTGGCTAATAATAGGTTTGTGAACTACCTGACCTGAGTAGTTTTTTAACCAACCAATTATGAACCCAAAAACAAACCGGCTTCGGCTTGACTATTCATGACCGTAAGGAGCAAACCTGTAACACTAAGTATGGCCATACTACGGCCAATGCAAAACCCAAATTAAACAGTTTATTATGATCAAATTTTACAAAAAGGCCCGCAAAGCTTTTTGCGGATTGAAGCCGCATTTTTTTCTTTTTGGCCCCATCTTTTTAATGTTTGTGTTATGCTCTGCAACGAGCTTAGGGCAACAGGGGGGTATTACGGTTAGTGGTACTGTAAAAGGAACAAACAATGAAACCCTGCCGGGCGTGAGCGTTAGCCTTAAAGGCACTACTACCGGCACTACTACCGATGTTAAAGGTGTTTTTACCCTAAAGGTACCCAATAGCCAAGGCTCGTTGGTGTTTAGTTACCTGGGTTATACGACATTAGAAATGCCCATCAGTGGCAGGAAGATGCTGTCAGTTACGCTTAAAGAAGAACAGAAAAACCTCAACGAGGTTGTGGTGATCGGCTATGGTACTGTAAAAAAACGCGATCTTACCGGTTCTGTAGCATCTTTTAAAGGTGATGACCTGACTCAAGTTCCTGCCGCCAATGTTATGGAATCATTGCAGGGTAAAGTACCCGGTGCAGACATTACCCGTAGCAGCGGGCAGGCTGGTGCAGGTGTTAGTATTACCTTAAGAGGTAACCGGTCAATTCTGGGGAGTAACAGCCCGCTGTACATTGTAGATGGTGTAATTTATTATGGTAATATCGCCGATATCGATCAAAACGAAATTGCCTCTGTTGATGTGCTGAAGGATGCGTCGTCAACCGCAATTTATGGTAGCAGGGGTGCCAACGGTGTAATTATAATTACAACCAAGCGCGGCGCTGCGGGTAAAACTGAGGTTGACGCTAACTCTTATAATGGCGTTTCACAAGCATCTATGTATCCAAAAGTAGCTACCGGTCCGGAGATGGTGGCACTTAGAAGAGAGGCCTACAGGGCCAGCGGTAAATGGACCAGCCCGGCTAATGATAATTTGGTATTTAGCCCTTATGAGCTGACGGCTATTGCCAACGGCCTTTATACCAACTGGCAGGATCTTGTACTTCATCGAGGTTCGCAGGAGGATCATCAGGTAGGTGTAAGCTCTGGTAGTGAGAAAACCAAAATGTATACCTCACTTGATTATTACCGTGAAAATGGCCTCTTCAAAAATGATAATCTTACCCGTTACAGCGGCAGGATTAACCTGGATCATACAGTATCAGATAAATTGAAGATCGGCATGCAGGCGCAGATTGTTTACAGCAGCCAGAATGTAAGGACTGATCCTTTGAATCAGGCTAATAAAATCAACCCTATTGGCGAAGCTTTTAACCCTGATGGTAGCATCGTGATGTATCCTACTCAGGCATCCGCCATTAACCCGTTGGCTGATGAGCAACCTGGTGTTTGGGCCGATAATGTAAAAGGGAACCGAACTTTTGCTGCAGCTTATGCAGAACTAACCCCAATTAAAGGACTAAGTATAAGGTCTAACCTTTCCGCTAATTTAACTAATTCAAGAACTGGCATTTATGCGGGCTCCTTTACTATAACCCGTAATGGAGGTGTGCCACGCGCTAATTACAATACCTCAAATGGCACTGATCTGCTATGGGAAAACATAGTAAACTACCATAAGCAAATTGGCCAGCACACGTTTGATCTGACTGGCATTGCCAGTTATCAGGATCGCAGCAATGAGTCAGGGTCAATGCAGGGTGACAACCAACTGCTGAGCTCTCAATTATTTTACAACTTGTCGGCAGCCACACAAGGTGTAGCTGTAGCTACAGGATATACAAAACAAGATATTGTATCAGGTGCGGGCCGTATCAACTATAGCTATCAGGGTAAATATTTGTTAACCTTGACAGGTAGGAGCGACGGATCTTCTAAATTGGCCGAAGGGCACAAATGGACTTTCTTCCCATCTGCGGCAGCAGCCTGGCGCCTGAGCGAAGAGGATTTTATCAAAAAAATAAAACCGATTAATGATCTGAAGTTAAGAGCTAGTTACGGTGTGGCCGGCAATGACCCTTATGATGCATATGCTACTCAAAGCTTGCTGACCAACGTGCCATTTTCTTATGGCGAAACTCCTGCCCAGGGATATACCTTTAACCCAACCATAGGCAATCGCGACCTGGCTTGGGAGCGTTCGACGACACTTGACATTGGTGTTGATTTTGCGCTACTCAACAGCCGGATTTCAGGAACGGTAGATGTATATAGTACTCATACAAATGATTTATTACTACCTCGTGGTTTACCTCCGTCAGATGGTATTCTGAAGACCAACCAGAACATCGGCCAGACAGCTAATAAAGGTATAGAGTTATCGATATCATCAGTAAATATCAAATCATCTAACTTTAGCTGGAACACAAGTGTAACTTTTACCAAAAACGTGGAAAAGATTACCAGCCTGGTTAACGCAGGTGTTAATGACATAGGTAATGGCTGGTTTGTTGGCTATCCTGTTCAGGTTTTCTATGATTATCAAAAGATAGGTATCTGGCAAACCAGCGAGGCTGCGGAAGCTGCTAAATATGGCCAAATACCGGGTACAATAAAAGTGAAAGATCAAAACGGTGATGGTAAAATTGATGCAACCAATGACAGAACCGTATTAGGTACTCCACGACCAAAATGGAGCGGAGGTTTAAGCAATACCGTTAAGTACAAAAATTTGGATTTCAGTATTTATATCTATGCCCGAATTGGCCAGATGATTAATGCCAACTCACTCAATTTTTCTGACAATCAGGGCCTTCAGGGTAATACCTGGGCTTCGAACTTAGATTACTGGACTCCGGAAAATCCAACCAATGCTTATCCAAGACCAAACTCTAACGGTGGCATGCAATACGTATCTACACTGGCCTATACCGACGGATCATATGCCAGAATACGCGATATATCATTGGGCTATACACTGCCGCAAAAGCTTACCGGAAATGTATTTAAACGCTTAAGAGTATATGTGAGTGGTAAGAACTTATTTACCTGGTCAAAACTGAAAAACTACGATCCTGAACGTGGTGGGTCTGAAAACTTCCCGATGACAAAATTGGCATTGGCTGGTATTAATGCAACTTTTTAAAACGAGGATATGAAAAAGAACTTCAAATATATCATAGGCATGGGGCTGGTAACAATAATGGCCACTTCATGTAAAAAAACCTTAACCGAATACAATCCGGGTGGTTCAACCGCTGAGGCGGTGTATACCACACCTGCAGGGTTTGAAACACTGGTTAATGCCGCCTATTCTTACCAGCGTTGGTGGTATGGCAAAGAAGAAGGATATAGTTTGTCTGAAATGGGTACTGATATCTGGACCAGCGCATCTGGTGATGTGTATCCGGATTTAAATAAGTATATCAATCTGCAGGGTAGCGATGGCGCTGTTAAGCAGATGTGGCAGCAACTATATGCAGCGGTAAACTTGTGTAATACCGGCATCAATAGGATTGGTAACGCAGGCTATCCGGCCGCAACCCGTACAACGCGTGAGGCTGAGCTGCGCTTTTTGCGGGCCTTCTATTATTGGCATATTGTGGAAACATGGGGCGGTGTGCATTTTACTACTACTGAGACAACCAGTATTATTACTACCGCCAATAAAACGCCGGTAGAGACCTTCTATAAGCAAATATTTGACGATCTGCAATTTGCTGTGGCAAATCTGCCAACTACCACCAGCGATTATGGCCGGGTTACCAAATATGCGGCTGAAGCTTTCTTGTCAAGGATGTACCTTACCAGGGGAATGAATCAACAAGCTTCAAATGCAGCAATGGATGTTATTAAAAAGGGTGGGTATGTATTACAACCAAACTATGCCGATTTATGGTTAATGAGCAACCTTCAGAATAAAGAGGTTATCTACGCAGTAAATTATTCGGCTAATTTGTCTTTAGACGATTTAAAAGACAACATTCTTTATCCTTTTGGTCATGCGCGCGGAGGTAACAATGGGCACCTGGAATTTATCATGAAATATGATGACCAGCCAGGCATGCTGAGAGATATCGCCAACGGCAGGCCTTTTAATCGTTATATGCCAACTTTGTTTTTGCTGAATCTGTACAACGAAGCTGATGACGCCAGGTATGATGGCTCATTTAAAAATGCCTGGTTTGCCAACAATACTGCAACTTTACCTGCCGGGATAAAACTTGGTGATACAGCGGTGATCACATCTAAATTGACTATCCCAACCGCAACTAAAGCAACAAAAAAATATCGTATTTATGATCGTGCAAGCTGCTATAAGGCTGACGGTACAACGCTTGATAATATCCATTGCGTGCAATTATCCAAGTTTATGGACCCAACTCGTCCGGATGTAAATCAGCAGATCAGTGCCCGTGACGTATTTGTGATCCGTCTTGCCGAAATGTATCTGAATGCCGCTGAGGCACAAATGAATTTAGGACACCTTGATTCGGCAGCTACGCTTGTAAACGTGGTAAGAACCAGAGCTGCTAAACCTGGCCATACCGTACAGATGCAGGTTACACCAGCCCAGATCAATCTTGATTTTATTTTAGATGAGCGGGCAAGAGAATTTGCAGGTGAGCAGATTCGCTGGTTTGATCTGAAAAGAACAAACAAACTGGTTGAACGCGTAAAAGCAGATAACCCAGATGCGGCTCCTAATATTCAATCTTACCATACGGTAAGGCCAATATCGCAGGATCAGATAGATGCAGTAACTAATCGCAATGAGTTTAAACAAAATCCTGGTTATCAATAAAAATGATTACGGTGGATATCATCGCTTATCGATAGCCGCCATGTAACTGATAGTTACGCAAATAAATGTTACTTTTTCCTAAAGGTTATACTCAATACAGCGGCGGGTAGCGAGTACCTGCCGCTTTTATAACTTACAGGAGAATTACCTAATCATTTAAAAGAGAAATGATAGTTGCGAAAGGAATAGCTTTTGCCAAACTGAGATAGAATGAAAAAAAAAGTAAGCTTATTAGCCATACCGCTGCTGGTGCTTGTCGGTTTTAAAAACGATGGTCCGGTAAAAGGCGGTATTGCAATTAATATAGATCAAGTACCGGCAAGGGGCTTCTACAGTACTCGTCCGGCCAGAACCTGGGAGGAGTCGCTGGTAAGCGGAAATGGGACAATGGGGGCCATGGTTGCCGGTCGTGTTTATCAGGATGCTGTTGTATTGAATCAAACGGAACTTTTTCTCCCGTTCCATCAGCCCCTGGTGCCCCCAAGCCAGGGCAAGCACATGGACGAGATTCGTAAGTTGATGCTGGCCGGTAGGTATCAGGAAGCCTCGCAGTTTGTGGTAGACCTTTCGCATACCGAAGGCTTTGGCGCCAAACACTCCAGCGATCCCTATATACCGGCATTTCGTTTGGATGTGGTTAGCGATTCAACAAATATCAAGCGGTATGCCCGTACTACCGATTTTGAAAGTGGAGAATTGACTGTTAAGTGGGAAGATAACAACGGGACATTCAGCAGGCAGTTATTTGTATCAAGGGCAGATAATCTTATTGTCATGCGTATCAACGCAGATAAACACGCTTCTATCAACACAACATTGAGCTTGTCACAAATATTAAATGCAGATCAAGCGCGGGTTAAGAAATTAAACATCAATCCTAATCTGGGTATAGATCATGTGGAGAGGAGAACCACTGCAAATCAGCTTTCATTCAGGGCTTGGTATGCCAAAACTTGGAAAAACAACTACCAGGGATATGAAGGTGTGTTGCGGGTTGTTAATACCGGAGGCACTGTAAAGGCAGAAGGGGACAAAATGCAGATCAGTAATGCCGACGAGGTGATGATTATTGGAAGAATCAAGCCTAATCTAGATATGGGAGTTACCCAGGTTAACGCAATTTCTGCTGCGTTAGGGGCATATGTAATGGATTATAATAAACTGCTTGCCCGTCATAGGGCCATTCATCAAAAGCTGTTTGATCGCGTATCGCTTAATCTGAACGCCTCCGCTTTGGACCGCCAGAAATCATCCGAGGAATTATTAAAACTTGGCGGAGAGAATCCCGCATTGATTGAAAAAATATTCGATGCAGCGCGATACAACATTCTGTCCTCAACCGGCATGAATCCACCCAAGTTGCAGGGTATTTGGGGAGCCACCATGACGCCTCCATGGGCCAGCGATTATACCACAAACGGAAACCTGCCGGTAGCTATTTCGCATTACTTGCAGTCGGGCACGCCCGAGCTAATGCTGCCGCTTTTCAATAAGCTGGAATCAATGATGGGAGATTTTCGCACAAATGCCCGCGTACTTTATAATTGCCGGGGAATTCATATCCCTTCCCATATTGCTACCCGCGGTTATGACAACGAGTTTGACGCAACCTGGCCAATGACCTTCTGGACTGCAGGTGCACCCTGGTATGCAACCTTCTACTATGACTATTACCTGTATACGCTAGACAGGAAGTTTTTAAAAGAGCGGGCACTTCCTTTTATGGAAGAGGCGGAGATCTTTTACGAAGACTTTTTAAAGGAAGGTCCCGATGGCAAGTATATCTTCAATCCATCTTACTCTCCCGAAAATAATCCGGCCAATAGCCAAAGCCAGGCCTGCATCAATGCCACTATGGATATTATGGCGGCAAAAGCGCTTTTTCGGGATATCATCAGCGCCAGCAGGATATTGGGCGTAAACAAACAGCAAGTTCCTAAATGGCAGGCGATGTTAAATAAGATGCCGGATTACGCACTCAATGAAAACAAAGAATTGAGGGAATGGTTATGGGATGATCTTCAAGATAACCATAATCATCGTCATGCATCTCATCTTTTTGGCTTGTATGATTTTCATGATCCTGAGATTATGAACAATCCGCAGTTGGTTGAAGGTGCCAAACGTGTAATCGAACGGCGGATGGAGATTCGTCGCAAAGATAACGGCGGCGTTATGGCGTTCGGGATGACGCATTTAGGCTTTTCGGCAACGGCACTTGGAGAAAAAGATGCTGCATACGATGTTTTAAAATGGCTAGGAAGCAGTTATTGGAACAACAATATGGTATCTACCCATAACCCGCATGAAATATTTAATGTTGATATTAGCGGTGGCTACCCTTCCTTGGTTATGAAAATGCTCGCTTATGCAGAGCTGGGCAAAGTTTCACTGTTGCCTTGTCTACCTAAAGCCTGGACCAAAGGTTCAATTAACGGTATGGCCTTACGTGGTGGAATCAAGGTAAACAAATTATCGTGGAATGGAAATGCTGGTCAGGTGGTAATGACATCTCAAATCACCCAGATAGTTAATTTGACCGTCAGAGGAAAGAGTAAAGGCAAAATCAAATTGATTGCCGGTAAGTCCACAGTATTGGCTATTTGAGCTTTTGGTAAACAGACCCGGATGAAATAACAACGCAGGATGAATAATGGCAGATCTGAAAAGAGGAGAGCTTGCTGGCTATACTCTTTGTGTGGTTTTGCCTGTTGTTTAAATATTTTCTTCATCAAATTGAAAAGATTATTTCAAACCAGCCGTATCGAACAACACTACTTATTTAATAGATACGTATTGACTAATTAACTTAAATTCAATTGTTAAGCATTTACTTGATGGCAGACAAAAGCTTTGCCGCGAGTTGCCGCAGATTGGGCATTTCTTCCGCTGGCGTACCTACCGGGGTTATGTGGCTGCTCATAAAAGATTATTGTCATTTATGAACAAAGACGCCAAAGGTACGAGGACCAGATGAAGCTTATCCGGAATTGTATAACCTCGTTCCCAAACAACTCATCGCAGCTTTACCTGGGCGTTTCGCGGGAAACGCTGAGCCGGCTGGGTTAGCTACGGCGTGTAATAAGGTGAGATCATCAGGTAAACGATCACGCCGGTCAGGCTCACGTAAAGCCAGATGGGCATCGTCCAGCGGGCAAGTTGCCGGTGCAGGCTAATCTGGTTTTTTAGCGCCAGTGCTATGGTATACATCGCCAGAGGCACGATGACAATGGCCAGCAGGATGTGAGTAGTCAGGATAATATAATAGGCATAACGCAGCGCGCCGCTACCGCCATACCTAACCGAGGGTGTAGTGAAATGATAAGCAAGGTAGCTGACGAGGAACAGGCTGGTCGCTGTAAAGGCGAGGCCGATGAAACGCTGATGCCAGTTGCGGCTGTTTTGTTTGATGGCAATCAGCGCTGCCAGTAAGGCCACAAAGGTTAGGGCATTTAAAATGGCATTGACCTGTGGCAGCATGGTAACCTTAATATATTGAGGCATGGCTGCTTTTGGTAAGAAAATGGAGAGGGCGATCAATCCGTTGATTGCCAAGGCCAGCGCCCAAATCCATTGTTGGTAAGTTTTCATCGCCGCTTATTGATTTTCGCCAGGTATGTTTCGGGCGATCTCGATCAGCTGACCGCTGTTGATTTCATAAAAGAAACCATATAACTTGATGTTTTTAGGTACCAGCGGACTGTTGCGGAGCAGTTCCACATCGTGTTTTACCGATTTTTCGAAATCCAGAATAGC
>Ga0153918_1000630_pt1 | contig 15960 bp, 30 predicted proteins | sample TSFL002MetaG_FD_104687 | JGI IMG/M metagenome (GOLD analysis project Ga0153918, IMG submission 104687) | Attine ant fungus gardens microbial communities from Florida, USA - TSFL002 MetaG | ecosystem: Host-associated > Fungi > Mycelium > Unclassified | place: USA: Florida, Paynes Creek Historic... | reverse complement strand
TAACAGCAATGTACGGGCCGCTGCGTTGGCGTTAACAAAGGTGAGGTTGTACACCTTTCCTTCTTCAATAGCATCCATAAAGCTGCCGTTATCGCCTGAGAACTCTAACAGGTCATCACCGTAACCGGTGTATCCTGCATAGCCACCGCCACCAAAGTTTGACAACCGGTTTGCTTGTTGCTCAATCTGATCTGCGTTTAAGTATTGTTGATTTAAGCGACCGAAAGCATGCTCAGAGCCAATGCCTGCACCCAAAAACGCTAAAGTGCGAGCGGTTAAAAGACCTTTTTTCATATCTGTGAATAATGAATTACTTGATATTGGTTAATTGACCAGGGAAGGAGGGCTTAAGCGCCGAACTTCAGCCTGCGGGTTGTTACTCCGTTAACGGTTACTTCTTCGGTGAACTTAATCAGCACCAGGCCGATTATGAGGGCCGTTAGTAACCCGGTTACCAAGGCTTTTTTGTCGATCAATGATCCCATAAATTTTTTGCTGTGTTGCGTTGTTAATAGCTCAAACTTATGACAGGTAAAATGCTGGTTTACAGTATATGCAGGTGCTTTAGTTAACTTGCTTATTTATGCTAAAAAATGCTGTTTTATACCTGAAAACAGCATAAAAAAAGCCCGGCAACATCGCGTTACCGGGCTTCAAATTCAACTAAAACTAAACTCAAAAATGAGTGCTTTTAATAGTGGGGGTCAGGGGCTTTGTTTGCCGTGTTTTCAGTTGGTTCGGGGGCCGTTGCGGCCTCGGGTGCTAGTTCAAAACTCTCCTCAAAGAACTCTTTTGGAAATGCTTCTTTTCTTCCATCAGGAGTTGTGCCGATATAGCTGCCGGGTTTCACTATGGCGTAATAATCGCCGCTAACACGAAAGGCACCGAGTTGTGCTACGCCGTCAACTACAGATTGTGATACGGTTTGTTTAGTATTCCAATGCTCATTAGGGATATTATCAGGATTAGTGATCACGCCCTCCACTTCTTTACCTGGAAACCATTGTTCGGCCTCCAGTGTCTGTAGTTTGGTTTGGTATTTTTGCATATCAATAAAAAATTAATGGTTACGAGGTTATTTTAGGAGCCAGTTGCAGACATATAAATGCCTGAAGCATGCCTTCATCTTCCAGCAGTTTTTCTTTTACGACCTGGCGCATTTGATAACATCCATTGTAAACTACGCGCCCTTTAACGACGTAATAAATACGATAGAGCACACAGCCAGGGTCAGGAAATACGGTTCCTTTTGGCCCGATATAGTAAGCCACCTTTGTTATTTGCAGCTCGCCAACCTGGTAGGCTTTCTGCAACATGGTCATGATTTCGGGTGACGGTAGGGTAGGTATATTGCTCATGGCTCGCCTAACTTTTCAAATATTAATTTAACCTGCTGCGGGGTGTAGGCCCCGCCAATGTATTCGCCCAGGTCGGGCACTTTAGTTTTTACCCAATTCCTAAAAGTATATTCAGACACACGGTACAGAATAGCCAGTTGCGATTTGCTATACGCAACGGCTTTGGTTTCGGTCTGTACGGTGGTTTGGGACATCTTAAATAAACGTTTCTACGGTTTCGCTGTAATACCTGTCTTTATGCTTGCTAACGCGCTGGAAGGCTTCTAAAATGGCCTCTTTGTTGGGTAGCTTGCTCAGGGCCTGTACATCTTCCAGGGCTTCCGGTGTTTTTTTGATGATGATGTAAGCACACATAAAGCGAAAGAATGGGGGGATGAATGACAGTCCGTGAAATGTAAACACCAGGTCGCAACCCATCATGCGATGATCTGCCAGGAACATGCGGATAGATGCCTGAGGATTTGACCGGATATAGCTGGTACAATCCTCATAGATGATCATGCCGTCGCGGAAGTGCTTACGGATAATTTCGAGCGTGTTTTCTGTCGGTACGCCGTATATCTTCGCTATGCCGCTGCGCAGCCGGGGTATGGCCTCGGGTTGTATTTCCTGATAAGCATTATAGGCAGGCGAGCCGTTAACATCGCAGATCAGTACTTTTCTATCTTTTGGATAAGCAGCGGCCAGTTTAGCCAGCTCGGTACTTTTACCGGTACCTTTGCCACCTACCATGATGATAGCTACGTGTAAACGATTTTCACTCATACCGGCAACACTGGTTTTGCTTCGGGTGCAAGGTTTAACTTATGGCTCAGTTTATTGGTATCCTGGTGCTCCAGTTCGTCGCTGTGTTTACGTGCTTTCAGTCGAAGCCAGGCGCTAACGATAAGCGCACCAGCAGCAATGCCAACTGCAAAAGCTATAACCTGGTGTTTGTTAATGTTCATCATCAATCTAAAAAGGTCATTTTAGCACGTTTAGTTAGTGTAGCGCCTATGGTTGCCATCAGGGCTTCAAGCGGCGTTACTTTAACCTGCATGGTGCGTGCATAAATGGCACCTGATTTTTCCAACGCCTTTATTTCAGCATCTGTAAACGGCAGCTTTGCCGATATTTTCAAATGCTTATCCCACTTTTTCTTTACAGAGTAGAACGGGCTGTCCTCATCATAAATCGCATCTGCTGATTTATCCAGCTTTGGCAATAGCTCCAATTCTTCCGGCGTGAGGTGCATACCGAATTGCTTATGCAGCCACGAAAACAGGCCACTTTGCGCAAAATCCAGCATCATGACACCCCAGGCGGCCATATCTTCAGGCGATAGGGTAGCGGTGTGATCTGCCAACGGTTCGGGCTGTGGCTCGGGTTCCGGTTCAGGGTCTACAATTACGTTAAACTGTGGTTGCGGTGGTGGTTGCGGGGGCGCTGCGGCAGGCTCGCTGCCATCCAGTATGATATCATTATCGGGCAACTCATCCAATATCGGTTTACTCACCGATACGGCAGGCTTACTCAGGAAGCCGGTTAAATCAAAAGCCTGCGGGGCTGAAACATTACTGGCCGCTGTTTTCGCTAGTTTCGGCATATTCGGTTGCGTATTTATCAATGATTGGGAAAAGCGGTTCCATCATTTTTGACAGACTACCTGACATTGCCATGCGGGTAATGCTACTAATGGCCGAAGTCATGTTTTTACCTTTAACGGCTGGCAGGAATGCGCTGATAACACTAACCAGCGTGGCAATTTCTTCCTTCATTACCTGGTTCTGTTCAATCATCAGCATCAGGTCATCCGTCTTTACTGCGGTGTAGCCTTCGGGCAGCTCAGGCAGTATTACTTCTTTTTCTTCTGAATCCATTTATTATTATGATTTAGCTTGAAAACAATTCGGTTAGCGCCTTTACAGTCGGCACAGCCTGGGCATTTCTTACCACCTGGAAATATACCGAAGCCACTGCACAATGCTTTTTTAGGCGCGGGCATCTTTTGGGATTTTGATTGATGAAAAAATATCGTGTTGGGCGTGATGTGCTGCTAACAGGGCAAAGCGTACAATATCACCGCCGCCGTTAGCCTCAATAATGGCTTTTAGCCTGGCATACTCTGTAGGGGTACACCTGCCGCCCAGTTGCTTATTAAGCGGTTCATCATACTTGCGAACAAACCCTGTTTTCGGTTGCTTTTCAACAACAGGCCCCGCCGGGGATTGCTCTACCGGCGGGGTAACTGGTGTCCGGATTTCTGTAGATGACGGCTCGTTAGGTGTGCTTTCTACTTCCATATCCGGTTGGTATTTGCCCTGCGCGGGTTGTTTACGTGCGAAAAAGCGCATTTGAGGGCTATACATCCGCAAGGTGCGGCAGCTGCAAATGATGGTTCAATGCTTAGGGGCATATCAATAGTTTAAATTAATTAGCGGGTAAAGTGGCTGTTATCAGCTTGTTACCAAAGTTCGCTAAGGTGCGAGGCTGATACAATGAATTTGGCAGACAGTAGTGTCTGACATAAAGGGGGTGGGGTATTTCGATTCCGTTTTATCTATTCCGCTATTCCGTTGCTTGATTATCAATTAGTTATGAAAAATAACCTCTTCCGTAGCTCTTCCGTAGCTCTGTTTTCTATTAATTCACCTCTTCCGTAGCGGAAGAGGACGGAAGAGGGACGGAATAAGTACGGAATATGTGTGTTTTCAGCTATTTAACTCATTTTCTTTTATTTATTATTTTCACGGAAGAGCGGAAGAGATAAAAGGTAAAACAAAGTGACCTATGTTTTTTTTAATAAGTGAAGCGGTGATATAGGATAAAAAAAGAGATGCAATGCCTAGATATTAAAATTAATGCCTGGTTTGGCGATGATTGCAGGGAGGTGCACATCTTCCAGGCACCGGGTGGGGGAGATGATTATAATGTGAACATGGGTAACCGGTACCAGGGGCGCATCCTGTTTGTGCATGGGGAGTGGTTGCCAAACATTAACCCTAAAAGCGTGTTTTGCAATACAGCGGATATTTTAGAGCTGTGCGGGCTGATCAGGGCGAATGATAACCGCATACCAGCCGACGCGCCGCTGTTAACGGATAGAAACCGCTGGTAGGCATAATAGGGGAGATTGCTTATATTTACAGCGGATTGGTTAATGGTGTGGTTACCATTAACTGCAAAGCGCGGGATGTGGTGTCCCGCGCTTTTTGTTTTTACTGTTTCGGTATAAAACAGCCTGAATTTGGAAAGAACCAAGAAAAGATGTAATAAATTAAAACTAGTCCAGCGGCTATGCCTGCAAACCATGTCGCAGCTAAAAGTTTCCTTTGATATTCCTCTGCCCTTTTTTTCTCCTGTTTAAATTCAAATATTGTAGCATCCTCCAACTCTTTCTGTCTAACGTAGCCCCCGGACTGAATAAAGACCTTTCCATCAAATGTTATTTTATAGCATAAGTCGTTAATTTTGTCGACGTATCCATCCTGTACCAGTTTATCAACTGCCGCTGATATTTCGTTAATGTTCAAAGCAATAGTTTTTGCTAATTTTCCTATCGAGATGGCTGATGGATTTATGTCTATAGATTTTAATATCTCATCTAATGCGTCCAGGTATCCTAATTTTTTTTGCATATCACAAAATTACATAATCCGTTTATTTTTAGCCCTGAAACTCTCCGCTATGCTTTGGCCTGGTAACACATCGTTGGTAAACTCCTTCAAAGATTCCTGTCTCCTTTTGGCGCTGCGCATTCTGATCAGTAGCACTACAATCAGCACTAATAAGCCCGTAAACAGGTTTTCGATATTGATCACGTGATCTATGAGGAAGATGATCTTCTTATCGGCCGGCAGCATCACCCAGGCGGTTATTGCTGCGGTGATGGCGATGGTTTTAATTAGTTTGAGGTTTGGTTTCATTACATTAAAGAGTTTACAGATTGTTCAACTAACCATTCCATAGGCGGCGGCGTAACCGCGTTACCACATTGCCTTACCTGGCTTTTGCTATCGCCCAGGATGATGTAATTATCATCGAAGGCCATTCCCTTTTTAACTTCGTGCGCTTTCAGTGTTCGGTAATAGCAATCTTCGTACTCCGGTTCTTTGTAAGCAACAAGTGCATGACGGTCATTCGCTGCAAAAGTACCGGCGGCTTTTGTTAAATGGCTGTTTACATCACTACCACCATTTTGATAAGTAATGAATGCCTGAAATGCCTCGCTTGTTAAAATTCCGTGGCTCAGCTTCGTGGTAAAACAACTCATCGCTTCTGAAGCGCTGCGCGCATTGCTGTTTCCTTTATTTTCAACAATCACCGGCATCATCACCAACCCCTGATTGTTCCCACCTGCTGTTAACGTGCTTAATGCCCTGTTATCAGCCTCGAAAAGTTTGCCAGAACTATTAAGCTCAACAATCATCGGTTTTCGATAACTAAGTATTCCAGTGTGATCTGATGTTGTTTGCGTGTTCATGGCACCTAAAGAGGTTTTAACATAAGACGGGCTGTCAGAGCTAGAATGTTCGCCGTGTATAACGACCGGTGGCGGCGCAACTACTCCTACATTGGCGTAGCATGACGATGTAAACAGCGCGTCATCCATTGCACTACGCACCCGGCTGTCTGCGGCATCTTGTTGCTGATTATTGATTATGAAGGGGCGCAATATACCTTGCATGTCAGAGGTAGTTTGCGTATAGAGCGGGCCATTTAAATTCCTTACATCACCTCTCGCATCGGTATAAGCAGATAACATTAAAAAAGGATCATTTTTAAACATATTGATACCTTTTCGTATGCGCCGTTCGGTATTGCCTTTAAGTGGGATTTTGCGATCGCCGATGCGGGTGCCGGGTATAGACCAGTCAATACAATTTAGAGCGGCGTAATAGTAGGGTTCTACCCTTGTAGTGCATTCCGGACAGCAATAAACATAACCTTGCCGTTCGCCGTATTTCCAGCTTTTTTGATTGCGTTTCCAGCTCTGTATGCCTCTTACATCTTTACAGCATTTTTGGCACCTGGAAAGCGGCATATAGTCAAGATTTGGTGCTTTGTTGCCTTTTCTCCAAAAAACAACATACATGCGGTCACGGGACTGGGGGGTAGGCCAAAAGTGCATGCTGTTCAGGAAACAACAGCGGTGTTCATACCCTAAATTGTGCATTGCATTTATCCAGGCATCATACAGCACCCACTTGCGGGCATCAACTACGTTTTCCGTAATAATGATATTGTATTTATGAAATTCAGCAAATCTGACAACGTCCCACATAGTGGCTCTGCTGCGCTCAGCTGCTGGGTCGATAATACCTTTTTCAAATAGCTCCATTTGCTTTTTAAGCTGCTTTTTGCCATTTGCCACACTGTGGTTAGTGCATTCAGGCGAAGTGATCAGGATATCAGTTGAAGGGTACCGACGCGGGTCACAAGCCGATATATCGGTGCAATCATGCAACGTATCGGGGAAGTTTGTCGAGTGGGTTTCAATAGCCAGTTTCCAGTGGTTCAAGGCTAATTTAACCTCGATACCGCCTCCGATTTTGTTTGCGTAGCGTCTAACTCCCTGGCTGCTGCCACCAGCCCCGCAAAACTGATCTGTTACGGTGATGTAAGAATTTTTCATTGTTTGTGGTGTTATGGATTGTTAAAAAATGGTTTCATCATCTTTGCCGGTGCCGTAGCCAGCTTTTCTAAAGCACATTTCTATCAGGTCATCATTGCGCTTTTCGTCCCGATCTTTGTGGTACTCAGCAAAATCATCGTGGTATTTGGTATAGTTCTTTACCCAGGTGCTAAACTTTGCTTGCTTGAACCGGCTGTCATTTTTAAAGTCTTCATACCGGTTACAGAAGTTGTTAAACATATCCTTCTTATTGTACCAGGTATCAAACTCAATCTTCATATCGGTCATGAAGTCGATAAAATCGCTATGCGTGGTTTCGATTAGCTTTCGGGCATTCAGGTTGATATGTCCGGGCTCTTCCAGGCGGCAATTATTCTTAAAATAACCGTGTATGCAATCTGCCATAAACCAATCAAATGCCGCCCAGTGATCTGCATCCCAATCACGGAAAAAGCGGTGCTTAAATTCCATCATCGGGGTATAACTGCGGCTGAAATAATCGCTAAACTCAAATTGCAGAAACCGAGCTTTTGAGCTATCGCCCTCTATCTTGATGGTTTTGTTTGTAGTTAGCAGAATTTTAACCCAAACCTTAAAGGGCTGCATGTTTTTGTACTCTACCATTAACCCCTCGGTAACATCATTGTACACGCAGTCAACATCAAAATACCGCTTCACATCGTTAAGACAGATCAGCTTTGTTTCATGTCCGACCATTTGGTATTTGTGAGTTTTGGTAGGGTCAAAATCTTTACCGTTAATGTCTACATAGGTTTTACTAGCGGCGCTTTCTGGCTTGCTGGAAAGCATATAACCTAGAGCCTTGCAGAATAGTGATTTACCGGTACGGCCATTGGCCTCGTTATCCTGTGATATTTTGCTATCAGTTAATACCAGGGCCTGCAATTCGCAATCATAGTAGCTGTGCAGGTAGTAACCGGTTATATTTTTTAGCGCGTTAAAGCGTGGTTCGTCCAATACTTTATTGATGCTGCAAATACAGTGCGCGAATTTTTCAAAGGGAGAAACCAGGTCGGGCTTTGCCAGCCAGTTGCGTTGCAAAATTTCGCTTTCCCATATATAATGTTCAAGCTGCGAATAATCATTAAAGGTGATGCCCTCCTTATTGATACGCACAAAGCCGTTTTTGTAATAAAGGTATTTGGTATCCTGGCTATCTTTATTGAACTCAATGGGTTCAGTAGGTTTGAGCCTGTAGAGTTTATCTTCTTTAAAGTAACTGCCGGGAGATTTGAGAAATTTCTCTTTTAGTTTGTTGATGTGCAGCGTATAGTCGGCATCCAGCCAAACTTCTTTTTCGTCTAAAAAATCAAAAAAAGCATCAACTACGGCGGTGATAGTGATGCGGCGTACAACGCGGCTATTAATGACCTGTACAAAGATGTGCTGATCATCAATATCCAGCCTGCGGAAGCCTAAAAAGTAAAAGACCTTAAGTAGCTTAAGGTAATTGATAATAATGTCTTTAACATAGTTTTTGCCCGTTTCCTGGTGTTGTGCGTATTTGGTTATCCAAAACACCACATCATGGGCGCTTTGTTCCTGATCTTCCTGCTCGTCGATTGCCGGGTCTAATAGTTCGATATCTGCTGAGTTACTCATTAGTTGTTGTTAAATCATCCATAGCCTTTAGGTATTGGTTAACCGCCTCTACCGTTTTTTCAAAATTCCCGCTGATCTTTAGTGACTCTATCACCTCGTAATTAGTTAGTCGCTCTTTCAGGCTGCCAGCATATTCTTTTAAAAACTTGTTCTCTGCCTCCAGTATGGCATTGCGATCTGTAATGAACTTTAGCTGGATCATGTAAGCCCAGGCATACTTCATGGTAGCCAGGATGCCCGAATAAAACTCAATTGCTTTTTGATTTTTAGTCGGGTTCTCCTGTGCATTCAGTAGTGTTGCTGACAGGTCAGATATTTTTTTTAAAAGGAGGTCAGGTGCATCGGCAGCATAGCTGTAGAGGTCACGCGGCGGTTTCTTGCTCATTTTTATTGATTAAATCGTCTATAGAGCAATTAAAAAAGGCACCCAGGGCCTTTAAATGTTCATAGCTGATATCTAGCTTATCATTAACCTTAGCGCTCATCCAGCGTGTTAGTGTGCGGTCGCTAATGTTTAATGCGAAGCAAAGCAGGTACCGATTACGGTTAAACTCACCGTCAGAAAGCAAAAGCCGTCTACGGATGCTGTACTTTGGTGTGTCAGTCATATAGTTTGTGTGTTTGTTAAAAAGGGGTAGGAGTTACTCTATAGGCGGAAGGTTGAGCGTGTCGGTTTCGCCTTTTAGGTATCGTATTATGGCGGTATTGTATCTAGGCCAGTTTACAATTAATACCTCTAAAGCTGAATAGCCATGTGTTGCTTGATGCCTGGGCGAAACATTTTCTTGTAAATATCCGGTTAGTGTTCCAAAGCCTTTCACTGCACAGTTCCTTATTAAATGATTAGCGCGGACTGAAAAACAATGACCGGTCATTTGTCCATAGATACAGTCCTTTTCCGATAACGGCTCTAAATCCATCATAGAAAGCTTCTGTATTTCTTCAGATGTAGCCATTTCGCGTAGCCTAATAATTTCGGGGATGGCGGCTTCAAGCACGGTTTGAAATTCTTTGGTCATTAGTACACGCTTAAAAAGGTAGGTCAATGACTTTCGGTTCTGTGGGTGTTGCCAGTATAGCTTGTGTGGCTTCATAAATAGCATTGATCATGCTAACCGGTACGGTAAACATTTCGATGCTTCCAATATTGTCATCTTGCTTATAAACCTTGATGCTGTAGATGGCAGGTTCGGTTTTTACCAGGTCCTTATCTTTGTCGTGCCAATCAGGGCCTACGTAATACCCCTCTTCGTTATTAATATCTTTTTGGTCGGCTTCGTGATGAATGATAGCGAAGTGCTTTTCGCTTGATGTGGTGATTAGTGTTTTCATTTCGGTTTAGTTTTTTAGTATCATAATGATAAAGGCTATGATTTCGATAGCAGTGGCCAGAGTAAAGGCCCGCTTAATCTCTCTCGAAGTCATTGGGCACCGCTATAAAGAGTACACGTTTGAACAATTTGCAGCAAAGCACAATGCCGGATATTATTACCCAAAAGCAAAAAGCCAATAGGTGAGGGTTAATGCGCCCAATAAAACGTTGCTGCAGGCATGTGCAAATAATGCCCAGGCAACCGTAAAGCGCCATGATGCATAGCAGTATCATTACGCGTGAAACGATGTAGGAAAAGGTTGTCATAATTTGTCTGTGTGGGTGAATAAAGTGGGTTCGGGGGTAAGGTTAGCGGCTCGGTCGGTCAGTTTTAGGGCCGTAGGGATGATGTATCGCACCTGTGTCATGGGCGAGGCCAGCATGATAAAGCTCAGCTGTTGCACATTCCAGTCAAGTTTACTGGCGCTGTACATCTTCCTGATCAGGTCGGCACATTGCTCAGCACTGTAGCCGGTATCAATACGGGCCATGTTTTCGGTGAGCTTATCCAATGTAAAATGCTGAATGCTCAAGATGGTGTCGGTACTGATCACCTCTTTATGATAAGTGATGTCATATAGCGCGCCAACCTGGTATTTACGGTCATTACGCAGCCTGATGGTGCTTTTAACCGGGCACAACAGTTTGTTATTCCGGTTGAAAGAAAAGGAGATGATGGGGTTAGGCATGGGTTACCTCCAATCTCGTTTCGACCTTCTTACCCAAAACAGATTTTGCCCCCTGTCGGTAAGCTATGACTCTGTCTATTAATAAAGGGAGAGAGAAGCATTCATGCTCGTCTTTAGCATTGCTGTGCCAAATGTACTTCCAATAAATAGATTCGGTTATTGAAACCAAGTCATACTCATCATAGCCGCCAAATAAACTTTGCTTCCAGCTTGAATGTTGTACAAAGTCCCACTCTTTAATGCAAAGTTTATAGTTCTCAACAACTTCCTTTATTACAAATTCAACGCAATTTGTTAAGCTTATTTTGGGGTTTTTATGGTCAGAAAGTTCATGAATCAATACTATTTTTTCTTCCTCAAATATTTGTACGTCATAGTCGCAAATATTTGACTTCTGTTTGCTGATCCGGTCCAAAACTGTTGCTCTGCAAATCGGTCCTATGCCCCTCATGACAGAGATGTCATTAGTTAATTCGCGTTTACAAATGATACATGTGGTCATTGGTCACCTCGCTTTCTTTTTAGTTTAGGATTAACCGGTTTGGTGTAGATATCCGGGTCGCTAACAAAGCCATACCGGCAGTAGTAATACTTCTTGCCTTTTACCTGGATTATGCCATGTGCCGGAATGCCGGTAGCTTTGTCTTTCTTGACCAGTGCAATAAAAGCGGGGCCGACCTCTAAAAGATTTCCGAAAACACAATAATGGCCGCTGGCAATAGCTTCGCCTTTCAGAAAGTGGGGGATTTTGCAGTATTTAGGCATGGGGTACCTCGCTTTCCTGGAAGGTTACGCGATTGAAATACAGAGAGCCGAAAAGGCAAGCCGGTAGGTTGCCGATAGATGAATAAATACAGGCATAATATTTAGCTGTTGTACTTACATTACAAATGGGCTCTTCTCTGTGATCAGGATTATCAAGCTTTACTATCAAACCGATTGTGCCGGACAAAATTGGCATCGACCGGAATTTAAACAGGCCCCCGTCTGTGCCGGTAAAAGGTACGCCTGCTAAGAATTGTTCTTGTTTGGTCATGATTGTTTTAGGTTAGGTTCGTTTAGCGGGATATCATCGTAAAACTCTCCGTACTCATCAAAAAGTGCTTTGAGGTCAGAGCGTATTAAAGCCGCGTCAGTGTCTTTAGTCACTTGCTCCAGGCGAAGCTGCAAGCGCGTGATAGCAACTTGCAGCTCCTGGCGGCGGGCCAATGTTCCGCGTTCAGTCATAGTTTTAATTAATTAGGGTGTTAAAAGGGTTTGGCATTGCGTCCAGGCCTTCTTCAATCAAACCATCAAGTTTGACGATGCGTAGGGCTAAATGCCTTTGCCGTTGTGCGCGGGTAGATTGATCTTCCGCGCTTTCTTTGATGCCGAGATCTTGTTTTTTTAATTCATCGATAATCAGGCTGTCAAATGTTTTGATCTTCCGGCTTTGTTCCTCCAGCAGGTCAATCAGGTAATTTTCGGTTGTGGTGTTTTGGATTGGTTGGTTCATGTGGTGTGGTTATTTATGTGGTGGTTTAACGCTTGTTAAGTCCGAAGCTTCCCGGGTCATCATCGGGTACCGCCATCATTCGGCTAATGGGGGTAACGGTGGTGGTGAAGTTTTGCAATTCACCGGGGCCGATGCCGAAAAACTGTTCCATTTTGGCAACTACAGTGTGGGGGATATCCTGCGGATCATCCAGTTTAATTTTACGGTAGATAGATAGGGAAGGGGGGCTAATGCCTACTTGTACCGGCAACACTTTAAGCGCCTTGCTATGCTGGTCAAATGGTAGTTTTCGCAGCAATTCTTCTATTCGGTACTTTCTGTTTGCTAACTCGCTCATTTATGATTTATTGATGACAGTGATTGATTAAACTATAGGCGGGAAAAGGTGTCAGACGGTAAATTCAACCTCAACATGATGCAACCTCTACTATCTTTCGGCCGCGCCTGGCCATTCTCCCATTTATTCAATATTTTAAAGCCGGTTTCTAAAATTTTAGATACTTTTAATAAAATATTATAATGCAATACTAAAAATTAGCATTGATATTACAAAATATTAGCATTGAAATAATGCTAAAAAATAGCACTTTATTTATAACTATCTGATTTTTAGATTGAAAAAATGGGCTTTAAGGCTTTGGTTGATGCTGAATTACAGCGTCAAGGGAAAACTTTTAAATGGCTGGTTCAGCAATTGGATGTGTCTACGGACGGTCTGAAGGCAGGGCTGGACAATGAAACGATTAAACTTAGGGATTTAAAAAAACTAATTTCAGTTTTGAATATGCCAATAAACACCTTCTTTGAAGGCGCGAGCTTTCAATCAATTAGAGGTGATGGCAACACGCAAGCAAACCACTCTAACATTGCAGCTGAGCCGGAGATAAAGTACCGGGTAGTAAGTCTGGAAGAAAAGGTCAAGCTATTGGAAAGCCAGCTGGAAGATAAAGAGAGAATTATTAGTCTGCTGAGCGAGAAACGCGTGAAATAGTACCGTATAAATACCTTATTCACATGAAGAAAATCTTACTTATTGCCGCGCTGGCTTGCACAATAGGCGCTAAAGCACAGCAAAAAGATATCTTTTATGATGTACCGCTCAAATCACAATACCAGGGCGAAACATCAAAAGCAGTTTCCATAAAAAACGGGCTGACTACTATTTACACTAAATTTTCAGGGCACCAGGTTGAAGTAACAGCCATCAAAGGCAGCTCCGGCGCGATGCTATTAGCATTAGATCCGCCCGAACCTCAATTACTGGAGGTTGCTTTTTGCGATTTAAATAGCGATGGCGTAAAGGATGTGGTAGTAGCCTACATGGCTGGCCCGGCTGATCTGAAATTCAACGTTTACGATGGCAAATCATTCAAGCAAATTGGCCAGGGCCACGGTGCAGAACACCTTCGGTTTTTTAAGAACCAACTAGCTGTTGTTTTTGAGCATGAAAGCGGTGAGCAAGATGATGTGTACACAGTAAAGGGTGGCCAACTGGTGGTTGTAGGTGAGAATTAAGAATAATTAAATATTTGCGTCACTTGATAGCGTCATTAATTATATCGAGCGTCAGCAACCTTTGTTTGCTGATAATCAAGGCACTTTCGTGCAAAAGTATAGGGGGGATAGCACAATCCCTTCTTCCGCACAAAATTTACAAACCCTCTTTAACTTGTTTAAAGAGGGTTTTGTTTTTTAGAAAAACTGCTTCGAATGCTGGCCTTGTTATTAATTAACATTAATTTCGTATCAGAGGAGTTTTAATCAGCTTAATATCTAAATTGCCCGTCAGACCCATTTGTATGAAAAGATATATCCTATTATTTTGTTTGTTCCTGGTTTCATCAGCCTATGCTCAAAACACTATCAATAATTATAAATATGTAATTGTGCCTGAGCGGTTCAGTTTTCTCAAGGAGAATGACCAATACGCTTTGAACAGTATTACCAAACAACTTTTAGAGAGCAAAGGGTTCACCGTTTTTTTTGATGATACCGAATTACCTAATGACATAGCTAATAACAAATGCACAGCGTTAAGCGCAGATCTGGCGGATAAAGGCGGGATGTTTACCACAAACCTTATACTTACATTAAAAGACTGCCGTGGCAATGTGGTGTTTAAAAGTAAGGTTGGCTCAAGCCGCGAGAAAGATTATAGCACCGGTTATAATATGGCCCTGAGGGATGCCTTCTCATCATTAGATAAGGTGTCGTATGCCTATAATGGTGCGAACGGAAATGCGGGTCAGCCAGCTGCAGCTACAACCGTTGCTGCAACACCATCTGTAACAGTAAAACCAACAACTGCAACAGTACCTCCGGTAACACCTGCGGTGCAACCAGTAACCACGAAGGAGGGTAAAACATTGTATGCCCAGGCAATTCCTAACGGATATCAACTGATTGATACAACTCCCAAAAAAGTATTAACCATTCTTAAAACTTCGGCAGAAAATTACTTTATAGCCAGCAATGATACTGTTAGCGGCGTTGTGCTTAAAATAAACGACGAATGGTTTTTTGAGTACTATAGCAATGGCAGGCTGGTTTCTGAAAAGCTATTGGTTAAATTTTAAAACGCTCAAACAGCGCTGAGCCTTTTATTCAAAATCCCACCATACTTTTTGTTTAGGCGGATCGCCCAGCGTATAGGGTTCTCCAATGCGTGGCACGTTGACCTGTACGTTGAGTTTTGCAGCAGCAGGCATAAGTTTTTCTATGGGCTCGTTCCACGGATGATCTGCTTCTACAAACTTGGCCCAGTGGATGGGTTGTAGCAAATGAGCTTGCAGATCAACAGCTGCCTGCGCGGTTTGTCCAAGCCACAGGTGGGTCCATGGCCAGTTAGGGCTGTACTGACCGCATTCCAGCAATGCTAAATCAAACGGACCATATTGCTGGCCTATTTGTTTAAAGTGTGGCCCGTAACCACTATCGCCGCTATAAAATAACTTGTACTGGCCTGCCTGTATTACATAAGATGCCCAGAGTGTTTTATTTTCTTTGCTATAAGAGCGATTACTGCGGTGCTGCGCTGGCGTAGCCGTTATTTGCAAACCGCCAGGTAGCGTGGTTGATTGACTCCAATTCAGTTCGATGATCTTTTTAGGATCAAAGCCCCAGTATACCAGGTCTGAGCCTACGCCCATGGGCACAACCGCCATTTTAATCCGGTCTTTTAGCTTGATCAGCGTGCGATAATCAAGATGGTCATAATGGTCGTGCGAAATAATCAGCACATCAATTGGTGGCATATCTGCCGCGTGATAATGTTTGGTGCCCGGAAATGCCGTAATTAATCCGGGTACCGGTCCGGCATGGTTACTAAAAATAGGATCTATAAGGATATTGCCCTGTCCCGTTTTGATGAGTAAAGAAGAATGGCCAAACCAAACAATGGTAGGAGCCGGATCAGGTAATGCTTTCAGATCAGTTTTAACCCAGGGCAACTCGTGTGAGGGTCTGATAGTTTTGGGGCGATGATGGAATATCAAATTATGCCTAATTGTCGAGTCGGACCGTTCGGCCAAGTTCTCAAAAGAGCCATCTTTAAAATTGGGTAGAGCCTCTAACTTAGTAAGCTCTGCCCCCGCAGGATCTTTACCCATAGACCTAACCACGCCGCAGCCTGTAATTGCTGTTAGCAATAACGCAGCTATCCCAATCCCCAAATAACTCCTCGTCATGCGCTGAATATTAAATAAGGCTATAACGTTAATCCTGGTTAATTATTTTAATTGGTAGGAAATATCGACATCTTCTTCTACAATATACCGATATTTTATTAAACGGGCAGTAAAGCTATCTTT